>Ga0116231_10009012_pt1 | contig 17167 bp, 15 predicted proteins | sample S1TSphgellanicum_2_FD_89695 | JGI IMG/M metagenome (GOLD analysis project Ga0116231, IMG submission 89695) | Host-associated microbial communities from peat moss isolated from Minnesota, USA - S1T2_Fd - Sphagnum magellanicum MG | ecosystem: Host-associated > Plants > Peat moss > Unclassified...
AGCTTGTCAACTCTTCCTAGTCCCATCTCGGAGCTCTAACACGCCCCTCTACCCCTCAAAGTGTTGTGAGCTAGGGAGCGTGCTCCGACTCCTTCTTCCACTGTTTTCTACTTGGGCTCACATTTGAACCCTTTAAGGAGTTGGGAGTGCGTCATTTCCTCTACTATTGTCACAAATTTCCCATGAAACAATTTCTGCATTTTAGCAAACTTTGGATAATCTGTCATTTTATGTCCATTCAAACCACAGATGTGACATGCATATGAAGATGTTTTCTGTGTTTTTTGACTTAGTTGTGCCACCTCTGTGGTTACCACTATGGTATGCTCTTTTTTCTTTCTGCATCTTTCCGCATTGTGATTTGTCATGCCATAATTTGTGCAATGTTTGTTAGTCTTCCTTGTATTACTTTGTGTTTTTGTTAGTATTACCTATTTGATATTTTGTGGTATTGACAGTGCACTCCTTGCTTCTACAAGTAGTCACACCTTCTTCACACAACATTGCCACCTCCTTATGTTGTAATGTTGACCGTTTCATCCTTGTAGTTGTAATTTTGAGGTACGATTGCAAACCCACTCTAAACATAATAGTTAGAAAAAAAAATTGTGGTTAGTACTTGTAAACCATGAACCAACTTCTAAATTCATTCGTAATAAACTTGCACCCTTTCAGTATCCTTTTGTTTCATGTTCTTCAACTCCATGTATATTTATTCGTCATTCTGAATCTTCCGATGACGTTTGCAAAATGCATGTGTAAGCTTCGAAAAAATACAATTAGGAAATTCTGACATGTAATTATGGCACCAATGTGATGCCATATCTCTTAAAGTGTGACTAAATGCATTGATGATATACTTTTCAGAAGTCTTCAAAACTCATTATTTCATCTTCTTCTCTTTTTCTTTGTTCTCTAGAACCTTCACAAGTCACATCATTATGATCCAAAACAACAAGAATTCAAAATTCAAACTAACAAAGTTCTCTGATCAGTCCTTATCCCAACTACCTTGTTAATCTCAAATCACATACTCAATTTACCCCTTTAACAAAAATCTTACATGCTTCCTTTTTGTGCAATCTTGAACCTTACAATGATGTTATATTGAAAAGTCACAACTTTATTGATTGGATATTGTGTTAATACACGGTTTTAAACACGATTATTTTGTGGATAGATCTAAAAGTGGCAACAGACTCAGTGATTAGTTTCCAAGAGATGGTGAGTTGTTCCTTTGTATGGTTAGCATCATGTGCATATATTGAAGTTAATGGTTACACATGTTGTCCCCAAAAAAATTAAGATCAACATTACAATTTCATATTTTTTATAAGGGGGGGGAGGATTAGTGCTATATGTCATTCCTTTTTTAATGTATTCCATTAAATGAAATGGAGTGAAGTAAACATGATTAAAAGGGAAACATAACTTGGCATCATTGAATATTGAACAAGAACTCACATTTTTTTGTCACAACAATCGAGACATGTTTATGGTTATGAAAATGATTTTTTTTGGTGGATATATTTACATGTTATGTTTCGGGTTTGGTATGTCTTGTGATAACATTTAACATTGCCTGTTGATTAATGAAAACATGCCCTCTTTCAAGGTGGTTCTCACAAATTTAAACTTTCACAAATACCTACATTGACTAATTATATCAATTGTCCAATAAATATAGTTTTTGCTTTAATGCTTTGGTTTGCAAATGACAATAAGCATGACTAAGCCTAAAGCCCATGGATATTGGTAGCACTACTAAATATAGTAATAACATTGACCTTTTCAGTCATAATCACAATGTTCACTTAATATTCTACTTGTCTTGTAACAAACATGAAGGTTTTGGCAAGCAACATCATAAATAATCTATCCATGGATGTAACTTCTAAGTTATGTCTAAGGATAGATGCACAATCAAGTGGCTCACTTTTGTGACAAAACAATTTTTTTTCATGGGTACCCTTTATTCAAATGCATATGGTGATTATTATATCATTAGATCTATTAATTGGGACTTGATCTATACTAACAACTTCATTATGAATATAACTATGTGATTATTTATTGATAAAAAATTTCATTTGCTAGTAGTATTAGACTTTTGAAGTCAAAAAAATGGATTGGTCATCTAATTAGAACATCACAAAATGGAAAATTTTATATTGATTCACATTCCAAATTTGTTATTGGGACTCAATATATGATGAAATACAAAATGATAAACTCATATCAAGAATCTTTTCTTTGAAAACCTTAACCATTTAATAGTTAAGGACTTTTGAATGATCCCAATTTGACCATATTTTCATAAGTCCATATGCCTTGCAATTTTTTTTTGTTTTTCAATTTCTTTGTCCCACAAGCATATTTTTTGAAAGATTTACATGGGTCATTATTCATATGGACTTTGTGGGTTTTCCTTTTAGGACTTCCAACTTAAAAAATAACATCAGCTACATTAAATATAAAACATAGATTTGGGAAGGTTTGTAGGTGATTAAACATGTATTATTCAAAGATTATAATAATAATTTTTTAAAAAATAAAAATTGTGTCAATTTCAATCATTTTAAATAATTTCGTTTAGATTCATAGGGATTATAATTTCTGTCATTTTTTAGCCATTTAATTATGCATTCACCCCTAACTTCTACAAATAAAACATGTTAAATTCTTGTGAATTAAACATTTGTCATACCTTTTTTTCTCTCTCATATGAAGCAATTCCCACTTCCACCAAATTTTCCACACCTCTAAACATTGTTTCAAAACCATCTTCCAACATTCCTACCTATATAATGGTAAAGGGCACATCTATATGCATAATTTCAATTGTTCCATAATCTTTCAAAATTGTGTCTACATCATCTGCAAGCACAACTTTTAGTGTTGAATATGTCAAAACCATGTTTCCAACACCTTTAGATGTAGCTTCAACTTTTACAGAATCTTTCAATTCCATATTTGCATCACCTACATCCATGATTTGAGTTGCTTTAGAATCTTCTAAAATGGGTGACCTTGCAAAAGATGGCACCTTCTTTAAAGTTATAACATCACTACTAATCATGCTTTCATTTGCCTCTACAAGCAAATTAGAAATAATTATGCTCCCTTTAGGTTGTATAAAACCCACATCACATTTTGACCTATGAGCCTCCTTTGAAAGATGATTTGTGTTTGCTCCTTCCTCAAGGGACAATATTGCAAAATCTGGAAGCATAATAGCCTCAAGAATCTCCTAGAGAGAATCTGGTTTTTTATCATGGATACTAGAAAGGGGACAAAGAATTCCAACATTAGCCTCAACCATTGCATCAAATGGAAGTTCTACAAATTTTTCAGTTGCTATTGTTAATGAATCTCCCCTTGTAAGAGATGTTAAAACTCCCCCCACAATTTTTGTTTTTTTTCATAATGGGCATTTTTTCTGAATTGTAGGGAAGGAAGTTTTGGACTTGAATACTTTAAGCATTTGGTTGCCAATCTTCAAACTTACTAATCTCATGAATATCTTTCACCTCATGCCTTGGAACCCTTCAATCAAAGCATTCCAAATCCTTGTGAGTTTCCCCCCCCCCATATTCATGTCATTTAAAGCTTCAACAGTCTATGCAACCAACAATCGTACACAGTGTCCCAACTACATGCAGATTATTGTGTACTCATTCCATGTTGGGCGTGGGTCAGGTCCCTTGAGCACACATGATTTCCCTCTTTTAGCATAGCCCCATCAAGTAAGGTCAAAATTCTAGCATGAAATCGGCCATTTAAGTTCGTATCATGAGAAGATTGTTTAAATGTTGCTTTGGTCACTACAATTGCAACTTGCAAAATGTTCATCATCATGTAGGTTGTGGGTGCCCCCCACTACCAACATTTTTTTATCAGGCCACAACATTTTCTTCCTTTACAATAACATTGGAAGTTACAAATTACAACACACACAAAACTTGTAATGGTGTTGGTGTTGTTGGTATGATCAACATCATGAAGAATAATAGGCTTTTTGTTTGCCTTCAACTTCTATCTTATCAAAAAGGTTAAAACTTCGTGTGACACTTCATTACTCTTGAAATCTAACTATCTAAACAAAGTAACCTGATCCTTTATGTTTTCCATGTTGATGTTGAAGTTACTCCCAAGGATGAAAGGATTATGCAAATGTTTAGGTGAAACTAGCATTGTGTTACATCTAAACCCTCAAATCTACCATGAAAAGAAGGTCAAATATGAGGATGCAAGTTGAAGCCAATTTCTCATCATACGTATGGATAGGTGAATTTACTCAAATTTAATACACTCGCTTGTGTGATCTATAAGGGCAATAATATAGATACTGAAAAATACCCCAAATATTGAGCAATTATACATCACCTCAAAGTGCATTGTGTTTATTGATTATCACTGAAGCATATGTGCTAACATGTAATACTACCAATGCACACAACATCACAATAGCACAATGTCACAACATCACAACATAGAAAAATGTACCATATTAGTGTCTCCTTTGTGGACATTGAAATCATTTAACATGTAGTACCAATATTTAGTAAATTTTACAAGGATTTATTTTACAAGTAGATTTCAAAGTTGATAGTGCAAGTTTAAAACTTGGGTTTTTGAAAGAAATCAAAGATTAGCTTTGTGGTGCCTTCCTGCAATGTAGTTACAAAGAAGATTACACAAAGGTTTCAAAAATGGGATATCGAATGCAAGTAGGTGAAATCTAGAAACATAGAGAATAAAGTGAAAAGTAGGGTGTGGGATAGGGGCTTTTGCATAGATGTTAATTTACTCTTTGTGATCTCCTATAATGTCATATTTGAAAGTTTGTTTTTAGCTATGTACTTTGTGTTTGCTTGTTTTGAATTTGTAAACATGTCTTGTATTTTTCCCATTATCTTGAAATGTATCATCTATGTGGTTATGTTTTAGATCCAGTGAGGATCCTATTAGTGTAATTAGGGTTATAGAATATTAACAAGCATAACTAGTTGTAAGGTAATTGATGTCAAATATAAAGCGAATCAACTTTGCATTTTCAAGATTCAACTTTTAATTATTTTCTTTTCGTACTTCATCTTTTATTTTAATCTACACAACTTTCACTTTAAAAATGATAATGAATTAAAATTTTAGGGGTTTAAGTTTAACTCTATGGATTTTTTATAAAATTAGACATTAAATTGGTAAACCTTCACCTACTTGACCATTATTCTTACCTTTTTCTCACAAAGAAAATTTTGTTGAAAAAGGATTAAAGATGAAAGTCACATTTCCCATTTATTTGTATATGAAAATGATAATATCATCACTTTTTACACAACTATTTCTCATGTAAGTGACTTTTAATATGCCACACAACCTTCCTTACCATTTTTACCATTTTTTCACATACTCAATTTTTGGAAAATGATTGAAGATTAATTCATTTTTCCCATTTCTCCTCTTTTAACATTTGGTTTAATAGCATCATCACATTACTAGTAGGTGTTCACTCACCTTTTGCTTATGTAATCATGTCATTTGTTCTAAGTCTTATAAACCATGCACCACAATCAACTTTGTTCAACATTGACAAGAATTTTTTTTATTTTAGCAACATGATGTAATAATATCTAGAGTTAGATTTAGCAAAAAGTTATTAGCCCCATGGGTCATTAGAATACAAAGACCTTTATAGGTTTGATGGTTTGCATTGTTTTCAACACCACTATATATAAAACTCAATAATTGACTAAGCACAAATTTGTCCCTATATATGCAAGGACTACAACATTTTTAGCTATGATACTATAATGATTAAGCTATAACAACAATTAAAATATTTGTGTCCCAAAATCCTAAGCCCAAAGATGAGAAAATGTCGTCATGGCTAGAAAAAAAAAACCCAAAAATCAAAAGGCCAAGACGACAAGAAGAAAATTAAACCATACCCAATATGTCATGGAAAAAAAGGATAAAATAACTAATGAAAATTTGAAATAAAGTAACTTCAAGAATAAAACTTCTAGTTCAAAAAAATAAAAATAAAAATAGGACCTTTACATCTAAGGCATAACCACACAAATGACAATGGAAAAAATACAATGAAGGTGCATAAACTCCAAATAAAGAAACACAAGGTGCAACACTTATGGAACAGATGTAGTGCTAATCCCATTCTAAATTTTTTCCTTCATTTTTTTCCTTTTTTTTATATTTCACATATTTGCATTTCCCCATGATTGATAGGAATGTTATTTTGTGAGCGTGTGAACGTGAACATAAAAGAATATTCCAAAGCATATTTTTCACACATCATTCAAATATTCCCTAATAGATCCATCCACTATGGTAAAATATTCTTTGACAAAATCATACGTGGCAAAATATTTTCCAACACAATCCTACATGGCAAAATATTATATGACAAGAATGAATATTATGAGGCCTACTTCTCAAACAATGAATTAATCTGTCACGTGGACACTCGATAGTAAGGGTTATGATTAATCAAAAAGCACATAAATTCTACAAAGGTTTGTGCCCCATATGTTGAAGCACATAAAAGTTTTTGGTGGAACATTTAACAAATTTTGCCCCCTTGAGCTCCAAAGGATGCATATATAATAGCCATTGAGTCCTTGGAACTCCAAAGGATGCATAGATAGAACCATTCAATCCATGAATTCCAAAGGACCCATATATAGTGACATTCAGTCCTTGGAACTCCAAAGGAAGCATGTAGAATACCCATTTAATCACTGGAATTCCAAAGGATGCAAATAGAGTAACCATTCAAACCATGGGACTCTGAAGGCCGCATATATAGTAGCCATTCAAACCTTGGAACTTGAAAGGACACATATACAATAGCCAATCAAACCCTAGAACTCTAGAGGATGCATATAGAGTACCCATTCAATCCTTGGAACTCCAAAGGAAGCTTATAAATAAAGCCATTAAGTGATTAAGTTGTCATTACATCTCTAATAAATATTTTATTATATTTTCTAGCTCTCTATTGCCTATTGCATTTAATGTATCATAACTATCAACTTCCATTTGGTATACCTCTAATATTATATTGCATTCCTATTACCTCAACTAAATATTTTTGTTCTCTCACCTATGACTATTAATTTGTGTACTTGATTGCCTTATTCAATATCTCCATTTCAGTTGGTTATTTCCCAAACAATGATTACGATATCACTAATTATTAGCGAGCTACCATTCAAAATTCAATGCATGATTGAAAACACATAGTTGCATTCAATTTTGGACACAATTTCTGAGCAAATAGAACAACCATGGCGAATTCCTCAAGATGACAATCAATTTGACCCTTTACATGCACTGTTAAAAATTAGGAAATGGGGCACTCTAGAAAAAGAAGTGGATAATATAGATGAATGGGCTACCTAGTAGTGGGCAAATGCAAAGACAAAAGAACAAAGTCCATATATTGCCAAGAAAAGGCCAAGGTCAAACCCATAATTAATAAAACAAGATATAAAAGACTATCATTGGGCAATGTTCAAACATGCGATGGAATTTTTGAAATAACACATAAGCTTAAAAATGCCACTCCCATAACACTATTTTACTAGCATTTTGAAAGATTTATAACAAAAAATTTGGTTACCTTCTATGAGTTATTAGCAGGAGAAATTGGAAAATCCCAATGAAGATTATATGCAACTCTAAATAGGTAGGCCTGGGTCCCACAACATAAAATAAACAAAGTCTTCCAACCACTTGTGAATCAACAAATGATTGAGCTGCCACCAAAACCATGAGAAATGTGGGATACTAAAAAAAGATGATGTTTGAACCCCTAACAATAAAATAGATTTATTTAATTGCACTATGCAATATATATAGTAATATGCATTGTTTAGATGTAGAAATAAGATGTAATCAATAAAAAATGGATTCAACTGTAATTATGGATAAAAATGTATTTTGTTAATAAGAATTCTAACAAAATTAGAGGGACGTACATATATGAGGAGAGAAGTAAAAGGAAATAAAACCCTAAATGTATACTATAATTGAAAAATAGAACTTAATTAACAATAATGAATGAAAGGTTTTACGTATGCATATGCAATTGGTACTTCTCACACTAATAAGAAAGTAAATGTGTTTAGAATTAAATATCTAAAAAAAAAAAAACCTTATAATGGCATCCAATTTCAAACAGACGGACTGGTGTGAAGTGGCACATTCTAAAACATATTGCATTAATTAGAGATTGACAAGGAAACATGTTTGGTGATCTCATTTGCTCATGCTCATGCTCACACCAAATAGTATTATTTAACATCGTCCACTGTGGCAAAAAATTCCCTATCAATGTATAGTGTGGCGTGAGTCTATTAAACATTCGTTTATGTGGGTTCAAGAAGACAACTAATATAAATGAAAATGGACCATTGATAAAAACGGCTTGAACACCCATTAGTGCAAAGTTTAGTGCGTAAATTTCAAACTGAAACAATCCCTTTTATTTGAAAGGTTGAAAAAAGTTTTTTCAAGCTACAAACTCTCGTACGAAGGTTGCATCAAACGAAAAGAAAAAAACAAGGAACAGTCAACCTTATCCTTATGTGCCTTACATTTGAAAATAATTTAATGGAAGCCTTACTTGCAATTATGAATGATTTAGTTAACTATTTTGTGTTAAATCTAAGTTCAAGTCAATTACTTGGACTTATTATATCCTAAAAAAAATACTCCAAATAATTTAATGATTCATTCATAAAGGATGTAAGTTTTTACATTTGTATGTGTGAAGTGTGAATGGTGTATATATTGTGTGTGGGACTTTAAATTGAATAATCTACATATGTACTAATAAAAATTTAATTGAAAATTAATTTTCATAAGTTTGAATTTTTAAAATTTACAACCCAACTAACCAAACAATTTAAAATTTACACCAAGAGATCATGTTTCATAATTAGTAGTGGAAAACCAACTCAAACAAGGTGAAACCATCAAATGTTTTCAAATCATATATTTCAAACAACCCATGTAAATTGGACATGGCTATCAAAAGAAATTCACGATGAATGACAATTAGTTATATACATTGATTTCATGCAAACAAATGCCCATGCAAATGTCGTATAAACTACATTGATATTATTTAATCATTTCCACCTCATATCCACAACATCATCAACAAATCAATGTTTCCCAACTTAAGATTTTTTGGTTCTATACACCTATTACAAAGCCTATTTTGATGATCAACCCATTGCCAAAAAAATTAATCCATTGGTCTAAATCATTTGTTTTTCGCAGTGTTTTTTTGGGAGATTTTTTTTCAAAATTACAAAAAATGAATTCTTTTAAGGTTTGCAATTGCCTTTTTGGAAAAGAATTCAAATTAAATTCCAAAAACATATGCCAATTCTACATTATATCCCAATAGGTAGAAGGATACTTAAATCTTTTTATTTCAATATATTTTTTATAACCAATTTCATATTATTCTTTATCAGCTCATGAATTATCTATCATTGGAGCTAAATCACCAATAAATAAATACACACATAGTCTTATTCGTCAATGTTATGAAAGCATTAAGAGATATTTCTCAATATAAACATCGAGAATGAAGAGCTCTTACCTCAAGGATTTTGGTTTTGATTTTTAAAATTTAAAAATTAAAAAAAATTGCTTTGCATACATATTACACATAATTCCATTGCTATGTATTTTATCACCTATTATTATTGATCAAAAGGCCAAGCATACCACCTTAGTTGGAAGTAACAAGCTCTACAAACCTATTGAAAATTTGATGATCAAGGTGAAGTAAACAACAACTAACACACCATTGAAGAATGGTGTGTCAACAAGAAACACTTTTCATTGTGTTCCTATCCCCTAACTAACCACAATGGTTAGCTATGTATTAACTAATAACCATCCCCATGCATCTACAAACATAGTACCCACTACATGAATTACCCACTTACATACATGCATAAATAACCTGTTCCATTTCCTTACCTATACACCTATCCAATAGGCCCATTGTGCCCTAACACTTACCTACCTACATAATACCATTTATAGTTTCTAACTACACATGGTACTTATCCACAAGACATAGGTAGTTACCTAGGTAGGGGAAAGGGGAAGTAGGAGTTACTAGGATAGCTTTCCAAGATGGAACCTTACTTAACCTTGTTCATCCATGATGGTGTTATATAACACTCAAAAGTTTATACTTTGGAAGGCCTTCTATCCATGAATATCTCATGTACAAGAGAAGAATTCCTCCCCACTATGAAGAGTAGGCTTATATGCATAAAGATCGATCCCACTCTTTAGGAGTAGGCATAAAATCCCTCCTCATTATATCCTACATGATCTACATACGTTTAGGCTCCCAATCACAATTGTTTTGATCCAATGTTTAGAGGACAATGTGTGTACACCAATTCCATGTACCTAATAGGAAGTACTTTAAAAAAGTCATATTAAAAAATACCACAACATTTAATAATAAACAAATAGAGAAGCTACTAGAATTTAAACTCCCGCTTCCCCAAAAAATCCCAATGATGGAAAGGTGGCCACATTTGAGTAACAATTTGCACTAATCTCTTACCTATCATCTTCATGTTCAGAAATGTGTTGATTACCTTAGTTTCTGTATGCTGCACTACTGCACAAACTGCGCAACCCACCTGAAACAATAATAGTAGTAGGTCCATTCTTCAATCATCAAGGTTTCGGGCAGCAATTACCAGTGAATCCTGAGAGAAAAATATTCATTCCCTAATTTCTCCATCACTAGCATTTTTATCACCTTTAAGAGAATTAGAGGAGCCAAAAATGAAAAACAAACAATATTTTGTTTCTACTGTTGCTGCATAACAATTGCCAGTTGTTGATATTTATAACTGGCTGGGAAAAGAAATAGTCACAGGTGCAAATTTGGTTGTCGATGACCTGTTGTTGTCAGTGAACCAAGCAAATAAGATTTTGATCATACCCAAGAAGATCATTCCAGTGCAATTCAGTTGATGCTGATCTGCTGCTGGTGAACCAGGCAATAAGTTTTCACTCATACCCAAGAAGCTCACACATGCACAAGCTTTCAGCGTCCACAAAACTTCAACACAATGCTGAGTTATAAGCAGAGCCTGCTTTTGTGTGTTAACTTGCTGGCTCAATCTTCGAAACCACTGATGAAATGCCACCACTGCCACTGCCTCCAGCAAATGTCAAGCCTAGAATGTCATCGACAGAAACATCAGGATCCAGGCTAGGAAACCTCTCCAACCGCGACAGCACTTCCCCACACTGTTCATATTCATTCTGAATCCCCTGCATGACTTCCTGTAGAAAAATATCAAAAGGGTCCACTGGCATATAACTACTACAGTCCTCCACTGGTGGTATATTCCTGTGTAGACTCTTCTTCCCATCGTGCAACGACTCTTCTTCTGCCTTCACTGTTATTCCCCCATCAAAGGGAACTCTAGCCAAGCTGTGTGTATGCTTATTATTTGGCAGATGAACTGCAGTAGTAGTGGTAGTAGTAGTAGGCACACAAGCCTTTGAACATAGGCCTTTCTTTTTACCTCTGATAACCTGCACACAGCAAAAAATTGAGCACTCTCTCAGAGACTTTGCAGCACTTCATATTCTCTAGTCAACCAACGGCCAATAGATATTGCCTACCAAGTATCAATTAACTTCCACAACACGTCTGTATCTTCAATCATGTGGGATGTTTGAATCAACCCATCAACAGTTTCCTCACAGTCCATACCCTTCTACTACAAGGCTCAGTACTAAAATCCAGTTTCCAACATTTCCAGTTTGCTTTGACAACACAATCAAGACTTTCACAAACTGACAACAGTATAGCATACTGTGCCACCTTCACAATCCTATTGATTTGTAGGGCGAACCAAAGAGATTTTCTTCGAAACTTCACAACTGCATCTGAATTTACAGAACACTCAAATCACAGAGCAAAAACTGAATTAGTGTTCCCAAATTGCGTGTGTGAGCAAATGTACAGTGTAGCAAAAATAAGAGCATTTCACAACCAAGCATTTCACAACAATAGAAAATGACGAGGAGCTGCTGGCTTACGAAGTTTCCTTGTCGATTCTTGTAGATCATTAACAAGTCACCTTCTTCCAGATCATGTGCTTTCACAAACTCTCCTGTAATCACATAAAATCAGGTGCCTGATAATAAGAAGGAAGCATGGGTGTCAAACATCCACAAAAACCATCAGCAACTCTGACCCAGCATAGATGAGTCCCACCCACCAATGAGGTTCATGTAGGGTACTTAAGGAACCCAATTTTAAATGCTTGGTACACAAGTGGTACAAGAAAGGATGTAAAAGATGTGAAGCAACTCTGATGAAAACTATACCACCCAGAAGTAAGAAAATTATTCTTTTTGTGTACAAAAGAACCAACAGCAAGATGGACCTCACACAGCGATTTTAATGACAATTTCTGCATGAAGAAAAGAAGAAAAGAAAAGAAAAAAAAGACAAGGTGAGAGGAAAAGAAAGAACAAGAGAGACAGGGTTCTTATTGGTGGCAAATTTTTGCCACTTGGCAAACAAAAAAAATTGGACTGCAAATTATCCGAAGGATCTTTCTTGGGAAAAAAGGGCCCTAAGTTGCCATATTTCAAGGAAAAATAAGTTGAACTTGCCGTATTTACACAATAGGTTCTTGTATGTTTCCAGTATATAGCAGGATTTGACAAAAAAATCTACTTTTCTCTCTGACCTCTAGCCAAATTTGGCCAAGTCCTCTTGTGGATGATCGCCCACTCCACCTACCTCACAAAGTTGAAAAAAAAGCCCTGGAGAGAGCACATAAGAAAAAGGAAACCAAAGAGAACGAGTCAGGGAGGGACAATACTTTAGAAGGGAAGAACTAATTTTCTGAAGAATTTCTCCATGCTTACAATCATAAGTCCAACAGCATGAAAAGAAATGACAGATGACATGATAATACGGATATGATAGTTTCAGATCTGACAGCCATTAAATGCAACCACTACTCACCAAGCATTAAAAAGAGAGAAACTCAACTGCAGAGAAAAGGTAGAAACCAAGACCCAAAAAATCAATTGAGTAGCAGTTTTGACAACAACAAGCAACAGTCATGCATTGTTCAGGGACTTTCAACAACAGCATGTATGGTACCAACCATCTCCCATAACATCCCAATTACCTTCATCAGCTCCTGGCAATTGGGTTGGAGATTAATGGTGGGCAATGGGTTGAAGGGTTAATGTTACGCAATGGGTTGGAGATTTGATGTCAAACATTAACCAAATCTATGAGAGAAGGAAAAGATCAAATGAACCCAAAGAAGAAAGGGTAGCATCCAAGAAAAAGACAAGATAAAAATTGACAAAAAAGGCAAGAAAAGGGAAAAAACCAAAAAAGAAAGGAGGATTGAAGGAGAGACGAACAAGATGGAGAACTCTACCCCTACATCAAGACTGCAAATTTCTGACATGTACCTGAAAATAATAAGAGTATATGCTACATAATTATGTCTCAAAGTGCATACAAAACTCAGCCTGATCGGATAGCACTGAGTAGAGAGAATTCAATCTCACCTGTACCCTCCAACAAGTACATCCGATTCCTATTATTAGGCCAGTATCTGCAACCCACCCCATAAGATTGTTCATGTTACAATCCATCCTTACAAAAGTATGGAATATAAGAATTATACTTGGTATAATACAGGAAAGGAATGTGATCATACATTCCACACAAAGTCCCTAGTACCTGTATCGGAAACTCCAAGTCATGCGAGTGTCAAAGTCCTCCATGGAAATCAACACTCCTTTGAGGGTGAGAGATGGTAAATGAACTTCTGACTCCTATACCACAAAAATCAAGCTACCATATGAGAATGATATCTCTGTGTATGAGATTGCAAAAATAAAGAAACCCCACAATTTACCACTGTGGGTGTATTAGATAAGCAAATATATAGTCTGGCCAAAATTTCAGAGTGACAATCATACAAACTGTGTCCTGAGTTTCTCCCACATTTCTGGAAGCAAATTCTGGAAGAATCAAAGTCATGATGTTGGTTTTGAACTCCAAAGACAAGCTAATCACAATGAGAACCAATAGATTGCTCGCAAGGATCAATCCATCATAAGAGGAATAGAATGCCACAAAGAAGAATGTATCTCTGACCTTGGGTAAGATTATGCGGCCTAGACTTCCAATGTCACTGGGTTGTAAGTCCTTCTGCAATAAAAGATGCAAAGAATCCGTCTTCCACACCTGCACATCACAGATATAAAAACACAAAACTGTTAAATTATAGGCTGTTAGAAGATCATCTGCAGTCCCTGCCAAGCAGCATCTTGGTCCCTAAAGCAGTTCCCTAAACAAGGCAGTTTGCTATTAAGTTTATCATTAGGGCATTGTAGGAGCAGGGAATTACTCCTAATGCTCTGACTCAAAACCATGATTCTTTGCATGTAGAAACATACAATATTCTACAGACAACATCATCCTGCATTCATTTCGGACCAAGATACAACAGCATGAGAATGGTGGCTTGGTAGCCTTGAGGCTAGTTACCATTGAGTAAGAAATGAGGGGGGGGGTGCACAACTGGAGGATGTATACACACACTCTCTCTCTCTCGTAGTTGTAGTAGGGGGGCGTGAAATTTTGGTCAAATGCAATCCTTAGGTCAGTGTATGAGACACCCCTCCAGCACAACCGACCAACTGATGGAAAGACCCCTTTTTATTACACCCCATATCTTTTATATCCACATTTTGTTTCTTTCTTTGATAATAGCAAGGGGGTGTCATACCTGGCCTTTATTTCTAACAGGCATCATCATCATCCTGGGCAGAACAATTTGAGAGTTGACCTGATGTGTGTCACTAATCACTCCTGCCACACCTGGGAGTAGGCCTGTACATGAACCACAACCCAAGGAGGATATAGCACCCTGACTCACACTGCGTGAAACCATTGATGATGTTGATTGCCGCTGCCGAGCCATTCGAATCTTGCGTGCTGCCCGCTTGCTGGCAGCTGGAGACAAGAACGAACTGCTGCTGTTGTTGTCAGCAGCATCAAATAGTCTGAGTCCCCCCACACCTTTCTGCTGCAAAGAAGAAGCCACCAAGGGTTGATTCACTGCCATGTTGTTATGGCTCAACGCATCGTGTGCTAGCACACTTGCATCTGTCCCAGCAATGCCCCTCACAGTAGTGGCGAGATTACATGTTCTCAATCCTGTCATCTCAGAACAAACAGTATCCTCTGACCTTGAACTACTGAATCCAGCATTCATGTCCACTGTATCTGCAAATGATCCTCCATAAGTCTTGCAAACCTTTGAATTGTGATGAAGAAGATGGGCACCACCTTCTGGAGATTGTTCAAGAAGAGGCTCAAACGATTGAGGCAGCAGCCTCTTCAAACCATTGCTGCCATTGTTGTTAGCCTTGATGTCTCTATTAGTGACTTGTTCCATCCACAAAACAGGTGGAGGAGTTGTTGTTGTCCAATCCCCCCCTGCATGTGGACTAACATTGTAGTCCAGAACAGCTGCGGATGATGCTCCAAAAGCTGGTGCTTGTAGAGTCACAGCTGGTGGTGCCAGCTGCAGAGTGTCGGCTGCTGGTGCCTGGTGCAGCTTTTCAAGGCTTTCCATGCACTGAGAAATGGAGAATTGGGTGTTCTTCTTATCCTTTACCCACAGCTTGATGTAGCCAAGCAATGCCTTCATACCCTTTCTGCCACCCCCAAGCCTTTCGATCGCATGATTCAGCAAGCGTGCATTCACTGTAACCTTTTTGAACATGGATCGCACATCTACATCTTGAAGGAAGGAAAGATCGTCGGGAGAAAGGTCATTAGTAGGAGGAGCATCATACTGATCTGCTGAGGCTCGTGAATTGCTAGAGGAGGAAGGCGTAGAGTAGGATGCAGAGGATCCAAGCTGCAAACTGAGATCCCCACTCCCCAGATTCTGCTGATCAGTCACGCCTGGTTGATGAGTCATCTGAACAGCTGCTGCTGCTACACTAGGTCCTTCTTCTTCTTCCTTTCCTCTTTGCCTCCAACTAGCAGCCATTGAGTTCTTTTCCTTCAAATCTTGCAGTGCACATTCCAGATCTGCCCAACCCTGGCCTGAAGATACATTTCTTGGCATCTTCACTTGCGTCACCATAACTCCCGGCCATTCTGCTTTCTCCACCTGCTAGCATTGAGACCCAACTTTCTCATCATTCTTTCTGTACACTCCTGGAAAACCCTAAAGATTTTTTTTCAAAAGAGATTACAACTGAGCACTGACATCACCCTCTTCTCTTCCGCACACACGGAAAGAAAAGCTCGCACTAGAGAGAGCTTCATGAAGGAAGTAAGGAACGAAGGAAAGCAGGTTCCCGTGAGGGGGGGAACAACCATAACCCATCACCAGAAACTGCCAGAAGTCTCAGAAATCATCACATATACAAAGAGAACCCTAAAGGAACTAAGCTTTTCACTGCATCCCAAAGACGGAACCACGATGACCCACCATGTTTGGTTCCTAATGCAGAACCACGTCCCGCATAATCTTCCTCCCACCCCAAGCTCTCAAAACGAAGCAGCAGCAGCAGCTGTTTTTTGCAGTCAACACGACTGCATCTGAAAATCAGAGAAGATATCTTTCTCGGCCTTTCCGGCTAAGATCAAGTGCAGTATCTGATCTGAAAATTAGAGAAGAAGCTGAAGTCGAAGAACCCTAATTCTCTGTTCTCCTCTCCCACTCCTTCTTCATCTCTCTCTTCCTCCCTCTCTCCCAGAGACCACATCCTGTCGTATGAGACCAAAGAAAGGAGCTGGGATATACTCTTACTACAAAAAAATCTGCGGAAAAACCCCCCATCAACCATCGCCCATCACTCCACAAATTCACATTCAACTTCCAGAACTGCAACAATTCTCAAAGGAGAAGAGAATCTCGCAATTCAAGCAAGCAAAACTCTCCTCTTCAAGAATCGGCAAGAAATACAGGAAGGAAGAAGAAAGAGGCCCTGAAAAGGGCAGAAAACCCAAAACCGAAAAAAAAAAAAAAAAAATTATTCCCACCACACCCCAAAACAAAAAAAAAAAAAAAAA
>Ga0116231_10009013_pt1 | contig 17162 bp, 8 predicted proteins | sample S1TSphgellanicum_2_FD_89695 | JGI IMG/M metagenome (GOLD analysis project Ga0116231, IMG submission 89695) | Host-associated microbial communities from peat moss isolated from Minnesota, USA - S1T2_Fd - Sphagnum magellanicum MG | ecosystem: Host-associated > Plants > Peat moss > Unclassified...
GTTGCCAATTTTTAGAGTCAATAAAGTTTTTAAAATTGAAATAATAATTTTTAGATTCAAAAATAATAATTTAGAATTCAAATATCAGTTTTTAGATCAAATAAGTTTTTTGAATTTAAATAAAAAATTTCAGAATTGAAACGTTAATTTTCATATTCAAATAGCAATATTCAAAATTGAAATGTCCATTTTTAGACTCAATTACTAATTTTCAGACTTGAAGTATTAATTTTGAGAATCTAAAATAATAATTTGGAATCTAAATTTTAGGTTCGAATTAAATGATTATTTAAAATATAAATGAAAAATTTTCATAGCTGAAATATAAATTTTCATATTTACATTAAAATATTCAAAATTAAATGGAATATTCAAAATATTCCATTTTTATGATCAATTAGTAATTTTTGGATTCGAAAATATTAATTTAGAATTCAAAATCAATTTTTAGATGAAATCAATCTTTTTGAATTAAAAATATCATATTCAAATCAAAATTTTCAAATTTAAATAATGTTTTAAACAATTGAAATAACAATTTTCAGATTTGAATAAAAAATTCAAAGTTCAAATATTAATTTTGTGATTCATTATATGAACAATATACATATTCAATCAACCCCATTTATTATATTGTAAGTTTTTAAAGTTAATGTATGGTATTTCAAGGTATACCTTAAATCAAAGTCATTATACTTTATGTTAACACTTATGGACAATATTGATTATATTGTAAGATTGATCAACTGAATTGGGAGGCAATTGTAATTCAAAATATAACAAAGGCTTTTATTGTATGATATGTTAACAAAGTGGGAGTTAGTAGAATTATCAAGGGTATTATAAGAGGCATTACAAGGCATGCAAAAATGACATGTAGAGCAAACCAATAATTACCAAGATAATATTGACGAACTTTTGGAACAATTACACATTTAGGAAAAGGTGGTGCAATCTAACAAATTAGCTAATGTCAAGTAATGGAACAACCACTTATCACATATGTGATAACAATTATTGCAAAAATACCTCCAATTGTTACAATGGTAACAACCCTTACAACTAGTATAAATGAACACTTGAGGGGGATCCCTCACTTGAAAAATGTTAACGTGAAAAGATATGCTTGACTTGGGAAAAGAGCATCCCATTTCAAGGGATCACAAAAGCCTACTTTTGACAAAAAGTTAAGGAAATAAAAAGGCTGGAAAGATGATCCTTTCCCAAGGGGTGTTCGTTGGAAAAGAGGAGGTCATACCATCCAGGGCCCCAACACCACATGGTTCACCAAAGACCTCGGGGAGAAAATGAGGTGAACATATGGGCCATTTGGAGACCATGTAGAGGAGGCCAATGGGTAGCCTCAATACACCAAGGTTGGGAATAGTTAATTTAACGGAACAAGTTGGGTTCAAAGTGGTGTCCATAAGTGCTATGTTGCATATTGTTATGGAATTAAAATACACGATTCCTCTCGTTTCCATCCCTAAAGGGTACTACAATTTCTTTTGATTATAGACTCACTTGTGTGTAAGTTTAGTGCCACCCATGATTGGACCCAAACTTAACAACAAAGATTTATTTACACTGTGGGTGATTGGCAACCTCAAATTTAAAGAACATTTTCTTTACAATTTGATATATGGATACATCATGTACAATGAGCCAAAAGGATTGAAAAATTAGAATGTGAAATGTGGTGCCCATGAGTCCATTCTCTTGGATATTACTATCGTTTTAAAAAGTTTATGAACAATATGTAGGTTGGTACATGAATATGGAAATTGACATATTAGGCAAGCTCGCTTACAATATGGTATCCCTTGCAATAAAAGTTCCAATAAAGCAATAAAAGATGCAAAAGCCTTTTAGATTGTGGGAACAAGTTATTGATGCGTGCAAAGGCCTCACGAGGATGTTAGACATTGGAGACAACTTGATGAACATCATTAAATCCAAATGTACATGCAATCTATCGTTTGTAAGTATGGTCAATGGTAATTTGTCATTTATTATTGGGTTGAATTTTAATCATAGTGTTCATTATAATTAAAAATTAGTCATAAATATCAATTGCAAATGCTATAAGAAAAGTGACAATTTACGTTTGGTCCTTGCAACTAAATTTTAGCCACAAATAACATTTATGATTAAAATCCGATTAGTCATGTTGGACAAGTCACATATGATATCAGTCACAAACAATAATCAACTTTGTCTGAAAAGGGTCAACAAAATACACTTTCATCCTTTGACTAGCCATATACATATTGTCATCTGTAATTAATATGCAACTATTTTGGTGGACAATGAAAGCAAATGATATGTCCCACCTGTCCCATTTTTTGTATTATTTTAAATATTTTAAATATAATTTTGAAATAATCTAAGACATCCAATTTATATGTTTGGATTGTTTTGGATTATGACATGTGCCATAATTTTGAAATAATCTAAAATGTCCAATTTATATGTTTGGATGGTTTTTAACCGTGCCATGTGGCATAATCAAAATGTGCCAAATGGCATATTAATTAAATTTGTTCAAAATCAATTCAAGTAAATAGGTCTATAAATAGGACAATCTATGTACATAGGTAGGAAGGATTTACCTACCTATTTATTTAAAGTAAACGCCTTCTTACCTCCTTAGGCTAAATATTTAATTAAGTAGGTAGATAGGTAAGTAGTTAAGTTGACAGTTGTTTAAGAAGGTTGAGTTGATAAAAGTAGGTACATAATTTAATAAAAGAAATCGGGTTCAACAGTTTTGATTGGTTCATCCTTAATGGCCCATGTTTTTTAATATGAAAATGTAAACATCAGACCTTCCTAATAAAATTTTAAAGATGAAAATGCAAAACAAAACAAATGGGATAAATTATAGAATTGGACTTTATTTGCAAATTATGTTACCATTAAAGAGTTTAGTTATAAAATACAAAAACCTATATATTTACCATTATTTTTATTTTTTTAAATTATGTAATTCCGTTAGTAAGTACAAAACTAATTTGTTAACTAATTAAACAATGAACAAACTAGCTATTAATTATTTAATCGATAAAATAACTAGTTAAATAACTTTTTTTAAAAGTAAAAAATCTAATGATATAACATAATAATTCATGGTTATATTTTCTATTTATTATGTATTAAAAATTAATGGTAAGTAATACATTAATTTTTAATTTAACATAATAATGAATAATTTTATAGAACAACTTTATTATTGATGTATTTAATAGTGCTTAGATTAACTACATTATTATAATTATTTCAAAGACAATTCATTTGATATAAGGTATATAAATAATAATAATAAATTATTCAACATATTAATAATCATATTGAATTATTATCGTTGTTAAGGTTTAGTTATTTAATTATAATTCAAATTATTATTTAGTTTATTAGAATAAATATATAGTATTAATAGAAATTAAATTACATATACTTAATAATTAATAATAGATTTTTCAAATACAGTAAAATTGAATTCTTATTACTTAGAAAATATAAACACATAATATAAATCTTTATGATGTACAAAAAATATTGATTATAAATAAGTAATCATAAACTATAATTTAATTTACTAAACTATAATCCTTGGAAATGTATTCATTGCATTAATTACTTTAATTACAATAAAGTTCATATACAATTAAAAAATAGAAATTGTAAGTTTTAAATCATGACTATTAACTTCAATAATTAGTTATGACACTATTATTATTAAAATAGAAATAAAGAAAGTATAATTTTTATGGTAATTACACATTATTACATTAATAAAATTTTATTATGATAAAATTATTAATTATACTTGTAAAAATTTCTGTGGTATCAGTAATTACTTATTATAAATAGGTAATAAATGATACAATAAATTATTATACTCATATTCATTTATATACATTAATTATATCAATAATTTAATTTATTATTAGGTTTTCTCTTTTTAAAAGCAAAAATTTTAATTATAAGTTATCAATTCTAAATTATGAATAGCAAGGTAAATTATATAACTAATGTGCAATTATTGTAATTAATGTATAATTTGTCTTATTACAATAATTATTTTTGAATATTCAAATTGTTAAATATTAATGTTATTGTTTCGTTATATATGTAATAAAATATTTCTTAAATTCAAGTACTTTAGTTAAAGTAAAATTATTGTGAATATTTTAAATTAATAAAATTATAATATTTATGATTAATTTAATATGCTTTAATATAATCATGGAATTATAGTCATTATGTTAATTATTAAAATTCCATAAAAATATTTACAATTTTTTTAATAAAGTTTATAAAATAAACATTATAAGTTATAAATTATGAATAATTAAGTTTAATTATAAATTATGCCAATTCGATAATTAATGTATTAATAAAGTAATTAAAATTAATTGAAAATTATTATTTAAAGTAGTGAAAATAATAATAATAAGTATAAAATATTATGTTGTAGTAATATTTTATTTTAAACTATTGATTACAAGTAATAAAAAAATTTAATGTAATTACATTACTATAATTAAATTAAATAATGTAGTTATAATCAAATTATGAATTTTTAAAATAATAATTTAGAATAAAAATAAATGTTATGAATATTGACATGTATTGGGTCCTTATAAAAAATATTGAAATGAAACCATAACAAAAAATTCATTTGAATGGTAATGCAAAACTCAAAACATAATCCATATGCTCATTTTAAAAGTCCATTATTATATGATTGGTCCATGTTTACACTTTGCAAAAAATCTAAAAATGAACAAAAAGTGAGTCATCATAGCTTGTAACTACCCCATAGTTGCATAAGACAAGTTGCACACAACATGTAATTACATGTGATAATATTTATGCTTATAATATGCATAATATGGATTCATACTTCATCCATTCACATACAACTAAGGTGCAATTGCCATGGTGACCATTTAAATGGTTAATGATCAATTATATGGTGACACATGGCATTTGATCCATATTTCAATATTGAATATTATTTATAAATTAATAATATATAAGCCATCCAATAAATTATGAATCAAATTTTGACACATGTCCATATGTTGAAGCTAATTATATGGTGACATGTGGCAAATTGAAAAGCCCAATGATTATTTATTCGAATGACAATGTTTCATTGGAACTAGTTTATGTAGGATGGGCATTTTGGTGATTGTCATTGTGACAATTTCATAATCATTTTGCATCATAATTCTTTATATATCGAATTTCATTTTAGAATCATTTTTATTTTGCACCTCTTCAACTTATGTTTTTGTCTATTTGTATCTTTATGTGAACTTATTTAATAAATCGGACTTTTGTTGATATTTTGCTTAACAAATCAAGACTGAAAAAAATATCAATGGAACAAAATGACATATAGTGAAATTTATAAAATTTTATCGTTTGAAAAGAAAAAATTAATTACAACAAAATTATTATGTTCACCACAAAAATTTAATCATTGTCATTAATAGTGTGAAGAAATGTGGATCCCAAATTTATTTATTAGGTAGGAGGGTAAGTAAACAAGGCTAGGAGGCCTAGGTAGGATTAAAATAATCCTATATTATGTTTGGGTTGAACTTCTTTCATTGGTTCATCCCAAAAGGCCCTTGGTATTTAATTTGTGACGACGACTAACACACCTACTTATATAGTGTGCACAATTGGGATGTATGACAAAACATATTTAGTCATAAATGGAACCAACCCAATTGCATGGTATATGCAATTATTACATTGCACTCATGGAATATTAACCTTGTTTACCACCTACTTACATGATTTATGTTATAAATAATAATATTATTATTAACAAATGATGATACTAATAAAATATTATTTAATAAAATTCATTATTCACATTAATTAATATTTTTATTAGTAATTAATTATAAATTATAATTTTATTACTTAGCTTAAATTATTAGCTAGTTTACACTATGATATGTTCAAGTTAATTAATTAGCGTAGTCTATTAACCATAACTAGCATAATTAATTATTGGAGGATAACATTCATTGTTAAATAATATTCATAGTAATTATAATTATAAACAAAATATTATTTTGATAGCTATATTGACTTATAATGATTGATAATGAATATGATTAGAATATTATAGTTAAGTGTTACTTTAGGCTAGGTAATGTAACCTACTAGCCATATGTATGTTAGCATAATTAATAATAAAAATAAAATAATGATACTAACCATGGTTAAATATATTATGGGATTAATTTAAACATGGTTAAACTAATTAAAAGGTTAAATTAAACGTGGGTAAATTAATTAAGAAATTAAATTAAAATTTACTCAAATAATTTTGATTCAATTAACCATGGTTAAAGTAATCATGGTTAAATTATTCATGATTAAACGAACTAGAAGGTTAAATTAGTTAGTTTGACCACATTTATTTGAACCATGTTAGTTTAGTTTTAATTTTATCTCCTAGTTAATTTAGCCATGATTAATTTAATCAAAGTTAATTTAACCAAATTTACTTTAGCCATGGTAAATTTAACCAAAGTTAGTTTACCCATGGTTGGTTTACCCAAAGTTAATTTAGCCAAAGTTTGTTTAACCATGGTTAATTTAAACAAAATGAATTGAACTAAAGTTAGTTTAACTATGGTTAATTTAGTCATGGTTTAGCCAAAGTTAATTCAACCATGGTTAATTTACCTAAAATTAGTTTAGCTATGGTTAATTAACCAAATTTAATTTAACCATGGTTAATTCAATTGATTTAGTTATGGTTAATTTAACCTCATAATTAGTTTAACCACAATTAATTTGTGTAAGGTAATTCAACCATAGTTAGTTTAGTCAAGGTCTAATTTAAGTTTAACCTTAAGTAATTATAATTTAGCCTAGGTTTAAACAATGTTTTGAAATGGGTAACATTAATTAACATGGGGTTTAACCTTAGTATTAAAGGTATAAAACCGTTATACATAGCTTAAGTATATATATTAAGTGTATTAACATCCATATGTATTAGTTTCAGCCACAATTTTAATGATAGGTGTCCATTTTGTACAATACAAATTGCATCACAAATTTACTAGGCTTCATAGGTTCATACAAAAATCACATGAATTCCATGTTATGATTAATATGAAAAATATTTGTACATAGTCAATAATTAAATATTTAAGGATGAAACGTTCATTTTGAATGACATACGTGAATGTTCATGTTTAACAGATAATAATCACATAATTTTATGGAAAATTACATCACATAATTACATGGATTTAATTAAAATGTAAATCATGCATACTTAAGATCAAAATGTCATAAATAGAAAAGACACGTCATGTAAAAATAAATAAATAATATTTTTTGTGTTAATTTACAATTTGAAACCCATGGATTTTGCACAAACATATTGTTTTATAATTTTCACATGGTTTCTATTAAAAGTTTGCGATGTGCATGTTAGTTGCACACACAACCATATGGCCAAAATTAATTATACAATTCCAATTTTGAAATTGTAAACACCACCAATTTAGGTCCACACCTAGTTGTCCATAATTACATAATGATTAATTACAAATGACAAGATTTTTCTATCAAGGATATTAATGAATGTAGAATACATTTAAAATACCATTATAAACCCATGCACCCTAGAATATGCAAAATAAATTTTGAATGCCATAGGGTTGCAACTCATTTGACCACATATGGGACATAGATGGGTCTTATTGGATGAAAACCATGTGAAAAGTCGTCTAAATGGAAGAATGTATAAAACATTAATCACAAGTTAGTTGTAATATGGTTGCAAACACAACCAAATGCAAAACACAGTTGCATAAATAATCAATAATAGTAACAGATGACAAATAGTCACAAGTAGTTACAAATTAATTGATAATAAAACCTCGTTTTCTTCTAATGAAATGATAAATTTTCTATTATGTGAATTTCCAATGAAATGCACACAATATTAAGACCCATTGAAAAGCAAGATCACACTCTAAAACTTCGTGAAATGGGTGATCAAATTTTTGTATTTCATAAATTATTCAAAGTCATTATACACTATGTTATTATAGGTCATTTTATCCTAAGGCATAATAAATTAAAATAACGTATAATTTTTTGCATATAATAACTTAAGGTGGAATAACACAATGTAAAATATTTTAAAATAACCAAGAATAAACTACAATAATTAATAATAACTTAGAATAGAATAACCAATAATAACTTACAATTATAAAATAGCCAAAAACTAGAACCTCGTGATTGGCGAAAAACTCTAGATTAATCAAAGGTTATTTAATGTCAATTCTAGAATCTCATAATTAAAAATAGTGATTCAATTTGCATTTGATCTTCTTTTGATTTTTTTATCAATAAATTATATATTTGTACATGGTGTAATGCATGATGCAAATATGTGTATTAAACAATTATTTTCTTCAAGTTTGTTGATAATTACAAAATTCAAGTAATATAATTATGGTGAATAATTAATTCATATTCACATAATACTTACCAATGATGATGCAATGAATAAAGTTGGTGTCTGTTCTAACTTTAACTCAAAAGTTCAAAATGTTTTTCTATGTGCAATGTGATGCTAGAGGGTAATTATTATAAGACTAACTTATTGGTATTTGTGGGCCTCTTTCTGTTTAGTATATATATGATAACATAAAAGATCTAAAACTTACAATGCATGTGTTGGATGATGGTCCTTAAATTTAAAAGAGCCATTGTCACAAAAAAATATGCTATCAATGTGCATGATGCAATGTGTGTGGAATTTAAGAAAGTTGTTGTAGAAGCACATAATGAACTTGAGTAGGTCAAGGTTAATTACCTTTTTTTTTTTCATTCCCAACACCAAGTGATTTAGGTTTTCTCATGATGTGTTCACTACATGTTCATGATGAATTCAACTTTTACAATTGGATTTCTTTTGGCAGTTAATGTCAGGTTGTAGTCTTCATTAACTTTGCCCTGTTCCAAGATCTTATTAAATTATCTTGTGCAAAATTGTGTGCAATTGTTCTTTTATACAAATGTTAGATTTCATTTTCAACATGGAGTTTTATTATCCCAATGAATTATTAGGAGAACCCACAAAATGCATAGGATTTATAAGATCATTATACATTTTTAAAGACAAAGGAGGTTAAATATAAAAAACAGGATGGGTAGGCCAAAAATTTGGGCATAATATTTTGCGTGTTGGGGGCACTTTTTATGTCTATATACAAGGGGCTCGCATGTCATATTTAAAGGTTTGGTTTCAAAAGAATTCCACCATACTTTATGTTGCCATGTAAACATTTTTGGGAGACTTCATTATGGGGCTTAAAGGGTGGGGTATTGATAAATGGACCCTTAAAGGTCTTTGTCTCATCCTTTAGTCTTTCATTGTTGGCATCGAGACTAAATTAAAGGTAAATGTTTTTTCTCATTGTGAAATGAAAAATTATCTACACTAGGAAGCAAATTATTGTTTCACATGGTTTGAATAAAAAAATTAATGATTTTGAATACAATTAAGGTTTTAATTCAAATCAACAAGAGGACACATGGTGATTTTTACACACTAAAGTGGTGATATGAGGTCCAAAGTTAGGACATGAATATTGACAATAAAGTCATACATCGGGTAATTATTTTTGAATAATAAAGGTGATGTCACATTTTAGGGCCAAATTGCATTAATCCAACCTAAGTTTATATATCATGTTTGCATCAAGAGTGGGTGCATGGATACAAAATGACACACCCCCAAACTCCTTGATGGATTTAGTTGCGAGTCTAAAAAAGAAAACAACATAAGGAAAAAAAGTTGGGGCGTGTTCCCTGGTTCATAACACTTCGGGGGTAGAGGGGGCGTGCTAGAGCTTTGGGATGGGACTACGAAGATTGACAAGCAAATCACTTATTCGCACGGACGTACACAAACAAAACAATAGGTTGGTTAGTGAATAGCTAAAACACTTTTGGTGCACGGACGAGCCATGGGCAAACACGAACTCACAAGACTCACCACGACCCAAACTTGGAGGAAATCACCATCTTCCCCCTTATAGTATACTTTGTGCCTGGCTACGGGGCTAACACCCAATAACATTTTGTTTTGGGACTCCTACTTCCCAAAGTTGGGACTCTTGTGACTTTGGGGCCCATAACTTTGTGTGCAGACCTTTGATTGAGGTGAGGTCTAAAGAAAAATTGTATCCTTCTTCTAGAACTTTTTAACGGTATGTGGCATGCCACTTGCACGCAAGGAAATTGAGGCAATTCACAACTTTTAGTGGTTAAAAGTCAAATTGCCAATTTGACTCTCGACCCATCTTTTGGCCATAACTTGTGTTTTAAGTGTCCAAATGGATCATGCGAGCCCATTTTAAACATTTAAATTCCAAGTGTTTTTTAATGATATAAAGAACTTTTTAGTCTAATGAGTTTTGACCCCTACAATCCCCCTTTGAAAGTTCGAGAGTCCATTGGGACTCCAACTCCCAAAGTAGTTCATTTGGGAGTGTGGGGTTTCATTATTTCACACTTTCTTGCACTCTTGGGAGCATGAAATGTTACTCCCAAGTTCATTCTTGGTTCGCACCTTCGCAAGCCTTTGCTTTGGTCGCGAGCCCAAGGCTAGGGTTGCAACACAAAATTAGTAGTACATTTACATTCCACATACCCTAGAAAGCTCACAAAGCCCTACAAAAACCCATTTCACATTATAATTTATAAAAGGAGTTTAGAAAAGGTAGATGATTTCACACGCCTTTTAACATTGTTAGGATTATGGTTATTTCTTAAAACTTAAGGCAAAGTCCAAAAATTATTAACATTTGATCTTGCATAAATGAAATAAATAATTTGAAATGGATGCATCTAATAAGAGACCTTTGCAGTCATAAATGACCAGAAACACATAACACTAAATGCACATAGTCTTTTGATACATCTATTCCAATAATGTTTATTCACTATTGAAAGTGGAAGAAAGGGAGTTCCATGTTTGTAAAATTGAGGATTGTAGTCAATTTGCTACAAATCCATCCACATCCTTCAAATAGTTAGCATTTGGCCTTCACTTAACTATCAACACATGAAAAAGTTATATCTTGAAAATCATGGAAACATTGACTTAAAATCAAACCCAAATTGACATAAAAAACTATGCAGGCATGAAACATGATGTGCAGTTCATAAGTTTATGCTCTCTCACTTAATATGTTGGGTGTTATTGTGATTGAAGAAATTTTAGGGCTATTTGTAATGTCTTCAACTAAACAATTTCATTATACATGTCTAAGTGTTGTTGTAGCAACATAAAAAAATCGAATGAAAGTCACCATGGATAACTGGTCATTAGGTTGCAAATGAAATGTAATTGTTTGATGCACATTGCACTCCAATCACTTGTCAAATTACCAACATAAGTCATCTGGTCCTAGTCATTATGAGGATTGTTATTTTAAGTTGCATGCTAATGATGCACCACATTGGCCCTTCTTGTGACTCTTTATGCGTGAAATTAGGATATTTTGCACGAATCATTTGTAACACCCAAAAATGCATCCATACCAAGCTAATCAACTATGTAACTACTCTTCATAGCTTAAGTACGCCCACCATTGTTTTCTTAAAATAAATTGAGAAAAAACCATATGAACTTAATCATGATATCTTGCATTCATTTATGGTACCAAGAATTCATCCATATCAAGTTGATAAGCTATGTATTCTTTCTTCACAACTCAAGCAAACCCACCATGTTTTTTTTCCAAATAAAAAGTGAGAAAATTAAAGCTTCAATGATTGTTCCCAATAGACTTAGAGAATTCCACATACGAAAAGAAAATTATGACATGAGTTCATTTACTTTCTTTGGCCCAACATCCCACCACTAAGAAGGATTTGAAAAAAAACCCCTTCCAAAACTTCTCTTTGTATTATATGTTTTTGAAGAATTTCTTATTGACCTTGGGTGGTGGTCCTTTCTTCTCCACAAAAGTTTCAAGAATACCTCCTCCTATGGAATAACAATAGATAATCACCATGTTGTTGCTCTTCTTGTTCTTCTTTCTTTTCTCGGAGTAGTAGTATTATATATTGTTAGTGTTGTTTTTTGCTTTCTTTCCCTTTTTGTAAGCTTTGATGAACTGGTGTTTATAATAAGTAGTCATAACAAGAAGAGGTTTTCGTGCCATATCTTTCAACATTGCCATGGCCATTTGTGCTTGATGAATAACTTGTTGTTGTTACTACCATCATTCATTCGACTTGGCAAACAAGATTAATGTTTAAGTCTTTGTCCTTGTTTGTGTGTTTGTTTGTAGCACTGCCTTTTTTGCTTTTTAATACATATCGATCACAAACATAAACACACATTTGGGGTGGGCCACCACACATTAAGGGCAGGTAAACGAAACTCATTCTTCTAATGACATTCAAATGAACAAATGGCAATTGTCTATCATCGAATGTTCTAATAAAAGGCTACAAATTTTCAACACACGTTGTTGTGGGTACGAAGAATTGGATCCCATTAATGTTGCCACATGTCAAAGATTGTGGTGGAGAAAAAGTTGAATAACAAAAAGTTGGTAAGATTCTTTCATCATATTTGCATTGGATTAGTGGTGGTTTCTTGTTGTAGTGTTTTCTTCTATTGAGGAGTATCCATGTTTCTACTTGTTCATTGGCTAGTTACTTCCTTCCTATTATTGCTTTTTCTACTACTATTATTTTGATTTTTTTATTGTATATCTTCTGATTCAATGTGTTCATTAAGTAAGATTGAAACCAAGTGGGGATTCATGTTGTTGCATCGTGTGTTATTAGTTTTTCCATGCCCACAAGGTTTAATGTCTTCAACTTTATGTTGTTCAATTCACATGTTAGTAGACATGTTTTCAAGATATCATCACATTTAACAACATCACTAGTACTAGATAGCTATTGCACCTACAAAAATTTACTCAATGAGAAAAATCACATGTACCTAAGTAAATTGAAGCAAATGTGGCAATCATAGTGGTTGTAAACATTGTGGATGAATTTAAAGTAAAGAGAAACTTTAATATGATTACATTGTTTTTCCCAAAAACCAAGATCAAGTTCTTAGGTACACATTGGTTTTGCAGAGATGGAAGGCAACAATACACATATCCAGAAATTTTGAAGCTCTTAATGGAGATCATTTGTAGATCTTTGAAAAGTATTAAAGGCCTCAACCCTTGCAACATGAAGAATGAACAAAGGCCAATCCAAGGGACATCTCTATGAGATTGTAGGAAAATCTCCATAAATAATACTTTGAAGCATCAATTATTATATTTCTTTTAACAAACTAAGAGGTTAAATTCTCCTTTTGGAAGTAAATATCTTCTAAGAGTTGGAACAACATGAGTGGCTCAACTATTGCATCCAACAAATTGAGGCATCAAAATTCACAAAAACAAACTACGAAAATAAATGGTTGATGCATAGTGGTCTTCATTATAGTTGAGGTGAGATTCACTTTAGCATAGGTATATGAGGAAGGGTTTGAACTTTGAATTTACAAGAACAAAAATGCAATAATGAAGTTAAAGCTGTAAACATATAATAAACTATTTTGTAATTGATTATTTTGAAATAACAATTGGAAGGAGATAAGAAAGAGATAACATATCATGACATGTTTATTATCTGACCTTGAATGTTGCACGTTCTACAACATCCTTGATAATTTGATATTTGCATTTAGTTTGATCATTTGCAAATGAACCTCTAGACCTGTCGCAAATATCATTTCCATCGTCAACTTCTCAAACTTCACTAATTAATACATTTTATCTTCATTAGATATGATATTCATTTTATTTTATTTTTCCGATTATTACAACACACAAGATATTAGATTAGATCCATGGGGTTTGTTTGATTGTTGAACTTAGTGCATTTTGAATTTCATTCACATCTCCTTCTCTCACAAATCAAATTTTAGAAAACAAATTCGATTCAATTTGAGTTTCTAAAAACAACTTTGATGCACATTTTCATGATTGTCATCAAGGAATGATTATAGTGGCAAAAAACATCCATTTCACAAGACTTGTTGACCATGACGTTGCTGATGATGGTTGTCATACCAAATTGGTATTCTTGGAGTGCGGAATTGCTAAGTTGAATCCACAACAAAAAACATGAGTATCTAAATTCACATAGGTTTAAAACCTCATATCCTCTCCTCTTCACCTCCTCCTCACCAATGGAAGAAAGATGAACACACAATAGCCAAAGACATTTTAGAAAAAAATTCAAACAATGCATCTTTTCATATGTAATAATCAAAGATGTGTCTTTTCATATTAAAAAAATTAGGTTGCACAAATATACATGGCTTGAAGCCATAGATTTTGGATAAATTCAAAGAATAACCTATGATAAAATAACCAATAATAACCAATATTGAGTTATGATGAATATTTTATAATAGCCAACAATAGTCTATGATAAAATAATCAATAATAGCCTATAGTAAATGGCCTAGAATAGTCAATAATTGGCAATGATAAAATAACAAAAAATAATTTAAAATAATCAACAATATAATAGTAAAAAATAGCTCATGGTAAAATTTTAAAAAAAAACCTATGATAAATAACTTAAAATAATTAATGATAAAATAACTAACAATATCCAATGATATAATAACCAATAATGGCCAAAATTAACCTGTGATAACTAACCAATAATAAGTTACCATAAAATAACTAATAGTTGTTTAAAATATAATTACTTAAAATAACTAACAAGATTTTACAATAAAATAACTAAAGTAATATATGGTAAAATAACCTAAAATAAATTATGATTAAATAACCAAAATAATATATGGTAAATAGCCTATAATAGGTAACTATAAACCTATGATAAAATAGTTACAAATAGCCTACGACAAATAACTTATAATAGTCAACAATAGCCTATGATAAAATAACTTAAAGTAACTAGTAAAGAATAACTAACAATAACTAACAATAATTTATGATAAAAAACTAAAAATAGCCTAAGGATAAAATAACTTAAAATAACCATCAATAGCATACAATAGAACAACCAAAAATAACTTATGATAAATAATCTATAATAATTAGTAATAGCTTATGATAAAATAATTAAAAATAGTCTAGCGTAAAATAACATAGAATAACTAACTATAACATATAATAAAATAATTAAAATAATCAACAATAACATATGATATAATAACCAAAAATAACATAAGGTAAATAACTTACAATAATCAACAATAACTTACGATAAAATAACCAAAAAGTCATAAGGTAAAATAATTTATAGTAGCCAACAATAACTTAAGATATAATAATAAAAAATATCCCAGAGCAAAATAACCTAAAATGACCAACAATAACCTAAGATATAGTAGCCAAAAATATTCAAAAGTAAAATAATTTAAAATAACCAACAATAGCTTATAGTATAATAGCTAACAATAGTTAATGGTAAATAGCCTAAAATAACAAACTATTTTTTGTCATAGAATAACCATAATAGCCAATGGTAAAATAACCTAAAATATCTTACAATAACTTATTATAGAATAACAAAAAATAACCAATGATAAATAACAAAAAATAACCAATGATAAATAACTTAAAATAACCAATGAGAACCTATGATAGAATTGCCAACAATAACCATTGACGATAAATAACTTAAAATAGTCAAAAATAACCTATGTATATAATTGCCAACTATAACCAATGGAAAATAACCTAAAATAACCAACAATAACCTACAATAAAAATAATTAAAAAAAACCAATGTAAAATAACCTAGAATAACTAACAATAACCTATGATATAATTGTTAGCAATAACTTATAATAAAATAACCCAAATTAACCAATGGTTAATATCCTAGAATAATCAACAATAATTTATGATAAAATTGACAACAATAATCAATGATAAATAACTTAAAATAGCTAACAATAACCTATGATAGAATTGTCAACAATAATCAATGATAAATAACCTAAAATAATCACAATAGCCTATAATAAAATAGCTAACAATAACTTATGATAAAATAATTTAAAATAACTTATGAAACAATAGCAAAAAAATGACCAATAATAATTTAAGATATAAAAAATCATGCATAATAATATGTGATGACAAAAAAAAATCATTCATGTAAATAATAATTTAATAATCAATGACTTGCTCTTTAAACATGATAGTGAAAAAAGATGAAAAATTCAAATCTTCACATTTGCATTTGAAAAAACCTTATACACATTAACAATGCCTCCTTAAAACCATGAATCCCCTTAGGCCTACAAAAGGTCTTATAAACTTACTATTGTGTCACATTAAGGTCCCTTTTCATTTAGAAATGCCTTCATTCATTAACTTTATTGAGTTTAAAGCAAGAGGCCAACATTAGCATAAGCTAAAAATACCTAGAACACTAGGTGGTAGGAGTGAGAGTACATCCTTATATGTAATATCTTAGGTGTCTGTCCGTCTGGTCATCCTCCTTGGGGGTAAGGGGGTTAGGGTTAGCACGCCCTTCATAATGAATATTTTTGGGTTTATGATATAGTTTACCTTATATTTAGAAATTTTTGGATAAATGTGTTTTTGTATTTTAAGATAAGTAAATTTACTAATGTTTTGAAAAAGATTACAAAATTTTTATCTCAAAATATTGAAAAATAAACCATGGAGGTTGATAGATAAGGTTGTTTAAATTTTTTTTCATATTTAAAAAAAACCAAGTTTGGCTACATCAGCTTATGGATGATCACCACTTCAGCTTAGGGTTTTTTTCTTTTCAATTTTGTGACATAGCTGAGGTGGCAATCATCTATAAGATGATGTAGCCAGATTTGGCTACAGACTAGATATTAAAGTAGAGAAAAAATAGAATCCTTCTACATTCTGGACTACATACTGGAACTTATCATAAAAATCTGGCAACTCGAATTTGGGCCATTTTGTCCATCGAAAATCCTTTGTATAGGTTGAAATCATAATTTTCACGTCGCAATTTGGCGAACTTTGACCCACAAAAAAACAAAAAAACCCAACACATCAGCCACGCCCCCATCAACA
>Ga0116231_10009015_pt1 | contig 17161 bp, 10 predicted proteins | sample S1TSphgellanicum_2_FD_89695 | JGI IMG/M metagenome (GOLD analysis project Ga0116231, IMG submission 89695) | Host-associated microbial communities from peat moss isolated from Minnesota, USA - S1T2_Fd - Sphagnum magellanicum MG | ecosystem: Host-associated > Plants > Peat moss > Unclassified...
GTGGGAGTTCACTTGGGAGTGTGAGGGTTCACTCCCTCACACTCTCTGGACTCTTTGCACTCCCGGGAGCATGTGATGTGACTCCCGAGTCTACTACTAGGCCCGCAACCTTGCAACCCCCCCTTGCCTTGGTCGCAAGCCAAGGATAGGGTTGCGACAATGAACATAATGGATATCTCAACAAGCTTCAAAAAGTTTAAAAGTTTCTCGTTTAAAATGCCATTGGATCCCAACTTCTACCACAACTGAAATGTTGGGTTACAGTTAAATGGTGGCAGCATGGCAAAATTATAGTTGTTTTTCATTGTGACAACAAAAAAAGATGCACATGATCCAATTTCCAACCATCCAACAAAGTTGGACACATCACACCATCATCACCAATTGCCCATGGGTGACAATACTATGTTTTGAACAAGGCAAGATGCCCAAGAAATTTGTGCTCAACATCAACTTGCAACCAATACTATGGGTAGATTATTCCCATAGCATTCAAGACCTCTTGTGCATGGAATCTCTTGTCAAATTCATTGATTAGTTGTAGCATAACTTGAATGCATTATGTTTTCACCTTTTACATAAATTGTGCCCAAGCTTCTTTAGTGACCATGCTATAAACACCAATCAACTTGCATGTTTTGTGAATGTTATATAATCTACCATAGTAAGAAAATGTTGTTTGTTGTACTCCAACAACCAGATTATTCCACCAAATAGTGTGCAAAGGATTAGAAGTGTGGTCAATGAAATTTCGAAATTGTGGGAAGTCACTGTAATTGTATTTTTTCTTTCCATCCCAATACATGTTGTGCAAGTCAACTTGACATAGCTTCACACTACCCACAAAGTCACAAATGAAGGTCTCTCTGTTCTGAGCATACTTGTGCAAACCTTATAAAGCTTCCAACATAGGCAGCAAACAAATAAACCCCAAAACAATTTCAATGTCACACAACAGTTCATAATTAGCAGTTGCAGACTCATTAGTAACAGCATCTTTTGCCATTTTCACCAAAAGAATCTTGAACTCTTCAAGGACCACCTTGCTTGGAACAACCATGTTAATCTAACTAGTTTTGATGTTGCACAAAATTTTGAAACCTTTTGTCTCCATAACTTCAACCAATTTTGATCTCTCCAAATTCCTTTTTGGATTATGATTGAAGTATTTGTACACACCTCCTAATAATGTTTCAATCTTCACAACTATGAATATATCTGAAAGGGTGAGGGTTACTAGGTTGGTCTTGTGAGCTATGCAATGCACAAGAATACAAAAAGGTGAAGACTTGTTTTTTAACTAGGTTGCAACCCCAGTTCTGATGCCTTGGAAAGTGGTAGCACCATCTGCACCAAAGCATACAACCTTAGTAACCAAGTCATGGTCAAACAGTCCCCCAAAACCCTTCACCAAATTTCGAATCATGTTTGTGAAGTTGTCTATTATGTGACCTTCTATGACTCATTCTAAATTCACCAAAATTAGTGTCCTTTTGAAGTCTTCAACAACATAAGCATGAACTAAAATTCATGACTAATTATCTATACTAGTCACTTCATCACAACTTACAAAAATGTAGTTTGTTGTTTGGATGGTTATTTTTGTAGCTACCAAAACCACATTTTTCATGCATTCTACCATGCCCCAACCACTAGTATCCGTCTAATGCTTGTTAGGAGTGTTCTCCACCTTCAAAAATTGTAAGAACCCATGCATGCTTTCAAAGTCACTGATGGGTCTCCCCAACTTCAAAAGATGGAAAAAGGTAACAAATTGCACATACGTTTTTTTCTTTTCAACCTTACTGTGCTTTTCGATTTGAAGTTGAATGCCATCATGTTTGATTATGGCATAAATCTTTTCATTCCAAACATGTTATCTATTCGAACTGATGTAAAATTTCCCAAGCACCCTACGAAGCTGAGCTACCTTACACATCCACCTACCACTATGTTTTTTCAACCCATCAAGTTTTGGGGACAAGTAATTTTTCCCTTCGTTCAATTGTGGAGCAAACTTTGCATTGAACCATTTTCACCTTGCCATCTGGCCCAACAACTAGTTTAGCCTAAAGAAACTTTGCCACCCATGTATCCTAGAAGGTTGAATTCAATTCCCATTCAACCTTCCATTTCTTCTTCGAAATTGCAATCACTTTCTCACCTCTTTCATCAACAGTGAGGTCAACAAGATCAATCCTAAAAGTGTTAGGGTTAGATGAGGTAGAAACCCCACTAACAAATATAATAAGATCACCATCAACAACAACATGAACCTTGCTTTTGTTAGATTCAAAAAAGACAAGGGGACTTGAACTCAATGGTGCAACATCAGAATTTGTAGAGAGTGGGATGGAAGCACTAAAAAATAGTTTGTACTTAAAGTTCTAAGGTAATTTCAGGGGCATCATTGTGCACACTCTAAACAAAATGTACACCGGAAGAACATGGAAACACATTGATTGAAAACAAGAACCAAAAAAAAATTACCAAACCCTAATTACTAACAACAAAATGTGCAATTAAAAAACTTGGAAACACATTGGTTGAACACAAAAATAAATAAAAGCTTCTATTGAACCCTAACTAATAACAAAATGTGCAACGGAAGAATTTGAAAAAACACTAGTTGAAAGCAAGAAAAGAAAAGTTTTTATTAAACCCTAACCAACAATAAAATGCACAATGTAAGAACTTGGAAACACACTAATTGAAGACAAGAACAAAAGAAAAGCTTTTGCAGAAATCTAACCATCAACAAAATGTGTGATGGAAGAACTTGAAAACACATTGGTTGAAGACAAAAAGAAATGAAAAGCTTCTACTAAACCCTAACCAACAATAAAATCCAAAATGTAAGAACTTGGAAACATAGTGGTTGAAGACAAAAACAAAACAAAAGCTTCTGGTGAACCATAATTAGCAACAAAATGTGTGATGGAAGAACTTAGAAACACACTAGTTAAAAATATGAACAAAAGAAAAACTTCTGCCAAACCTTAGAAATGTCTAATCAAACTTGGAAACACACAATGAACCCCAAAAACCACTAGATGAAACTTGGAAACAAATAGGTTCAATTGGAAGAGTTCAAATGAGAATCTAGAAAGCAAAGGTAGACTTACTCATTGTTTCCAATGCGCTTAAACTGGAATGGAAAGCAAAGCTAGATGCATTCACTATTTGCAGCAAGCTCATTAAGTACCCTAAAGATGAAAATCTTTTGCTAGATGTTGAGCTTCTATTGAATTTGTCAATGTCATTGTTGGACCCACAAATCCCATTTTACGATTGCAAGATCTCAATCTTCATAATGTAATTCAATTTGTTGTGACCCACCCACAAATCCCAAGATACTTTTATAAAGTCCATCTATTCAACCCATGCTTGGTGGTGTTCTATTCATAACTCATAGAACATGGGTGGCACTCTACTGTCTATTCATAATTCAAGATCTTGCATTGTGTTGTTGCACCATTTTTTTGTCTGGTGAGAAATTTTGCCAAAATGCAGGGAAAAACAAATTAGGGCTGTGACCCCTACAAAGGCTTCTTTTTGGAAAATTATGAGGAGAATTGCTGAGAAGAGAAAATTCTCCAATCAGTTAGAAATTAGAATGATTTCTAAGCAAACTTGCAGCAGGAAATAACATGTTAGTAATCTCTTGTTAATCAGATTAGTTTTGTCTGAACCAATTCACTGTTGATGAGACAGAACACTGGAAGACCGTATCCCCAAATGGAGTGAAGCTGAAGAGTTGTGGAAGAATTGTGGACTTCGGAAGAGACTTTTTGCTGTCTGTAACATAGAGGAGGTTCATGGTTCAACGAGGTGACAAGGATGATCAGGAAGAAGTTTTCCATAGAATTACAGGAGTATACTTTTGCTGCTTGAAAGAGAAGCTTTACTTTTGCAACCTATTTGTGTCAGCTCATCAGAGGAGAACTTGTTGGGAACCACTGTTTCAATCTATGAGATGAACAGCTGAGTTCAACCTTAGGGTTTAGGTTCAGGGAGTGGGTGATTGATGATCCTGTGTAGAATTTTGACCATATGTTGATGTTGTGGGAATCAATTGCTCTGGTTATGAAGTCCAGTGTATCTGCAAGGAGATATTGTGATGCTGTTGTTTGATGGTTAAAGCATGAAGCACTTACTCAACACTGTTTTCAGTCACACTCTCACCAAATAATCTTACCCAGTTTCTCTTGCTGTGCAGAAAAGATCATGCACATGATACAAACTGCCTACCAAGCTGTTGAGTGATTCTACACACAAGGGGAACCTGAGCCACTCTCCCACCCAAGTAATCTTACCCAGTTTCTCTTGCTGTGCACATGACACACATAGGCTACCAAGCTGTGGAGTCATCCTGAACAGGGGGGGCTGGAAGCTCCACCATTCTCCCAGCCAACCATACCTTTCTCGCATTCCCCCATGTGCTCATTATCTGTAGGAGGAACTGACACTGAACCAGAAAGATCTGCAAGAGAAACCTCCACTGAAATAGCATCCACTCCATGAAACTCCTGAGCCATGGCTGCAGGCATGATGTCCTGATCTGCCAGCCGCATTTCAAACCCAGGACGGCTGGTAGAGGCATGAAACTGAGCATACTGTGTCAGATTAGCACCAGCCAAAAAAGAATTGCCAGGAGGAACTGGCACTGAACCAGAATGATCTGCAAGAAAAACCCCAACTGAAGTAGCATTCACTCCCTGAACCTTGTGAGCTATGGCTGCAGTCATGATGTTCCTATATGTCAGCCCCATTTCAAGGTCAGGGCGGACATCAGAGGCAGCCAATTCAGGATCCAGTATCGGATGACCAGCATCGGTCAGCAAAGGATTCCCGTCAGTGCCAACAGGTTCTGTTGGTTCTTCTGTGTACTCCTGGTTGGCAATCTCCAGGGTATGCGGGGAATTTCCGGCTGGAGTTGTAGCATCTGGCAATGTAAGGTTAGCCTCCAACACCTCCCGGTATTGCATTATTGCCGCATCAGATGTGCCATCACCTCTGCCAGAGAACAGAAAAGAGAGAGGGTCAGCGATGTTGCTCAGTCTATTCTCACAATTTCAAACAAAGCTTTGCAAGTCTCTTGACATTTTCCAAAACACGTAGTTGTCCTGTAACTGAAGCTCTGGTCCACGGCCTCGAAATTCCAGACGAAAACAACGAAGAAAATTGATTAGGGTTCGCTCTGTCTGAAACCTAATCTCTGGGTGAGACTCAAAAAAAACCCCCCAACGTCAAGCGAAAGAACTCGCTTTTACACACACAAAGTACCCAAGGAATTCCACGTAGTTCTCTCAGTCGACCAAGTACACACAAATGCCTCACCTTGGTTGGTTTCCGAAATCTTCCAGGATTTTGTTTCGAATTGAGGTGCAAGCGCCTGTGGAATCCGGTGCCATCTGGCGAGGATCACACGCCGAACACAGCTGAGAACCACGCTTTTTTTCCCTCCGATGAACCGCTGACGACTGTGAGAGCTTTATCGTCTCCTACAAACACCAAGCAATCCCAAAAACACACCCACACACAACACTCCGCACGGCGAACGCAGTTTAAAGAAAGAAACAGAGACAGAGAGCTCCAGAGACAGAGAACAGAGACACACAAAGCTTCAGAGCGGGCCACCTTTAATTATTAGGGAGCAAATTCAGAACAACATTCCCAGCAACAGAGCTCCAGAGCAGCAGGGGACGCGAATCACATCGGTCTTGCGCAACGACGACAGAATACGCGTGGTCCGACACTTGTGTCGGGCGTCGCCATCACGAAAGAACGGAGCTTGCTCCGGTTGAAAGAGTCTAACTTGCCCGTTCCCAGAACGTTTGCTGCTCCACTTCAAGTGCGCCAGGGTGAACCGGCCACCCACAACCGCACCATCCACTGAATGCCTGTAATTTTGACTCGGTTGTGGATGAAGCTCAACTGAGTTAATACCCCAGGTTTCACCTTGGTAACCCATTTTGTAAGAATTAGTTGGTCCCCATATATATAGTAACATTCTTAATTATTAATACTTTGGGCTTTGCATTGCCAGTGATGATCAATTGCCATAAGGTGAAAATATTAATATATTTGAAAATTAAATGATTTTGAAGGAAGTATAATTAGCTATGAGACACTATTAATCCATGATCAGATAATTTGTCTATGAAATTATTTTCATTCCATTAGTTGTAGAATATGAAATTTGATCTTCACCTATTGAATTTATCAACCAACTTTTTGGCACCCCTAACATCTTTCAACGTCTTTAGTGGCACCCTCATTGTTCTTGACATTCTTTTTGGTGTCCCTTGTTGCCCTCAAAAAAAAAAATTGGAAAGAAAACCTTTCCAACATCCCTCAATGTCCTTCCTAGAGTGCTTCACAATGGTCTCAAATGCCTTTCATGCTTTGAGAAAAGATAAAACACAAAATATTTTTGACCTTAGTGCCCCCAATGTCCTTTACATACTTCTTGGTGCCCCTAGCATTCTCCAATATCATATTGGGCATACACAATGTCCCTTGGTGCCCCCAATCACCCAAAAAGAAAAAATATTGTGCAATCTAACACCCTTTTTAACTTTGATTTACCAAGGGCATTCAAATTTGGGATGTTTAATACGATGACATCCCATCTTGGTATGTCCTTTTAGGACCTTGGCTTGCCAATCCTCCTCTTGAACAATCATATGAGCGGTTCAAAAGTTCAAAAAACTTTGAAAATGTTAGACTTGTTTTGTTTGAATATAACATTTCCAACAAAAATTAAGTTTAGTTCTTTTTATTATTTAAAAACATGTGTATTTATTTTCTAATTTAATCTTATGTAAATGTACATTATGATCAGAAACCCAGCCTTCTCAACATAGGTGGTACATACTACATATACATTGTTGTATTCCCATTAAACTATCTCTATTTGGGAAGTGCACACTTGGATAAGCATGATAAGTTGACATGTGTTGGAACGAGATAAAATGCATCTACAAACTAAATTAAATGAAAAAATTGATTTTTTAAAAAAATTATTTGTGTATGTTTCCACACATTACATGTTGTATATGAATCATTAGCCATAGTCAATAAACACAATTTAATGTAATGAATTGGGCTGCTTGTGATTTTATGGATATGAGATGTTAAACACACATTTCAAAGTTAAATGATGAGAAAATTCAGATGAGATTATGTTAGGTTAACACATGAATTAACAAGTTTCATCTAACTATTCATAAATATTTCAAGGGGAGAAGTTGAGTTTCCACTAAATCTAAAAAATATCAAAATGAAAGGGAACATATATTTTATTAATTTTAAAAGAAGTAATTCAAATGAAAAAAAAAGTTATTTACCCATTCCAAAAAAAGACAAGATAAGATATTCACCCTCAAATCATGTGTGGAGGTAATATTAAAAATTTGCTAGATGTTCCTTTTCATTAAGAAATTGATGTTTAGAATGAATTTATAAAATACAAATATCTTCATAAACGTAACATTGATAAATAAATAAATATATAGTCCTGGCAACTTTGATCAAATGTTGTAATAGACATTTAATTTTCAATGTTGGTTTGAATAAAATTAAAATAAAATATTCTAATTTGACCAATCATAATGAACTTGTTCAAATCAACTTGTTCAAAATGATGAAAGGTTTTTTTTACAATTGTTTAATTGGGGTGTTTTGCAATTAATTTTTTTGGCCTAAAAGGCCCAACAACACCTTTAATGACAACCCATGTCATAACATGTAAATAGGGCCCCATATTGGAGCAAATGACATCAAATTGGGAAAATGCATGATTCCCATTCCCACCATCTAAATGGGATTCAATAAGTTGCAAGCAAAACATGCCTAGTTGAATGGGGCAAAGGAAGGGGGACTAAAAGAAAAATAAGGGAAAGAATGAGAGGGTGAGACAATAGAACAAAAAACTCAGGAGGGAGCAAAAGGCAAGGTGACCTCCCCGAATTGTAAGGAAGGGAGGGAAAGGGAAAATGAAGGAAAGGAAAGGCCCCAAACAAGGGATAATGCCTCCATCAAGGTAGTCCTAAACATCATTCCTCAAAACTCAAAGGAAGAAAAGGCCTAAGAATGCCTACCAAAAGGTAAAAACCAAAAAATGGAAGGATGCACTCAGATGCTTGTGATGATCTTAATTACATCCAACTATGTTGCCAATGCCATTCCCTTCCATTGCATTAAATATGGAACACAACTATTACCTCACACCCATTAGGCATGTGCCAAGTGCTCTTTTGCCAAGAGGATACTCCTGACAATCACAATTCCACCACCTCAAAAATTGTTGAATTTTGATGCCATATGAGACTAAAATGGATTTCTAGAAAAAAAAAACAATCTTAATTAAAAAAAGATTTGAAATTAATTTTGAAATCATTTTTTATGTCTCGCCATCAAACAAAATGTGCCTGAAACCTATCTAGGACGGTAAATGACACCTACCCACTAACAACTAATAAAGAAGAATTTTCTAAATGGATGAAATAAAAGTCACATTGAAATAATGAATGTAAACCCCAACACATGGGTGAAAGGTTGCTGAAATTTTAGTATGGAGATTTTTAATAAAAGTATGAATATGTTGCAAAATAGTTTTAAAGGCCTATCCACACACTTTGTGGCTCCTTTTTTCATGCTTTCACCCCAATGCATAACTTGTAATAAAGACTCCTTATTTGCTCAAAAACAAAAAATAAATCCAAAATTTTTTAAACCAAGAATTTATTTTCATAGGACAAGACATATAATGGACCCTAAACTTGTCTTTCCTATACCAACTTTGACTTTAACTTGTCACTAGAATTTAAAATTTTAATAGTGTAGTTTAAAATTTGTAGTTATAGTGGAATTTCAAATTAGTTTATTTGTAATTTTGATTTTCAATACAAACCAAAAGCTACCATCATGTTAAACAATTCAATGTTACCACTTTTGGAATTACGAACAAATATTAAATCCTTTAAAGAATGCATGCATATAAAATCTGGTTTAATGGTGTAAAATACATTGAAACACATTATTTTCATATGAAATCAAATGTTCAAATTTAGGATTTTATAATTTGTAATCATAATGTGTCAGTTAAAGATTTCCATTATAGTTGTAAAATCATGTTTCAAAACATAAATAATATATTATTTGATAGACCATTAAGCTTAAAAGTGTAGTTGTTGAATGAAAAGTTGAAACAAAAATGCACTCGAGTGTGAATCATGCATTTTTGAAAAATCACATGAATAAAGGAATTTCAAAGCTTTCAAAACCTTGGTGTGATACATATTGATAGTAGGTTGAGAAACATGTGATTTATGATTAATATGTAATTGATTCAATTTGAACATTAAATCTTTGATGAATGTAAAATTTGAAATAAAAAATAAATCTTTGAAAATGTTTCAACAACGTAAAAATTGGAAATTTTCATAATTAAAATATTAAAATTGTTGTGATTTACTTGCATGGCTTTTTTTCAAAAATCTTGGTAATCTCAATTTGCACCCAATTTGTAAATATTGGTGTATAACCATAAATTGGATCATTTTTGTTTCTTCGCCTTATTTTTCCTTTTTTTTTTTTGGTAATTAAAGATTCTATGATAACAAGTCATTCATCCTCCCATGCATTTAATTCAATAAATAATACACATTGAGATCAATTCACAACCTTTACAACATATTCATGGGATGTTAAAAGCACACATTATTTAATAAATTTCATATTATTTTCAAGACTTTTAAGTACATTTGACTAATGTAGTAAAAGTGTGGCTTGAACACATATTTGTGGAATAATTAATGAATTTTGAAAACTTCATGTCAAGAACAAAATATTCATGAACGTCCAAAAGGCTATGCATTTTCCCTCACAAAAAATATTTTTCAAAATAACAACATTTTTACATGTAATACAATTTGTGTTTACTAATGAATCTCCAAAAAACTAATGAAAAAAATCAAAATTTTGATCTAGCATGATGATCAAATGAGATTTTGAATGTATAATTTTTTGTAAACATTCATAATTTTTATTCAAGTTTGTTGAATATTAATGTTACATGACAACAAAGTGTCAAATGTGTATTTTAAAGATAATATTATTTTCAAGTACACATTTTATTCATTACTTGAACTTTTTTTTGTATTACTATATTTTCAAATTATTTGATCTTTGCTTCATCCAATTTAAATATTTTGACAAATAAGTAGGTTTCAAATGTGGGTAAAATCACATTCAAAGGAACCACCCAAGTGAGTGGACACTCCTTAAAAATGCATTTTTGTATATTTAAAATATCACAAAAGAACCATAATAGTTTGAATTGTCATAATTTTTTGGAATATTTTCCATTAATAGAAAAATTACATGCTCAAAGTTTGGTACAAATCACAAATGTTTTTGCATTTAAACCTTGAGAATAGATAATCCTTGTTTTTTTCAAATGTTTTTTTTTTCTACCAAATGTGCACCATTTTTTTTTAAAAATTGAAGACAACTTTAACATTGATAATTAAAAGGGCTAAAGGACTTGAACTAATGAAAATAATTTTTATAAACCATTTGAGCACATTTGACTGAAAAATATTTTTGACTTTGAAAATTATGGATTTTGAAAATGTGGCTTTAACAAAAGTTGTTCATATATATATGTAATAGAAGGCATGAATGCATAATATACATGATATAAAATCAATTTGTAATCAAAATGTATTTATATTCAAAATGGAATGTTAAATGAAATATGGATTGTGTTATATAATAATGATCTAATGCATTAAACTTCCAATTATCAAAACATACCAAAATGCACTATGCCAAAAATGGCATTCTATGACTAATCATGTTCTACTAAATTAGTTACTTATGCCATTTGTAATCAAATTGGACTCGTCATTTATGCCATTTGTAGTCACGTATGCCATTTGTAATCATACAATCATAGAATGCCATTTTTGGTGTAATGATATTCTTTTAGCCCCAAAAATACAAAAATGAAGAACATTGAAGAGAATATTACATCCTTCCTTCTTTCAATTGTTTCATTTCACATAATACACACATAATGAGATGAACATCACTTCTGTAATATTTTAAGTGGTTGCAAACCAAAATGAAGGAGGGAAAAAAAATGTGCATGCCAAAACATAGAAAATTCATGACAAAAAATGCTCCATGAGAAATCACAATCTATGTGATAATATCATAATGTTAATATCTTTAATTTTACTATCAACCTTTGTTCTTGTTTTGTGTTTAAAAAACACATTTTCATTATATCATTATCAAATTCATTACATGTTTTCACATTTGTTCCCTCTTGCCCTTTTTACATACAACTCCCACATAATATCTATATAATTGCAAAAGATCACGCGAATTTGTACAATTTATAATTTATGAAACAAAATAAAAACATTTGGGATAAGTTAATAGGAGATTGAATACTATGAATAATATCAAACCAACTCCATCATGGTTGTTTTCACATGCTAAATGCAAAGACATTTTCCATATATACTCACCTTTCATATTGGTATTTGCTCATTTGTTAATAATCTTTTAAACAATTTCAACATATCTACATAAATCCTAATTAGATAACACATGTTCTTATGTCAATGACATGACATGTTGAAATAACTTTGGTATAAATGAATTTTACCTAAAAGATAATAATGATATGATGCAACATGTAATATGTAATAAATCCTCCTCATTTGCAACAAGACCAAAAGCATTAAAAAAAAAACAAAGGAAAAGATAAATATCCTTGTGAAGTAAACAAAATGTTTCTGAATTTTTTGAGGCATGAAATATTTATTCATTCCTATAATTGAACTATGAAAGGATACAAAGATTGAGAAAAATATTGTTTTTTTAAAATTTAAAATACAACAATAATTGGATTAAAATTCAATTGAAAAAAAATGGGATGCACTTGGTGGAGAAAGTATTGAAAAAAATATTGAAAAAAAAACTTTAAAACAAATTCAAAAAGACACCTTTCCAGGCCTCTTTACTTGGGAATGGGTTAAACATATTTTAAGTTGGAATTTGCTAGGATGAAACACTATGTGCGGGACCTTATAATCATCCTACCTAAACTAGGTCATCATCATCATCCTCAATGGAATTAAGCCATATATTAGTAGGTTGTATATGTAGTTAGATGGATAAGAAATTAAGTGATTAGTGCACAGTTTATACATAGGAAGTTAGTAGAATGGGTGGTATTAATAGATAGGTAGTAAGACAAACAATTAAGGTAATCACCATGGTTAGTTAAAGAATTGGAAACCAATAGAAAATTATTTTTTGACCACTTATCATTTGAGGGGGACATTTTGGGATCTATGTGCATCAAATGACCATTTCTAAGAGGCATTAAATAATTATCCAACCTATTTTTTATCACTCTACTTTTATCTATTTTTTTAATATATACATTTTAAAGTCACCCTATGTTAATTATAATCCATTATTACATATTTTATATTATAATTAAATTTATTTTTTGAATAAAATATATCCTATATTTTACTAATTAACTTATTATTTTTACCCAACAACTAATGTATTGCACCCTATATTTTTACTCGCATATTTTTTACTTTTGTTTTCTAGTGACCCCCAAGCTTATCATTGCTCTAGGTTGGTGTTGATTTTGTAGGTCCATTTCATGTGGTTAGTAAAGTTTTTCAAAACCTTGAAGGTTTCACACTAGATGTTTGGGTTTTTACCAATGTTGTGAAGATCTTGGATATCTAATCTGTACAGTAAAAACTCAGGGTTCAAGTTTTTATGACTTGAACCTGATTGACACCTTTTTGTTGGAATCAATCCGAGAACCAAACCATGGGGTGTTAGATTTTGCCCTAAGAAAGTTGATTCTTTAAAACTGTTAATAAGTAGGCTGAACATTGTAATTAAACATTAATTTTAATTAATTGTTGAACTTCATACATACATAGACCCTTGTTCTCAAATTTGAAAAAAAAAATGTGCTATAATTTGAACTTCAGGGTTCAAAAACTGGAAGAACTAAAACCCCCACCCAGAAAGCCTCCAAATAAATTTTCCAATGGCAAAACTAGGATTGATGGTTCTCTTGAAAAGCAAGAATCACATAACACTTGTTTTTATGGCCAGAGCGAACTAGCATGCACCCACCCATGCACCATCCATTAGTCACCCATTATGACTCAGTTGTGAATGAACTTAAGCTACATTGATATATGGTTTCACCTCGGTAACCCATTCTGTAAAGAAGTAGGTCCTATACATAGATAGATAGTAGACCAGCCAGTAGGTATATGGTTTATACACAAGTAAGGGCTGTTTTTACTACCTAATTACTATCAATCAAACCAAGTTGTTAGTAGCTACGGAGTAAAACTTGCAACTCAGCTAACCACCATGGTTAGCTAGAGAACCAGAACCCAACAGAAAACTCTTCACTAACCAGTTACCATCCATCCTTCATGCTGTGCTGGTGGGTGCTGGTTCAATCTGGCCTGCTTGTTGCGTGTTTTACACCACATGATCGAGGTACTGCTGCCCACTGGTGAAACCGAGTAGACGGCCAGCCGACTGCTTCTTAGAAAGTGAGTGTATTCTTCTAGGGATCCCAACTTACCTCATGGGTGTCTGCACATCTTATCGATCACCAGAGTTTTTACTACAGAGGTGCCCGGCAAGGGCAGATTCGGGCTCCTAGCAAGTCCATGGGTAAGTGTGTTAGGGCAGGCCTATGGGCACACTACAAGTAGTAATTGGCCCTAGCCAGCCTGATCTATTCCGTCAAAGGCAAGGCACAGGATCTGAAGTAAAGGCAGATATTTACACAGAATATGAACGAGTGGCCAATTCGGCATGGCCATGGCAAGACCGAGTCAAATTGGCCACTCACACAGACTCTGGCCTTTTGATGAACCGGCATCTACACAGGTACCATGGTAAAAGCCAGTGTTGGTATGGTATATAGGCCTCTGCTTGGTATCAACACTGGTAGCAAGGAGCATACCAGTCTGGTATGAGCGGAGGTGATAACAGCCTTATTATACTAGTAACAATCTGATAGGTACTTGAGGTGATACCAGGCCTTCTACCAGTTTCAAAGTCATACCAGCCAAATATCAGACCTTGGACCCAATACCAGGACCACATTGGTATGAAAGTTTACAACAGTACCCAAAACCAGTACTAAGAGCATCCCCATCAGTGCTCAGCATGTGAACCTGCACATTAAAATCGGATGTCAACTTATGTTGCTTTGGCTCAGGAAAATGGTTTTTCTCCTGTATATTTGGTGAATTTGCTCAGTCTGGTAACAAGCACAGCAAAAACTATGCACCTGCTCAGAAGAGTATATTAAATATGATCTGACTGCTGATCTTTGTTTTTGATTGGCCAATCATAATGATTGGTGCAGTTGGTTTGCTATTAGTAGTTCCTACCTTTTTGCAGTCCCCATTTCAGTTTTGTGGGGTTACAAAAAAGTAAATAACTAAACTTGGATGTGAAAAATATTTTTGTGGGGTCACATACTGAGCATTGCTGGGGATGTTATAGGGTAGAACGGCCGGTGAGTGAACACTTAAGCTCTGAGGACACACCAGATGCAAGGGGAGGGCTTCTTTGTTTTTGGCATCCAAACAAAACTTGAACCCCTCCTACTGGTGCATCTGGCACATTAAAATCATCAAAAATGCATTAGAATTGAGAAAGTTATGGCCCCCCAAACTAGAGAGGATCAAGAACTTAAAAAAACAAACCACTGAATGCTACAAAGCTGGTTCCCGAACACCCACAAAATTCTTTTTATGTTGCTCTGTTGTTATTAGAGTTCAAAGATGATTTGTAAAACTGAAGGTGATGTTCCTATAGCACTTTAAATCATTTAAAATGAACAAGACATGAGAAAGCTAGAAGCTTTGAAAGGAGAGGTCCAAAGGAAAAAAAAACGTGTTTTGTGAGTTCAAAAGCTTACTTTTCTTCTAGCTATTTTTTCATTATTCCTTTTCCTTCGCACTTCAAAGATGATTTCTAGAGCTTGAGGTAGCACTCCCAAACATTTTAAGTCACTCAAAATGAAGCACAGATGATGAAGATTTAAAAGAAATGTTCAGTGATAAGGTAGTGATCGGTGATGGGCAGTTCTACCCTAACCTGGTATGAAATTCTTTTATAAAAAAAATTCTATACATATATATAAACCCTGATAGCAGGATCAGCTCGTATGTTCAAAAATTGATACCAGAGGACTGGTTTAAACCCTAAATTTTTTTGGGGGCTTGCTTCTAAGCATTACAGATATTCCTCCCAAGATTAAATCATGGTCTTTGGAGTCCAAATTTAATATTTCCTCCCTTAATTATTACCTTTAAGAGGCCTTACTCAAGAAGGTGAAGGTACCTGATTTAATCACCCTTGCCACAGGTTGAGCACAATTAAACAGACTAAACAATTACCTAAACAAGCATGCCTCACCTTATGGGAAACCCTAGAGTAGACATGCTTATCAGCCCTGACCATCATAAGATCATTCAGTGTGCCAGTGGGTGCACAAATGGTGACTATCAATGGGACTTCTTCGTTATGGCTAAGTAGTTGGTCAGTTGATATGAGCAAACTGCAAAATTCAAATGCATGCATGTTCTGTCAAATGCATTTCTTATTTTATCCATCGCTGGTTTGAACTTGCCATAATGGCAGACCCATTTATGATTTCACATCATTCAAAACACTCAATGAATTCATACTTGAATATACATCAAGACTTGCCCAGCAATTTGCCTTATTTGTCATCCTTCTCTTCTTTGCCCATTTGTGGGTGGTATTGTCACCAGCCCTTTTTTTTCAGTTTTGGGTTGTGGTGTAGGTGGCAAAAAAACTTGCTGCCTGGATACACAAGTGGCAAAGACTATACAATGTTTCCAAATAATTTCTGACTATTGCGTCAATCATCAAAGTGCCCTTGGTCACTTGACCAAAACATTACATAGTTCATCCTAGCGATGATGTGTAGAGCTCAATCTATATGAATGGATACTAAAGTTCCACCTCTATTCCTGCCTAGCTATGGATGCTACTTCTTTGAAGTAAATCTAGCAATGGTGCTACATCACATGTACCACAGTTTGGGATGGCAGTGAAATAGTTCTGGGCTAATCATCCACCCCTGTCATCCTCTAAGTGGTCCAAGACTTCAGCTGATGTTCCAAAATGAAGGAAAACCATATTTCCTGAATCACTACACATGCCTCTGGGTTGTTTCTTGCATTGACAAGATCCTGCCAGGGATCCCAGCCACTGTCAGTCACTCCATAGACCAAAGCATTTCAAGACCAGACATGCATATGTAATGACCACTATGCCTTTGTCATAAACCTGACAATGAAGCTATCGAAGTGTGCGTACAAGCAGCTCAAGGTCACAATGAATTCCAACCCATCACCTTCTTCCTTATAAGAGACAATGGGTGTATTATGAACCTGGTTTACAAGGCAAATGAAGTCACGCTTGTAAGTACCTGAGGGTTATTCAGATGACCATCTTCAAAAACTTCAAGGATATTGAAGGCATCAGGGTGAGCTTTCTCAATCTCATCTATCAGAATCAGAGTGACAGGCTTTTTATGGACTGCCTCAGTGAGAGCTCTGCCATCACCATAACCCACATAACCTGGTGGGGAACCAATGAGCTTACTCACACTATGCCTCTCCATGTATTCACTTTCATGTCCAATTGTATCATAGCCTTCTCCTGCCATTCCACACAAACTTTTCAGAACCAGAGAAAAACTCAACACTACATATTCCCAAATATTACTTACATCATATTGTTTCACAGCAGCAAATTGTGTCCTATTTGAAACAGGCTCTTTGCATTATTGTCACAACAGCCAATAAGAGAAAATATTGGAATCTAACACAAAAATGACAAACCCAACCATATTCTACAAGAGTACCATACAGAACCAAAGTATACTCACAGAACCAAAGTAATGCTTGGCTAAGGCCTTAGTGAGCTCAGTTTTTTCAACACCAGTAGGTCCACAGAAAAGCATGGCTGCAATGGGGTGAGGGAGTCTTGAGACCCACATGAGCCCTTTGGACTGCATGTGCAATGCCATTCA
>Ga0116231_10009017_pt1 | contig 17153 bp, 13 predicted proteins | sample S1TSphgellanicum_2_FD_89695 | JGI IMG/M metagenome (GOLD analysis project Ga0116231, IMG submission 89695) | Host-associated microbial communities from peat moss isolated from Minnesota, USA - S1T2_Fd - Sphagnum magellanicum MG | ecosystem: Host-associated > Plants > Peat moss > Unclassified...
AGCACTTGCCCCCCCCGCCCCCACCACCCTTCCCCGTTTTTACGCCTGTAATCAACTCCGCCTTCCACCGCACTGCTTATTTGGCTAGCGTGAACCAGACTCTTTCTAACAGCATCTCCAGCACTTGCAGTAGCCTAATTGTTTTCCCTCCTCGCCAGTGTTTTTTTTTTTTTCCTTGCGAAATTTCGCCTTTTTTTTCGACAAAGAAATTAAGGGGAAATTTTGGAATTTTTTTCTGGGTACTGTAATTTGGACTAATTTTTCTAAATTAAAAAAAAAAATTCGTCCAGATTTTAACATCAAAAAAAAGAAAAAAAAAAGAATGCTCCTCTCCTATATAACCCTGACAAGCAAAGACCTCATAAGATGAGACAGTGGCCAATTGTTGTTTGTTACAGGTGACCAATGAACCCTAAACCCTAAACCCTAACACCCCCTAGCTCTTTCAGTCACACCATAATGTGACTCTTTCGGGTACCTGCCCAACACTGAGCCAAACCAGTTTTGAGCGGTTATTAGAAATGGAAAGTGATATCCGATGTCTCTTTAAAAAGACACATAACCAACCGCCGTTCTAAAACCATTTTCCCATCACTGAGTTTCCCAATGTATAACTAGCATTTGAGTGGTTATCAAAATTGGAAATTGATATCCAGTGGTTGTCAAACATCTAGTAAAGTAAGAATTGGTGTGGTAGATCACTCTACCCATTTCTAGGTTTTAAATAATTGGGAATTAGTGTGGGTGTCACCTTGTGCATACATATTAAGTTGAATGTTGGGAATTTGTGTGTATGTGACATTGCATAAACCCTTGTTAAACCCTAAACCCTAAACCCTTGTCTATATTATGGTGAATATTGACAATTTGTGCGTGCGTGCACGTGTGTGTGTGTATATGTTACTTTGTGAGTATAAGTACTTTATGTTGAACATTGGGATTTAGATCAAATTCTTCTTTTGAACATTGATCATATGATAGGTGTGACTTCATGTACATTAAGTTGAATTATGAGAAATTAGTGTGGATGTGATTTTGTGTATATCTATCTTGAATGTTGGGAATTAGTGTAAGTGTGACAAAGTGTACCTACTATGTGATGATATGGGTGTGCTAAGGTATGTTCTGTAAAGTGATCAAATTTAAAGATATCGATTTCAATTCAATTGATTATTGATTTGTGCATTTGACTAGAAATGAACTGAAAGGTTTATTTGGATTGGGACAGCACTGTAAATTGGCAGGGGAGTGGGACAAGTTTGTCATCATAATGCTTGTAATCCCAAGTGAGCACCCTAAACAAAACAAGGGCTGCGTCACACTGTGGCCTTGCCATTTACATTAAAAAGTAGCTTACGCCGAAAGAAGAATAACGGAAACTCAAATATTTTCACCATGCCAAAATATAGTATTCAAAAAATCCTCTAAAAAAAGCCAAAATCCTTCAAATATTATAACTCTATAACTAATCTCAAGTTTCAACACAAGCCAAAATATCATCTTTCAAAAATCCTCATATAAAAATAAACCTATTAATGAGGGGCCAAAATCCCTAAGCTATTATACTGTTTAATGCATCTAAACACAATATCCTTGCCTTGGTAGGCAAAGCCAACAAAACAATCATATTAGAACTTACCAAGATGTGGTCCTTTATATGTTGTTAACAAAATGGAGAAAAAAGACAAGTGTCAACTAAATGGGCAACTAGGTGGACACAATGCAACTAGTTCAGCAAACAGGTCAGCACTGGAAGGGCCACAAAAATCTGCATCAGCAACAAAAAAAAAAGTGAATCCCAAGCATTTTCAAAATGAAATCACTTTGAGAGTTGTGGAATTGCAAGTGTCCCGAATTTTTGAGACAAAGTGCAAGTGATAAATTTTGTCCAAATCAAGAATTATTTATATCATCAGCAAGTTTTCAAAGTGTAGACATCGAAAACAAGCTCACCTTTTTCATTTGAAATTATGAACTAGAAGTTTTGAGCTTAAATGAGAAAGTTATGAATTCATAAAATTACAAGACTCATAACTTGGGAATCAAAGGTTATTTAACCATTTTGATGTAGCCTTCGTTATCAATCATAAAACATATTTTAGAAAGGAGAGGTGGCGTCTATTAGGGGATGAAATTGTAGCCTCTGATCATTATCGTCTTCCAAAAGATAAGACCAAAGAAACAAGGTCAACACCTTATTACTCAACAAAAAGAAACTAACTTCATTAGCATACTTTATTACAACTACTAAAGTAATAAATTATGCAAAAACCAAAAGAAAAAAAAAGGTCTACTATATAAAAACAAACCTACCATCCCAATTGTAATTTATTTTGGAGGTGCAAAGAAGGGAAAATATAGAAGGGCAACATGCGAAATGATTATTACTAGAAAGTAATTACCCTCCAAGATTTTATAATACCTTTGATGCCCCATGGATGTCACCTTACTGGGTTTGTAGACCTCTTATAGCTACTGTCCCACCTCAACAATTCTTATAATCATTCTAATGCCTTTCCTTGTAGCCCCTCAAAATGCCTCCCCACTATTGTCTACCGTCTACAACACATTATATCCACTCCGAGCCATTGCATACCACTTGCAACAATACATTTTCATTTGCAAACTGCTATTTTCAAGTGCCCTCTCTCTCTCTCTCTCTCTACTATACCATACCAACTACCACCTCTTGTGGTAGTTAATAAATTGATACTCCAAAGGCTACCACTTGGGTATAACCTTTTATTTTCTATTTTTTTTAAAATGTAGAAATACTATGGTAGGAGGTAACAACACCTTTGTATATTCTTAAACTAAACTACTTTCTACACCTCCTAATAGGATGCATGCACACAACACAACTATAAGTTCTTTAACCATGTTGCCATTTTAAAAAATCACACACAAGACATAATCACATTTCTTCAATACTTTCTTCTCCTTAGTGTACACTACACACACACTTCTCCCAAAAAAATCTTCCATTGCAACAACACAAGTTTTGAATGTCCAATAATTGTTCCAAAACCTCATTTAATCCTCCTTCTCCACAAGACCACACAAGGCCCACATTGACCTTATGAAAATAGGGCCCTTGTCCTAATCATTTTTTAGAAATCTCTTAGATAATTGGGTAGATTATCTCCAACCACTCACTAACATGAACTATTTAATCCCACTAGTTTCACCCCTTGGATAAGGGACCATAAATCTATCACTAGTAACCATTAATTACTAGGAGGCCTATGGTATTAACTAGTCTAGATATTTCTACCTTTAATAATGGATTTTTCCCAAATCCAAACCAAATGACTATACAACAAAAGGTGTCCATGTACAGCAAGTGATTTCACTAGATTTTGAGTGAATTCACTAGTTGTAGTGAATGGGGACTAGTGGGGAAGTAGTGAATTCACTAATCTAATGAATAGGGACTAATGAACTACCCCCACATTTTGTAATGAGGATATATTGAATCCAAAGCAAATCCATAATCTAAAGTTGATTCCATTTACACTTTGGGGGTTAATCTGAATACTTCATGACGAACATAGGTGTGCATCACTTTTAATTTTCACATCTTCAATTAGTTTCATTTATTCCTTCAAATCCCCAATGATTTGTTCTGGGTGGATATCATGCATTTAAAAAACAATTCAACTTGAACTTCTTCCAACTTTCATGTAGTTGAATTTTTAATATATTTAAATATAACTACCTTCCTTTTATAATGTCATATAAAATTTGGTCATTTTGCACATTTTGGCAAATAATTTTTTTCCTTCTTTTCTCCTTGTTAGATATTTACCATTTATCATTTCACTGGGTCAAAAAATTACATACCCACCTTCCAAAATGATTTTTTAAAGGAGGAATCATTGAGTTATATTTTAAGCAAGACTATTTGATGGTATAATCTTACATCATCACCTTGAATGACATACCTTAATGGCTTAAGCATTATTCCATCTCCTATTATGTTACTAAATATATTTTATTTAGTCAAGTTAGACAATAATCCAAGCTTATCTTTCAATTGTGAAATTACCACATGAAGATTGAGAAAACTTTTTATATATTAAATATTGTTTTCAAAGCCTCCCAAGCTAGTTTTTCTCTTTTTAAAAATATATCACCACAACTTGAAGACTTGTTTAATGGAGATTTCACCATGTTAAAGTCTCTTCCTTCAATCTATTTGCATACCCTAGATAGTATTTCCCTCAATTGATCCTATAATTTGTATTTTTGTGAAACTCATTAAATGTGTAAATATTTAAAATGCTTACTTCACCACCTAATAAACTTTTCAATTGTAACCATTTGGCCATGTTACTTAAGATAACTTCATAATACATCACAAAATTAGCTCATTTGTGGTCAAGAAGAATACATGTTCCTCCACATCCCATTCTTTATTCATTATGTTGATTATAATAAATTAGGGATGTTTTAGTTGTCCTTTTACATGTGTATTTCCAAATACATTTACCCAAGTTGATGGCCTTATCTCCTTTTGAGCTTGTGTTTTTGGTGCATTATCACATTTGCTTTCAACTTTAGTTCATGAAAATATAGTCAAAGTTGGTGAACTTCTTCTTCCAAATTAAACTTTCAAACATGTTATAAGTTTAAATGTGTAACTTTTCAAGGCACAACATTTGATTGTTGAAAAGCTAATTTAAAGGTCCTTTCATGTTGCTTTTCCTTAATGTTTTTCCTAAATCCCCATTAGTCATTGAAGGATTACTAAATGCTAGGTTTTGGGGGAGTAGCAACTTTTTATCACCTTGCATTTAATTTAGGACAACTAAAAATTGTGTCCTTAACCATTAAAACATTCCATCCAACAGTTTGACAACATCATCCATGCCATGTACATGGCATATAGGTGGAACAAACCATTACATTTTCATTATATAATTGATATTGTGTGGATGATTTCATTAGATGAATCTTTATTCATATTAAATCATAATTTTGTATAATTTTGTGTAGGCTATTTTTTTTTGTGTAAAGGAAATTATGACTAGGTCATCTTTCCTAATTCTTGTTCTCATTAATTCTTCTTCCAATTTTAAGTTGAAATTTCTTCTTTCATCAAGGTCTTTCAAGGTCTAACTTTTGCTAGAAGTTAAACTTTATGGGTTGGAGACTTACCTCCCTTACAATTCCATTAATCAATGAAGGCTATGTTTGTTGTTGTGTATTGGATGTTATCTTGAGCTCCTCCACATCTCCCTAGAACCTAATATCTTAGAAATTTTGGAATTTTATTATTTGGTGATTGGATTTCGTGGAGTCTAATGTTATTTTGGATTGGGTGCTTCATAGGGGTTCTTTGATTTGAGTTTATGCCTCTCAATTGGCTTTCACCACCTTTGAATGGATCATGACTTGGTCATTTTTTTCTTTTACTTGGGTGTTATGAGAAAATCTATTTGGTTGTGGGGGCTTGGATTGAGTTGGGAGACCAACATCACTTCTAATCCTAACCCTCTCTCATCCTTTGGCCCAATTTTAATCTTTATTTAATCTTTGTTCGGAACCAGTGAACCTCTTTGGAAATTAAACCATGGACTCTAATGGGTGGGTTGAATGGATATTTCAATGGCCACCGTGACTTCTATATTGTGTCGGTTGCTACATTGTCCTTAGCACCATAAAGTTATTAGCATCCAACATTTAATTTCTAAGTTTGATTATAGATGGGGTTGAATTTTTAAAAAATTGTCTCGCACAAATAGTACTTTAAAACATACCATGTTGATGGTGGTTACCAAGGGGAAACCTTTTTTTTTGGTGAATAATCTATGGGTATTTGTGATCCTAGTTACACATATGAACCATGTGAAGACTTCACCATCAATTTAAAAACCCTATCATTACACCAATACACATCCAAATTCACTATATGTTTCATTAGATTTTGAGTGAATTTGGACAAATTTATCATTGCAAAAGTGGTCAATCCCTTAGTAAAAGGAAATTAGTTGCTACAGATAATTGAATTAATTCACTAGTAATTATTGAAACAAAGTTACTTTCTAATGAAACAAATTCACCAAACCATTTCATTGGGCAATAATGTTGAATTAATAATTTACATATTTATATAAATAATAAAATAAAACGATATATGTTATTGGTATTTTCATTCTTTTCATCCCATGAGATAGTGAATGTGTTAGTGTTTCATCCATGTTAAAAACCTTAATTTAAATAGGTAGGTTAGATAATCAACTTATGTAACCTAGGGGAATATTCAAGCCAACATACTATTGTTCACCACAACTACATATTTGGGAAGGTTTGATCCTTGAACCCCAATGATAAAGGCAAATGCCCTTATTACCAAATCACTTCACTTGTTATGAACATAAATTACAATGCATTATATTTACCCAGTATTTCATTTTAAAAATTACGCAAACATCAATTTAAAAATTTCATATCCTATTGATAATTTTTTGTCCAAATGAAATAATTAAAGTATTATTAAATATTTTTCGATAATGTACACAACTACATTTATTTCATTTTGAAAATATAAAATGATTTGACCAAAAGAAGATTTGAATATCTTTATTTCGTAAAATTTTAATTACAATCATTTTTTGAATTTTTAAAAAATAAATGAATAAGTTTTTTATCTAAACTAAACTACATTTGGCAATTTTTAAGTATTTTTGGTTATTTCACCTTGGGTACTTTTGATTTTTGATTTTTTTGTATATTTTAAATTATTTCAACCTAATATATATATAATTTTCAAGGTTATTTTTGGTTATTTTTGGCTATTATAGGCTATTTCACCTTAGGTTACTTTTGGCAATTCTAAGTCATTATATGTTACTTTTGGTTATTTCATCCTAAGTTATTTTTGGCAATATTATGTTATTTCACCCTAGGCTATTTCAATCTATTTTTGCTATTGTAAGTTATTTCACCCTAAATTACTTTCTGTAATTTTAAGTTATTTTATGTTATTTTAGGTTATATCACCTTATCCTATTTTGGCAATTCTAAGTTATTTTAGGTTATTTTAAAATATTATAAATTATTCCACCTTAAATTATTTTAAACAATTTTAAAGATCTTACTATTTTTGGCCATTTTAGATTATTCCATGTTAAGTTACATTTGGTTATTTTAAGCCATCCACCTTAAGATACTTTCTACAATTCTAGGCAATTTTAAACTATTTTTGGATATTTTAAATTATTCCATTCTAGGTTATTTTCAACTATCATAAATTGTTATAGATGTTTTGCTTTTTGTTTTTGGTTATTTGAAACCATTCCAATGTAGGTTATTTTTAGCTATTATAAGTTATTTTACATATGCTACTATTGGTTATTCTAAGTTGTTCAACCCTATGTTATTTTTTATTATTCGCATTTTTATTAGTGCATCGGTTAACATTCTGACCAAAAATCGATATTGGGATAGCATTTATGTGATGTAAATTAATTAATGGCATTGAAACACCATTTGGATTGCAACAAGAACACATATGTATTTAATTTTTTCAATTGCATAGCCTATTTGTTTAATAATTGTAAATTGTCTCAAGTTAATTAGGTTCAATATATAATAAATTGGGTTCAAAACATAGGGTCCCAATTCAACTATGAATATATTATATACATTATATTGTGAATTGGGTCCATTACACGGTGATTTAATTTTACTACAATGGATTCAATGAACTATATAAGGGTGAATGCATGATCAATTAGAGACAAAAAACAATTATCATTCATGCAATCATTTTTTTGCACATAAATGCAAGAAAATAAAGTCAAAACATTTTCAATCATTATCAAACCATCATGTTGCTTAATAATGGGTTTATCATTTTTTGTATACAAAGTTTGGGAAACTTTTGTATAATAAAAGTAGGTCAAATATATTTTTGAAACATATTGGCCAAAATGTGTTTAAAAATATTTTTACATTAGAAAGCTTGATATATTATTACTTTTAAAGTAGAAGTTGAAAGCACATAAATATATTTGAAAGTAGCAATATCCAAGAAAGTAGAAAAATCCAATATTTCTCCTATTTGAAGCCCACTTTCTATGAGACAAGTGTTCGAAAAGTAGAAAAAAATCTACTTGTAGTTATGAAAAATCTACTTAAATAGACATTAAACATGTAATTTTTTTATATCATTGGCATAAAGTTAAAAAACATGCCCATATTGGTCATTGGAATAAATAATATTTTAAAGTTTACTATAGGAAGATGTATTTTATGGCTATTTTCCATTTATGCAAACAAATATCATGAAGTGTTTAATTGATCATGCTTTCACCCATAGTGAAATAGGTCTATTACATAATAATAACTTCACCTATGGTGGATTGGGGTTTAGAGTTAGGTAAAATTATTTCATTATAAAACCCCACAATGATTTAGGTTAGTGGATTGTGCCCACCTTTTGTACTAGTGTATATTTTGATTTTGAACCATTTGTCTTTTGATGGGTTCTTGTGTTTCTAGTTGGTCATCTAGCCTTGGGGTGCACATAACAATGAATAAGATGTTCAAAATTGTAAAATTTATACCTAATCAATAGTTGTTTATAATCAATGCAAATTGTTGCAACATTGTGATCTCTTGAGCTTATAATGTGTAACTTGATAAACCATCCCATTTTTAGGTCTATTATAATGTAAAACATAGGGTCCTTCCTTGTTTTGTTTGTTTGTATAATCAAATTTTAACATGATGTTAATTTCTTTTATAATTGTTACTTCAATGGGTACATACTCCATTGATAACATACACAAGAAGATCAAAATAAGTAACTTTAACCTTCTAAGAGTGTCTGGGTTAAATGTTAATATCCACATATGAAAAATGATAGTGCGCTATTGGGATTTGAGTGGGGTCAACATGAAATGTGTTTGGTTGTATATGCACTAAGAAAGGAGAAATAATGACATTCTCCCAAGCTCCTTGACAAACTCAAATGTGAGTCTAAAGTCAAAACAACGAAAGAGCAAGAAGTTGTGTGCATGCTCCCTAGCTCGTAGCACTTTGGGGGTAGAAGGGTATGTTAGAGCTTCGGGATGAGAGTAGGAAGAATGACAAGCACTCAATCACTCACACGGACTTGCACAAACCAAACAAGAAATTGGTTAGTGCATAGCTAGAGCACTTTTGATGTTAGGTCGAGCCACGAACAAATTCGAATTCATAAGACTCACCACGGCCTGGACTTGGGGGAAGCCACCACCTTCCCCCTTATAGTATACTCTGTGGTTGGCCATAAGACCAGCATCCAAATGACATTTTGTCATGGGACTCCCAAGTGGGAGTCCCGAAATTGTCAAAGTTGGAATTCTCGCGACTTTGAGGGGCCCATAACTTTGTCTGAAAATCTCCGATTAATGTGAGGTTTATAGCAAAGTTGTAGCCCTCGTCAAGAACTTTCCAACGGTATGTCACACGACACCTAAACACAAGGGAATCGAGGCGATTTTCGATTTTTAATGGTCGAGAGTCAAATTGCCAATTTGACTCCTGACCTTTCTTTTGACCATAACTTGTGTTTTAGGTGTCCAAATGGGTCATATGAACCCATTTCAGACATTTAGGTTCCAAGAGCTTTCTAATGATATAAGGGACGCCTCAATCCAATGAATTTTGACCCTTGCAATTGCTCTTTGAAAATTCAAAAATTCATTGGGACTTTACCTCCCAAAATGGGAGCTCACTTGGGAGTGCGAGGGTTCCTTCTTTCACACTCTCCTACACTTTCGAGAGCATGAGATGTAACTCTCGGGCTTCCTCTTGGCCCGCAACCTTGCAAGCCCTCACTTTGGTTGTGAGCCCAAGGTTAAGGTTGCGACAAATAATAAAATCCCTTTAATCTGACTAAAAGTTCACTCCTCTTCTAACAACATTTTGGTTGAAATTTGCAATTCAATTTGCTATATTAAAATTTGATAGCTTGTTATCGATAAAATTAATTATAATTGTGCATTTTGTATATCACATTGTTTCATTATTAACCGTTATCATGTTTAAAATAATCATTGAAATTGAAATATGGTTCTTAGGATCAAACCTTTGTGATTTTTAAAACACCTTTTAGGTATAATTTTTCATGGTTGGGCTTTAAAGGATGGACTTTATTATGTTTGATTGATCTTGCACCAAAGCTTTCTAGCAAATATTATTCCTTGTATGTTGCACTATTTTCATCATGTGGGTGGCTTCTTGGGGTTGTAATTAACAATGGGGGGTAGGACACACACACACCACATTCGAGAACCTCCTTGTATGAAAATTGTGCCATTTGAAAATATTAGTTGAATGTATTCTAGCCAATGCATTACTTGAACACTGTTCTTCACATTGCAAACACTTTGATTAAAAACATGATCAACTTCTTATAGGGACACAATAACCTTCAATCAACATAGATGAAAAACTCCATTGAACCCTAAATGCTATGGCTCTCCCACCAACAAAATCACCTCACTCGTGATCAATAATCGAGATCCCCACTTGCTTATGGAACATTGTGATGGAAACAACCTAAAATCAATAAATAATCAAGATCCCCACTTGCTTATGGAACATTGTGATGGAAACACCCTAAAATCAAGCAATGAAGTGGATTGACTAATCTAGCAATTAATCTCTAAAAAGACTCATTCATTTGGCCACAAGAGACTTTTGTTGACATCATCCAATGAACCTCTTTTTGTGCAATGAGCCTTTTTGATTGGCCCATTACAAAAAAGTTCTAAAACTTTGGAGACTCTCCAACATATAGACACATTCACTCCAGACATATAAACATATAAGTCCCAAGCCCACCTATATAGATTCCAAGAGAAACTATTGGGCAAATCATATGGGACAAAGTGAGGTGTTGTTGGGAATATGTTGGGGAACACATTGGGAACTTGATGGGAACATAATGAAAACTTGGTGGCAATACATTGGAAACAACCCCAAAAAAATCCCAAAAAATCCAGCCCACTCCCCCATCCCCAAAGTATATTTTCCTCCATTGTTTGGTGGTGTTTCAAACCTGAAACGCCCATCAGAGCGGGGCATTGAGTTTTTTCAAACACCTCCCTTGTTCATCTTTTTTCCTATGATACCTGGGCAAGCACCTGTTAGGTGTCTCAAGAAGCATAAAGGAAAAACAATCAGAGCAGGTCTGTATGCTCAGTAAAGCCCTCAGCAATGGTTTTTTACTGGAATTGGGCCTGCACATGGCTTTAATTTGCCTCAAGTAGAGGCCCTTATTCTGGTAAGGCCTACAACCTGGGGTTGACCCTAGTGTCTTTGTGTTACTATGGGGTAAATATCCCTCCTGCAAATACAATAATAAGGGGGAAAGCTCTTGTGTGCTCTGCAACAAACTGAGCCCTTTGCATTATGTTGTTTTTTTCTCAGGCATGTTCCATTCCTTGTGATTGTATTTTTGCTTGCAAGAGAAATAGTACTGCAGACTTTGTGGACATCATTGGCAAAGAACTTCACAATCACACAGCATTGAGTTTATTTCTCTGTAGTTATTAATTTGAAGCAGATAGTAAGTAAGTACTTACCAAAAGTGAAAAGAAAAACAAAGTCAACTTTTCCCTTCAGTTCCCACAATTTTGGTCATTTACCAAAAAACAAAAATCAATAAATAAAAATTTAAAAATCCAAAGAAAAGGTGCCAGGGCAAGGCAAGGCAAGGCAGGCCCTGTGTTTTGTTGGGATTTCCCTTCTTTTGTCCAATAGTTGAGTTGTTTTTTGGTGATGTTACCAGAAGTTTTTAGGGTACAGAGTAATGGGTTGTCTCATTTTCTAGAAAAGAGAAAAAACCCTAAAAAGTAGAAGAAACAGGCCTTTACCAGGAATCTTTGTACAGTTGTATCTGTGTGTGTCTTTTCTCTCTTTCTCTCTCTTTGCCTCTCTCTCTTTGCCCCTCTCTCTCTCTCTCTCTCTCTGTGCCTGCCTCTGCATACACAGGTTCCTTTGCCTGCCAACAAAAGTTTCCAAGAACCTTTAGCTATCTTATGTAAGTTGTTCCCTTCCACACTCTTAATTGATCACCTAACAAAGTCAAACAAATGATGTGAATGATCATGAGGAGCCAAAAACCCACCCCCTCATGACCTCTGCAAAAACCCAATCATTCCATTCTGCACTTGCCTTTGCATCCATCCCTGCTCTCTCTCTGTGGGCTGCTGTTGTAACAGATTCCTAGTCCACTGCCCTTATCTCACAAGAAGAACACGCTAAGGCCCACTTTAGACCACGGTCCAAGGTCCAGGGACCAATGAATTCAAGCAATCTTATTGGTCAAAAGCTTTAAATTGTCCCAAGGCCTTTAGACGAGGGTCCAAGACCAAAAAGTGACAAATTGAGGCTAAACCTACATGGCACCTGTTTTGGAGGGAAAATCAATTGGTTCTGACCAAAAAGCCTTTGCTAAGAGGAGAGCTCATGATTTGGAGAACCAAGAATCAGGCTAGGGACCAAGGTACAGTCCAACTCAAGGATTCAATTTGCTTCAAATCAGTCCAAATTGGTTCCTAGGAAATTGGACAATGGACCCTTGTCTAAAGCAGGCCTAAGATCCATGTCTTGAGGGAAACACTAAACACTAGACCGTGGACAAAGCTGTTGCTCATTAGAATGGGTTCTTCACCAAAAGAGCTAATTCTTTGCCCAAAATGCAACTACTAAGTTAATTATCTTTTCTTAAATAAGAATTCCTTGAGCTGTTGTTGTTCAGCTAGGTCCATTTTATTTTCTTTCAAAAAGAATTCCCCTTCTTTTCTTCAAATACTTGATCCCTCAACCTTTCTCACTTTATGTGATTACTAGAGTGGCCGGTGCCATTAGCCCAAGTGTGAACTCTACACTCAACTGATTTCTCATTCCGAAACTAATATTTTGTAGTTTAGTTGAATTTCCACCATAGGTCTAAATATTGTGAAACAACCTCAATGCACCCATCATACTCATCAAGGGCTTTCCACTAGTACCAAGTGCACAGCAAGAGCTGCTGGGTTTTGGGAGATCTCAACACAACAAACAAACAAACAAGGGGTGTGTCACACTGTGGCCTTGCCATTCACATTTAAAAGTATCTTAATGCAAAAGACGAATTATGGAAACTCAAATATTTCATCATGCAAAATTATAATCTTCAAAAAAATCCTCTAAAAGAAACCAAAATCCTTCAAGGTATCACAACTCTATAACTAATCTCAAGTTTCAACAAGTGCCAAAATATCCATCTTTCAAAAATCCTCATATAAAAATAGACATATTATTACCTAGGGGCCGAAATCCCTTAAGCTACTATTATACTCTATAATGAATCTAAACACAATATCCTTGCCTTGGTACGCAAGGCCAACAAACTACCTTCCTTAATACATAGATTATCTGGATCCATACTTACTACATTAAGCTTCTACAATTTCGTTTCATGGGTATTTTCTTCAACACATTTATTTCATTTCATGGCTCGGATTCCTTCATTATTCCCCATTTTCACCTGCCATATGAATTTCCCATGGTGTGTGGACTCTCTGGAGGAGAGATGAAGAGTCCAAAAAGGGCATAAACAAAACACAACACAACAAAAAATGCACACACACACACACCTCCGTGTGTCAGTAGCTTGCACAACTTCCTCTAATGAGCAAATCCTCAAACCTCTTGGAGGCCAGGTGCTTGATTGATTCCATGCAATGGGCAAGCAGCAGCCCCAGACCTGCAAACAAAGGCAGGCAGGCAGGCAGCATGTGCTTTATCCAAGATCCAATACCAAAGGTTCCTTACAGGTGCTATGAATTTTTTTCTTTTTTATTGATTTGCAGGCACCTTCAGGGCAGTGATTTTTTTTAATAATTTTTTTTCTTCTTTTTTTCAACAAAAATTGGGATTTTTTGGGGAAGGAATTTTTTTTTCTAGCTTAAATTTGACTTAATTTGTTATTTTTTGGGGAAAATTTTAGCCAGATTTTTTGTATCTCAAAATTAAAACTTTAAACCCTGCTCCAGAATGGGAGATTAATTTATCTATCCATTTTCTATGTTGAGGACACATATAAAAATAGACCTATTACCTAGGGGCCAAAATCCCAAAAGCTACCATACTCTATAACGCATCTAAACACAATATCCTTGCCGTGGTAGGCAACCCCAACAAAATGTTTTCCACCCCAAAAATTATAAATTCCCACAGCTTCAATGTGCTTGAAATGGGTAGGGTAAGTATTCTTTGGGTACCTTATATGCATGAAGAGGAGGCATTCTTCATGTATAGGAACTTGTATAGGAGGCATATAAGGGCGAGGAGACAACAAGTTTGTATACATGAAGAATGCCTCCTATACAAGTTCCTATACAGTACATAATAGTTTGCCTTTGGGAATTCACATGAAATCCATTTCATGCACTGGATCACCACGATGGATGTGGTGCAATGTGCCCATCTCACTGCCCACTTGGAAATTTAGGGTCACCCTAGTAGGGTTTAGGGTTTAGGGTTTAATTCAGGGTCCAATTGCCTCACAGGCACCTTGGTAACCCTAACCACACACAATGGCCTATATCCAACACACTTGATAATATGACAAGGGGTGTGTCACGCTATGGCCTTGCCATTTACATTAAAAAGTTTCTTAAGGCAAAAGAAGAATTATGGAAACTCAAATATTTCACCATGCAAAAATATAATCTTCAAAAAAAATCCTCTAAAAAAATGCAAATCCTTCAATATATCATAACTCTATAATTAATCTCAAGTTTCAACACAAGCCAAAATATCATCTTTCAAAAATCCTCATATAAAATTAGATCTACTACCTAGGGGCCAAAATCCCTTAAGCTACTATACTCTATTATGAATCTAAACACAATATCCTTGCCTTGGTAGGCAAGGCCAGAAAAGGTCCCCAAGAAGAAGGAGAATCTCTTACTCACACAACCTTGGCTTCTCAGCCACACAAAACACACACACAGCTGCTCCAGCCCAGGTTTAAGAGGATCCAACAATGCCCTTTTTCCATGGACAACTGCTTAAATGCCTATGAGCTTTGAAGGCTATGGTGTAAACCTCTAGTAATCATGCTAAACTTTTACTACAATAAAGCATTATTAGGTACCTACAAAAGAGGAAGAAGAAGAAATAGAGAGAATGGAGAAGGAGAGGACCATAACTCCTCTCTAGTTCAATTGCTAAATGCCAAATCTCTAAATACCAAAGGTTAATAATAAAAAATATATTTCAACTACCAACATGAAATAATATATCAGATAAGTTCTATCTCAACAACACATGATTCCCCTCTTTGTAGAGTTGCTCCCTAATACTCACTTTAATTTTTTTAATTAAAAAAAAAAGAAAAAAAACTTGTTTGTTTCTTTACTCAATGGCTTTCAAAGTTAAATACATTCTTTACAATTTTGGCTATGGACAAGAAATTCACTTTCTATTTGGCTTACCCAATATTAATGTCCTACAAAATTTTATTTCATCACCTTTCAAAACTTCAATTCTCTTGCTTGCTTCGTGCACACATAGAGTTGAGTGAGTGAGTTTGAGTGTTCTTTCTTTTCTTTTTTTCAATTTTGTGGCGCAGCTAAAGTTGCCATCATTTGTAAAAGGATTTAGCCCAAAAAAAAAATTAAACAAAGAATTTACAACAGAATATTCTTTTATGTTTTTTAAAGGCCTAAATTTTGTGACATTTGACAAGGAAAAAAAACCTTGGAACTTAATGTTGTTGCTTCATTTGCAGCTAGTGTGGCATTTGCAGTTGGCCCAAGTGTTATCACATCCTCAACTGATTTTTCCTTCCAAAACCTGGTTTTTAAAATTTTATTTGAATTTTCAGCGAGAAAAACCATTTAAAAATCAATATCTCCCACATTCTGAATCCAAATCTCACCAAATAAAATCCATTAAATCTTGCTCATCAAGATCTTTCCAACAACACCAAAAGCACATTCCAATTCCTCCAAAAAATTTAGCTACGATTTAATTTAATTTTCAGTGAAGAAATCATTCAATATTCAAGAACTTCTACACCACAAGTCCAAATGCCATGAAACCAAGCCAATGCACCCCTCCCTCCTCCATGAGAGGTTTCCGAAGAGACCAAGAACACAATCTGAAGCATCTCAGTTTGGTGGATCTCATAAGTACAAACAAAACAAAACAAACAAACTACCTTCCTTCATAGATAGATGGGGATGTCAGATTTCTATGGGCTCTGAAACTTTTGGCAGAGCTCAGACATTTCTAATAGTGGTTTTCTAGGAATTTTTTAGTGTAGTCTAAGTGTCGTTCATCCTAGGAAGATGCAGAAACAAAATTGGCTATCATGCCTGAGAAGATTTAGCCAAATAGGCTGCAAAACCTGGATATGAAGTACAAATCTTTAATCAACCTTTTCTATTTATGGATACACACTGAAAACCAAGTACATAAAATCTCGCAATTTTTAGTCTCATTTTTTCTCACTTCTGGGCACGGTTTTTTTTCCCCTTTTTTTTTTCTTTTCTTTTTCAAATTTGTGATGTAGTTGGGTTGGTGATCATCCACAAGACGACTTCACCAAAATTTGGTTACAGGTTAGAGAAAAAAATAGCAAGAATTAGAATATGTGCCATGTTGTATTGCCAAAATGCTGGAACTTGTTGTCTAAATGTGGCGATTTCAGTTTTTTCCCCCCCTCAAATTTGGCGAATTTGGGCCATTTTTCCCAAAGAAAACCTTTGAAGCATTCACAATGCACAAAAAAGGAAAAAAAAAAAAAAAAAACCAATGTAAATTTACCAAAAAAAAAAATTTTTTTTTTTTTTTTAAAATTTTTTTAATATTTTTTTTTTTTGGGGGAAAAATTTAAAAAAAAAAAAAAGGTTTTTATTCAATTTATTCCCACAATACAACAGAACAGATGTCCCTCCTTTTCTTACCAATTTTTAATTCCCATTTCCATTCTTTTTTTTTCAAAATGAGCGAGGAGGAAAACATTTGCAACATCACCCTTGAAGGAGGAAAATAGAGAGGAGAAAAATGCACCAGCGAAAAGGGGGCCTGTAGTCACGGCATAGATGGAGAAAAATGCGTTGCAAAGAAAGGAGAATGCAAGCATAGCAACGGCAAAG
>Ga0116231_10009020_pt1 | contig 17151 bp, 9 predicted proteins | sample S1TSphgellanicum_2_FD_89695 | JGI IMG/M metagenome (GOLD analysis project Ga0116231, IMG submission 89695) | Host-associated microbial communities from peat moss isolated from Minnesota, USA - S1T2_Fd - Sphagnum magellanicum MG | ecosystem: Host-associated > Plants > Peat moss > Unclassified...
AAAAAAGAAAAAAAAAAAAAAAAAAAAAAAGTAGTCCACCCAAAATCTAATTAAAAATGAAATTTTTTTTGATATGGACACAAGAATGTAAAATCAAAATATTTTGAAGTGGAAATATGAAAACACAAATCATTGCACTTAGTTTATAGGAAGTTGGATACAAAGTTTGAACAACTTTGGTATCATAAAAGTAAGTTGAAAGTACATTTGAAACTAACTAGGACAATTTGGTGTTCAAATCTACTTCATATTTAAAAATTAATATATTATGATTATAACATGCATAATTTGACAATACATAAGTATTTTTTAAAGCCCCATTAACTTAATTTTTTTTAAAAATCAATATTTCATTTACATGTAACCCATTTTGTAAGGTCAAACATCTTTTGCAAGTAGAAGCATTTTTTTTTAAATTACTTAATTCTACTTTCAAGATGGGGTTTTTCAACATTTTAAATATAGAATGAAAAATTATCATCATGTTAATTATTGTACAAAATAAAACCCACAAATGTGCCTACTTTACAAATAACTCTATTAGCATGATATTAAATTTGCCTTTGAAGCTTTTCATGTTTAATTACAAACGTTCAAAACATATATTCACATTATTATTCCTAATACCCAATTGATATATCCTATTAATGTTCAATATACCTACATATGATTGATCTACATTTTGATAATTTAGTTTATTTATAATTGAAATATTTTTCAACATTTCCATTAATGAAAAAACATAAACACTTCAAAACTCACCTAACTTGTTAACATGTGAATGTTTTCCTTTTTAATTGAAATGCAAACCATGTCATCAATCCCATACAATCTTAGATCAAAATCTCAATTGAATTCCACCAACTCTTTGTAGATTAAATGATAATTGTTATTTCAACTAATAATAACACTACCCAAGTGGGAAAATCATGAGCTATAATAGATTCTCAGTGCTTATTCAATTGTTATCACAATTTCTACATAAATTACTTAAATCATCATTTTTTTTTTTCACATTAAAACATGACTTTTGATGTGTTATATGTTAATATACACTACTAAAAATTTCTCTATGTATTTGGAGGATACTTTTAAAATGTAAGGTTCACTTTAATCCGAGGGAAGCATCTTACCTTTTTAAGAAGGAACCTTACATTTTGAAATGTTTGTTTATACAAAATGTAAAGTTCCTTCCTATTTTAATTAAAGGAAAAACAATTTCAAGAAGTGTTTTATGCACAATAAGGCCCTCAAACAAGGGTGTACCTTAAATATAAGTAATGGCTTCAACTATTGCTTTGAGGTGGTAACCTTATTCTAGTAATGCTTTCATCCTCAAGCATACCTACCACAAAACCTTTTCCATGTCAATTAATGTCAAAATTTAAAATATTTCACCAAGAAGTATTCATTTTAATAATAAATCCTAAATTTAATGTCAACATATTTGCATTGAGTACCAAATCTCTCATTTCCCTTCGAAAAAAAAACATTATTCTTTCATATATTTATTTTCAAACATCTTTGAATCCATGGTTACAAGCATTTTGAACCTTCCAATGTAATACCCATCCAAAGTTTTACATTAGTAATTAATTATTGTAATAGCATAATTTTTTAAAGTTGGGGTCAAAATGTGATTTTTAAAATATCATACTTCATTTGGATCCTTGGTTTCATCCATCCAAATAATGTAATAGCTTCCATGTGTTTTTCAACAATGTAAAATATCGTCGTTTCCCTCCCTCCAACCCACATTCATGGAATCATGCCACTTGAAATTTCACACCCACTAAAAGCTTATTTTATACATCTATATTGACATTTCTTATGATCCTTTGACTTGGCATTTGTTCTCATGTAAATTTGCTAAGGACTTTTGTTATAAATCACAAAACACATATAAATAATTTTATAATTCTTACTAAAAAAAACTTTAAAATATCTCATATAATTATTCATATGGTCTAGCTCATTGTTTGTGAATGAAATTCATCCATCATCATCATCCTCTTTTCTTCCATGATAAATATTTTTATCGAACACATTTCACATTTTTTCCATAATGGAAAGGTTCACCCATCATCATTCATTTTTTATTGATAATAGATATTTAAAAATGTGTTTATGGAAGTATTTTAAACAATGGGCCCTATGAAAAGCTTCAATGGGGTAGCTTCTCAAACAAATACAAATAAAAATAATCTCATCCCTCAATTACTTTAATATAACCAAGATCAAATTAAAATACAACCTTGCACCATAACCATTTGTGACCTTATTCCATGTTATGGATAAACATTTATTTGAATTTTTAAAAATATTTCATGTCCTTTTCCAAAATATCATATTGCATGTAAGATTGGACTTAGGTTTGGGTTAATTTTGTTATAGTTTAGAATAGCCATTTTGTGCAATAATTATTTGAAAAATCATAATATTTGTATTTGTGAAAGCAATGGTTGATAGTTTATAAATGTTGTATTAAGAATATATGATAAGATGTCCATTTGAAGATATTATGTAAGGTGATAACAGGATGAATATGTAGTTTACTTTTGCTCCCATTAATTAAAAACACCAAAATAACCCAAATATTTGTTCTTCTAAAGTTTGAATTTTTAAAAAAAATTTATTTAAGCTATTTTTCAAACTTCTTTCCACAAGAAGCAAAATTCTTTACACAAAAAAATTAAAAAATTAAAAATTAAAAATTAAAAAATTAAATTAAAAAAAATCAAATGTTGAATATTTGTTTAATTGATTGAGAAAGGTTTCATCTTTTAATTGGTAATCAATTTGTCCATAAAGAGGCATAATTTTGACATCGAAAACATGGAAAAAGGGTAAAGTGAATTTTTTTTTTAAAATTAAATTTTTTAAAAAAACTCGCTAATGACAGCTGTTGTGATATTATTGGTTGGCGATGGAGCGTGCTTGATGACCACTCCCACACGCATGGGATTGACCAATCAAAAGCATTCCCTGTGTCGTTTTCACACACGTCAGCAACGGTAAAGAAAATACGGATCCCGTTTTCACCAAGTTCCATTTTTTTAACTGTGGTCAAATTCTACCAGGTGAGATGAGATCCGGACCGTTGAATGTTTCCCCAACGGTCTCCTTGACTAACTCGCCATGTCCGTCCGAGATCTCATCTCCACAGTAAAAAAGTGAAAAAAAAAAACGCCCAAAAACTCGTTTGTGCCTTAGCCTTCCCGTTACGGGTATAACGCAGTAGTCCACCGCAGTGACTGTTGGGTAATAAGTAGCTAGAGTTAGCTAACTTTAACCATCGCTAAAAAGGGAATCGCCAAAATTCGCTACAACCTGTGCGGAAACTGTCTTAGGTGGTAAATCTGGCTAATCGAAAATTAGTGATTTTTTTTCGACCAAAAAAAGCTGGGAAATTTTCTCCTTTTTTTTTTTTTTTTTCCTTTCTAGTTTTTATTCGACTAATTTTTCTAACTTTTTGCGGGAAAAAAAATCGCCAATTTTTCGATATCACAAAATTGAAAAAGAAAAAATTTGCTACAGAAAGAAACTGTCTTTGGGGGTATTTAATCTGGCTAATTTTAAATTCTCTGATTTTTGGGACAATTTTTGTCAATTTTTGGAAATAATAATAATAATAATAATTCGGAAAAGTTTGGAAATTCTTGTCTTTATAGTGTAAATTCAATTGTTTCGCTAACTTTTGGCAAAGAAAAAACTCGCCAAAATTTTTGATATCACAAAATGCGAAGAAAAAGAAAAAAAACCCTGATCTAGATATAGGCTAACGGCACCCATATTTGGTGGCGAAATTAGCGGGGAGCGAATTTGGCTAACTAAATTTAGCGAGCGCCATAGACGTGATTTAAGCAAGGAGAGTGGATTAGTTAAGTTCTTAATTAAACAAAATTAGCTCTAATTAATCTTCCTAGCCTCGTCTCTCTCCTTTTGAAACCTGGCACACAGAGAGCAGCAGCAGCAGCGAGCGCTACTCGATTGCTGCACTGCAAAGGCGGAGATGGAAATGGAACCCCGGGAGACGTCGCCAAAGACCGTGCTGATACACGAGGTTCGTTTCCATGTTCCCTTCGGATTTTGCCGGTTTCTTTTTCAGCTTATTATGTGGGTTTTTCGTAGTAGTCGTAGTAGTAGTATTACTCTGCCGACGTTTCTTTCCGCTTATCATTCTTTCTGTCGTTGTGTTTTTCTACTGAGCTTGCTTGGTTTTCCTTTGTGGCTGGAAACCAGCTTTGCTGTGAATTTCTTTGGTGTGTCATATGAAGTCATATGTGTGAGAGCTTCGTTCTGTGAATATTGTGATTCGATGATTTTCGGTGGAATTATGTGTTCTTGAGAAGCTGAACTATGGTTTCTTTTTGTGAGACTCTTTTGTCTGATAAAAAACGTCGCTGACCGCGCTCTGGACTAGTTTCTCTCTGTCTCGGAATGCGTCTTTGCTGCAACCAATATTATGCAGTCCCCGGGTAATCGTCAAGCCGCTCTTCTCCGACAATCACTTCGCATCGGGTTATGGACGGACTTGCGAGATGTACTACATGAAAAACAATGCTGAAAGAGCAGGTTTCTTCTCTATGTTCAAAGTTTAGGATTGATGCAGGGGAAGAGGTTGAACAAGATAGCTAGAGTAACAAGGAGCCGTGCAGTAAGATTCGTCGCGAGTAGCTAGACAAGCGTCATCGGTGTCTCTAAAACCTATGCTGAACAAGAGTGTCGAGTGCCTGCGAGGATTCACGATTCACCCGCTTATATTGTGAACTACGGCAGGGCCGATCGTGACCGACGTTTTCATGGCTTCTCTTTTTCGCAGAGATCGGGGTCACTATTATTCGAGGAATCTGATGCTTCGCCTCCAAAGCCGCTGGCAGATCCGAAGTCGGCCGGAGACAAATTTTGGAGCTGGAATAGTATCGCGAAAAAGGCGAAGGCGGTCCTTCTAGACGATGGCATCTCCACTGAAATCCCGGCGGAGGATGAGATCAAGTCTGCTGTTTCTCATGAACCCCGCTCGTTGCAGGTCTGTTTGTCTCATGACCTTTATAAGTAGAAGCACAATATTCCTTCCTTACAGAGATCCTTAAAAGAAGAATCAATTTTCTTAGTCCTTTTTTCTAAAACTGCTTCTGTTAGGAATTGCACAATATTCCTTGCTGAGATCCTTAAATCTAGTTTCATATCTAAATTGCTGCTTAATTTGGATCAATTTTGTTGCAGAAAGGGGAGCAGGTGGAGATAGCAAAATGCGAGAAGGAGTCACCAGCTGTGTTGCAGAAGGGGTTGGATGTCATTGTTTCATCCTTCTCTTGCATTGGTAACACTGTTGGTCTTGCTATTGAGGTAGGTGTGTCTTCTGCTGATTTCACATTCTATGATTGTGCTGCAGTTATAAATATTTGCCTGGATGGGAAACCCTAGGAAAATGTACTAGCTTCTTTGTCAGCATGCATTCAGATGAAGATCTTTTGAGTGAGCATTTCCGAAGGAGAGAACTTCACAATTATTATGAAGCTTTTTTCTGTCAACTATCCAGACTATATACTGAAAACCCAACCAACTTAGGTTTTCCCCACAGACCTTTAATATTGTTAACAAAATTTGCAGTTCAGGTAATTGATTGATCACTAACTAAACAAGGACTAATTGCAATTTGAGAAAAAACTGTTGGTTTTATTTTCACAACTTACTGCTAAACCTGAAGCCTCAACCCAAGAAGCAAGGTTGGATGCTTGACATAAAGAACAATGGCATGTAAGCCGAAGACTTTGTGAATCTGATATTTGCTTTGCAATTGACAATGGTGCAGGGGGGCCTAAACATTGTGGAATCAAGAGGCACAGGAATTTTGTCAGGAGAGATCACTACTACAGCTCCCAAGAAGAGCCTCTCACCAGGGAAAAAGTCACCATCAGCTAATTTACAGAAGGAGAAAATCCAACCAGGATTTAACAATGCTTTACAGCTAAAGGCATCCCGTGATGTATGTTGGTGGAGCATCCCACATTGATTTGCTTGCCTCTGATGTCTTTGCCAAAATATTTTGCTCCTTTACCAATACCTTGGCCCTCAAGCATGAAGGTGCAGTGGGTGTGTCAACACCACATCCTTCTTCAAATAGACTACATGTCAATCTGAAAATGGTCCTCAAATATGAAGATGTACAGCGACTGTCAACATGCTATACCAGTTGCTGCACTGTAAGTGGTACTCACTTACTGCAATTTGTGGATTGCTGCTGTGCAGGTTGCCATGGCCATGGCCTCGAGGGCAAAGATGCTCCTACGGGAGCTCAAGAGAGTGAAAGGTGATTTGGCATTTGTGGGTAACCGCTGTTCCCAGCTGGAGGAAGAAAACAAGAGACTCCGTGAGAGCATGGTCAAGGGCGTGAGACCAGATGAAGATGACTTGGTGAGTCTGGCTAGACTGTGGTTGCCCTTTTTATTGCACAATTCTAGGCTCTTAGTAACAACTGGGTTCCCAGTTCTCAGTGTTGTGTCACTTCTATCTGTATGACACATGGTACATTTATTAAAATGAGAAACTCTGTTATGACTGATTTGCAGGTTAGACTTCAACTTGAAACTTTGCTGAAAGAAAAATCACGCCTGCAGCAAGAGAATGCACAATATTCTCGGGAGAATCAGTTCTTGCATGAAGTTGTAGAATACCACCAGGTAGCTCTCAATAGACTCAGCTCTGAACCTGGGGAACATGAAATGGAGGGTCAAGATGGAGAATTCTTTGACTCACAACCTGCATCATATGGGGGGGCATCGTATGCTCGTGAAACGGAACTCCCATTAAGCACAAAGACCAACTCATCACCTTGTGAGTTAAGCAGCCTGTGCTGACTTATTCTCTCCCCTCTATCTTCTTCCCTTCCAACTGGCCAGCAAAGAGTGTGCCCTGGTATTCATTGAATTTTCACCTCCTGCTGACCATGAATTGTAGCTACTTGCTGACCATGAATCCTCTGATCTCCAATTATCACCCACAATTGTCACTATTTCCAGTGACCCCCAAGGTTGGGCAATCATATATCCTTGAGTAGTTTCCATTCTAGGAGCGACATCTACTTTTTGGAAACCATCCAGACAAGCTAACTGGTGATTGCAGCATTTCCATAGCGCCCAAAGTGAGTGGTGGAATGCAAACAGATGAAGGTTCCTATTGGAAGCATCTTTGTCTTGCACTAGACTTAGGAGACTAAGTACCAGAATGTGGCTGCTATGTCAATTTTTTGTTGAGTATAGAAAAGCTAGGTTCATCATTTCATCAGGATGCTTTCTTTGCCACCAGCAGCACCATATCCAAGTTATGGTTTTTGATTGAATGATTCCTTGAAATTGTACATTACTTATTGTTTCTAGGATATTTTATATTCATCAATTGAATTTCACCTACATGTACATATGGAAAAAATCTGTTTCTTAGTTCAATTCCAGTTCCCTAGCTTAATGATGGTTAGCTCAGTTGCTTCATTTACTACCTACCTACCTACCTTACTAACAACCCACAAGCTAACTTGTGGTAGCTTATGGGTTGTTAGTAGGTAGTAGGAAAAATAGACCTATGTATAAACCATCTACTTACTTAGCTTAGTTGTTGCTTATTTTCCTATCCGTTTACATGTATATATATGTAGGTCATGTTTCTTATAGAATGGTGAGACCAGAGGCAGGCTCAAGTCTGTTCAAGGCAGTTCCAACATTTGAGAGTTGGTATATTATGGATATCTATCTATAAAGGAAGGTAGTTTGCTTGTTTTGTTTGTCACATTGAGATCTCTTAAACCATGGTGCCTCTTGTAGTGCTCTTGATATTGATGGAAAGCCCTTGATGAGTAGGGGTCACAATAGAATGAATATCAATCCACTAGGATTTTTTGCAGGTAATCTTAATCATTTATTCAAAGGGTGAAATGTGGTTATTTTTCTTTATTTTTAGGTCTATCCCATTGTGTAGCCTTTATATGTGTTAGAACTATTTATGCTAACACTTAATTAGTTTTCAAATGGAAAATCCTCATGGGTAAATTACATGATTGTGACATAATATCAATTTGCCAACTTGTGCATTGTTTGCCTTTTTCATAATAACTGAATAGTTGTGAACGACCTTGGGGGATTAGTAAAAGAAACCATGTGCATAAATTTTTGAATCGTATACTCCTCATCGATGATCTTGTAAGAATCTAGTGAACAACAAATATGAAATAATAGATCTGTGAAAGAGTGATAGGTGTTTGAAGGGAGGACTATGATGTGTCAAATACATCATATGGGTTGTGCAATTGTGGGTGATGGAAAGTTGATGTATGATATTTGCAACATCCATTGTCTTAGTTATAAGCACATTATATGATGGTTGGATATGTTAATGCTTAAAATTTAAACCATTGAATGGAATTTAAAGCATTTGTCTTCTTTAGTCCGTTAGCTGTTTTTGGGCACTTTGTATGCATGGAAGAACATGTTTTTAACTTATTTTTGTCATTTTGTAATCATGGTTGCACAATAAAAAGATGAATTACAAACCTTTTAGTTTGTTATTATAAAGGTGGCAAGGTACAATCAAGGGGAAGGATGGATGTCAAATAATTAACACATGTGAAGGTTCAAACAAACATGAACATCAAACATGGAAGTAGATCACACACTAAGCCTTTTGCATTAGTGGTTTCACTTTGTGCCATCTGTATAACGGGGTTGGGAAATTTTGAACTATTTGCATTTATTATAATTATTGTTTTCAACATCCATAATTTAACATATTTATATAGGTGTGAATGTTATTGGATAAGTTGCATGAGTTGCAATGTATGCAACTTGCTTATGAAACTATATATATGTGTAATTCAATTATAATTATTGTTCAATTTTAATGCAATTAATTTGTAATTACCATAGTAATGTCATGCCAATGGTATTTTTTGTTGATTCATCAAAATCTAACATATGACACTATGGGGATTTTTTGGTGAATTTTTTAAATATTAAATTTCGCTATCCATTATGATTGTTCGTTTTATATGGTTTTAAATTGTGACACATTACATAATTGAAAATTAAAAATTAATTAAAATTTGAAAAATAAATAACTAAAAACAAACATCTAATTAAGTAGTTAGGTAGGTCAACACATAAGCAGAGGTAAAGTAAAATTAAATAGGTAGATAAAAATAAATAAGTAAATACAATTAAATACTATCAATTTATTAATTGTATTATTACCAAATTCATGTAGGACATATTTACATACTTAAATTACATACCTATTTAATTACTTGGGTAGGTAAGTAAGTAGAAAGGTAAAAGGGTAAGTGAACAAAAGAATAGGCATACAAATATTTTTATTTCATTTTATGTTTTTTTTAGGATTAAAGTTTTTTGAGTTCATCTCAAATTGGCACATGTAGTCAAATGTGAACACACAAGAAAACATATTTTTACATAGTTTGTGAGATGAGATTTAAGGATAAAACATATAGGTTTAGTTGCACATTAATTGCAAATTAGGTTATAATTGAAAAACATTTTCCCACATTCTTTATATATATTTTTTATTTTTTAATTATATAACTAAATAGATAATTATCTGATAATTATATATGTGAATTAATTATCAATATTTAATTATCTGAAAATAGTCATTTGCATTAGTTTCTTGAATTAATCAATTTAATTTTTAAATAATTATTTAATTATAATATCTAATTAATTATTTGAACTATATATTTTTAATAATAAATCTAATTTGAAATGTTGGTTAATTACTTAATTATTCATAAATTAATCATTTAATTCAATTAATAAAATTAATTTTTTGAATTAGATTGATTAATTCAGATTAAATATTGAATATTAATTAATATGCAATAGTTAGTAATTTATTTAGAAATTAATTCCTTATTAAATATTAAGGATTAAAATTCATTTGAAGTTATTAACTTATTAATAGTTGAACAAAAATCACAAAATAGTGGAATATTATATTTTTATATAGTGACAACATAGTGGCAAAACTAATTGTATCAATGGGAATAATAGTTGATAACTAGTTGTAATTGTTATATTATTGGGCAGTGGAAATGTGCACACGTGGCATAATTGTATGTGTTGATGTCATACACTTATTGCAACGTAATTATTAATTGAATGTTACATTTATACTAGTTGTAATCCAATTGCCACATGCAATTAAGGTGCAACTTGCCAAAAAATCAAACATGATTTACTATGTTTGTATGGACAATGTGTACATTACAACATAAAAATGTCCCATTTGAAATTAAATTACAACAACAATACAATTCCTTGATTTTTTTATTTGACATTTTATTTATTAATTACTTGTATTTCCATGCTCTAATTGTATTATAATTTTATATTAGTTATTTTGAAGCTTTAGTTGGAAGGCAATGTGATGACAACAGCCATGATTTCTCATAATGATTGTTTAACAATCCCTTTACTAAGGTGAAGCGCCAATAATGGGAGTCCTTATCGAGAATTATTTGAGAGGTTAAGTCTTGATAGAAGATTATACTTTCATTACTTGGTTTCATATATCATCTTGAACCACTATGACTTGGATTTGCTACCTAAGTAGAATGTATTGTTTTGAGATTAGAAATTTATTATTGTTTAAGGTAACTACAAAGATTATGGCCTTGTGGTGTTCAAAGTTGTGGAAGCAAAATATGGGGCCAAGAAACAATGAATGCATAGTGTAATGAACATTTATTGGAAGAGGATGTAGTAGTAAAATGCAAACAATAGTAAAGTTGAAATTGGATTTGAAGGTGGTCTAACAAAGTAATATAGTGTGTGCATTCATTTGTCTTGAAATTTCTCTAGCTTGCAATGTATCCATGATATCCCAATGCTTGTATTGTTTGTTCCTTTAAAGATGCATGAACACATGAACCATGAACCATCTTTTTGCTTTTAGGAAAGATACTTTAATATCTAATTGACATCCAAATTCCAAATATGGTTTAACTAATAATTGTGTAGAAAAATTCCTTGTGTGAAGATTAGATGGTATGAATAATTTTTTAAATGGGATATTTAGAGATTTTTTCAACATGTTTTGGCATTGAGTAAGCCACAAAAGTTATGATAAAATGTTTGAGTATCCACATTCTACTAACTCATTTGTTCCAACTTGTGACAAAGACTTACATTTGCACTTTGGAATCTTACATTCAATGGAAAGGAGGATTGCAATATGTGTATCATTCAATACTAGTACATTATAATGATTTTGGATGTTTAATGGAAACTACATGGACTTCACATGAAGAAAACCAAATTAAAGGACTTCCATTAGAATAGGTTCTTGATGCTTATAGATGTAAGAATTGATGTATTGACTTTTCATTGAATTATTTGGTACAAACTTGAAGTTCAAGTTTTCTTTATGGAAATGTTTTTCACTAATTTGGAGACATCTTAGATTATGATGACAAGTATGTGATGCCTTTAACAATTTGGAATGATTAAATTTTCTTTTGTGATGAACAATGTAAGTATCAAATTGTTCCATTCCATGAATAAAAGATTTATTCAACAAATCAAGTTGCTTCAAAGTTTTGATCTTGTGTACAAACCCTTGTTGAGTTTTTGGAAAACAAATATATATGGATCCCTTATTGGCATGAGTTCAACACCGAAGATGGTTTCAATGTGGTGAATCCTTATTTGTTTGATGAGTACATTACATTACTAGCAAGTAAAAAGAAATTGATGTTTATAAGCATCAATTGCTTTAACCTTCACTTTATGGATAACATGATATGTGATGCGACTTGTAAGGTACAGTCCTTTAGTTGATGAGAAACAAAAAACATACATACATCTTGTGTTTTGTGGAATTTCAACCTCAACATAGTGATCAATAGATAAATGTTCACCATTTCATCTATGACATACTTTCAACATTATAATCAATGAAGTATCTTGTATTTCACCTTGTCAATTCACAACCATTTGAAATTTTTGTGTTATTGTTTGTGTTGTCATCCTATATCATAGGTTCAAGTGAATTGAATAATTAAGTTTTTGTTTGCCCTCATTTCTTTTGCTCAGATGCAAGTGACATAAAAATCATTATGGTGGATTCAATCAACAAAAAATGCCACAATGGTATAAAATAGTGAATTTTTATTATTTACCATACCATGATTTCACACGTCTATAAACATTACTTGTTTTGTGGTTTCAATTCCATTTTTAATCAAGGGTTAAAGGTTTTTGATAAGAATAAAATATTGGTATAGGTTACATTCCTTATCTAATTATACATCTTGGGACCTTTCCAACATATTGTTGATTCAAATACATGATGAAGTTATAGGTTTAGGATGTCTTATTAATTATGTGATCAATATGATTTTTTGGTGCATCTAGTTGTGAAGTACAAATCGCATGAATTTGATTAATGAAAGCATTTGATGTTTCATGTAAATTTTATGGTTTGTACATTTAATTGATTTTGAAATGGGGGCATGATTTGTAGCAAGGGGATGTAAAACTTGCCATAGTGTGTGGTCAGGACAACAAGATGAAAGGAGCTTTAATGGAAGGAAGTGGCTACATATAAAAAAAGAGCATTTCAACATGTGTTTTCAAACATTTTTGTAGCTTTGCAAACAATGTTGTGTAGAAAAAATCATATGTCAAAGTACAAATTTAGGTGCCAAAATATTTCGATTGTGCAAACTAACTTTGTCAACTGTTGGAGATGTGAAACAAAAAAAAAAAAGTGTTATGAAAGGCCTTAAATCACATGGTGTTGGTTGCAATTACACCAATTCAATTGAGCAAGGTAAAAGATTTGAATGCCAACAATGACATTGTTAGAAATATCAAGCTTCGGGCTACAAAGTGTCAAGGTGGTTCAAACCATACACCAATTGGCTATAAAGCATGCAACATTAAGCATGCATTTAAACAATTGCACAAAGATCACAACGACTACATGACACATCCCTTCCTATATTCATTCATTTGGAAATGATAAGGCTTTACATGTTATGTGCCATTTCATATTCGTGTTATGTATATTGAAAGGATAAAATGTTGGGGAAAAAACTTGGGAATATAATGGTATTTATAATCACATGAAAATGTTTAAAAATAGATGGCATGGGCCCATTTGGAATGGGAAGGAAAAAATTGGGGAAATGGGCATAGTCAAAAGAAGAAAGAAAAGATGGGGAATAAGATATGGAAGGGGGGAGGGGTTACAAGATAAGGAAAGAGGAGGGGTGAGAAGGAAAATAAAAATAAAAATTGACAATTGTTTATGAAGCAAAATTATCAAATAGGTGAAATGAAATGCATGGATGAACATTGAAAATTTGGATCAATATGAAGTTCTAGATTGAATTGAACACATATGAATTGGTGTTAACCTTAATAACACATATCAACCATATGACATGTGGACAACATTTATAACGTCTATTGCATGAAAAAAAAAAGATGGATGACAATGAAATTCACACTATTGACTAAGTTAACAATGTGAATGATGGAAAATATCTCATGAATGATATCTACTAGGGTTTTTTTTTAAGTTATTGAAAATAGGTGATTTGAATAATCAATATGTTTAAATTTTTTAAAAACTATTTGGCTCATTTTAAGTCTAATTATCTTTGTTGGTGTTGTCTTTATCTCATATGAATATGGAATTCATCATTTATTGCTTGATTTGGGTCTATTTTTATGATGGTAATAAGTATGGTATATTGCGGTGGTGGGTGGTTTTTTACTTTTATGAGGAACCTTTGGTTTCAATTTTTAAAAATAAATTGTAATTATCTCAATTAAGATTCCACACATAATTGGAGTTGGGAATTCAATTCTTCAAAACAATAAATATTGGTTTTGGTTTCAATCCCAATTCTGGTTCAATTCTTTCTAACATGAACTAGAACTTGTAGTTAATCTTCCCCCAATTCTAGAAAATCAGGCTTGATTTTGATTCTACTCTTGCTAATTGGAACCAAAACTAACAATTTTTACTTGCCAAACAAAATACCCACCCAACATTGGTATATAGGCTTGCAAATGGTATCATTGATGGTAGCAAGGAACCTACTAGTTTGATATGAGTTGATGGAATATCATCCTTATACATACCAACTTGGTAGGGACTAGGGACCTAATTGATACTAGCCTTGTACCAATTTCAATTCTAAGTTTATATGTGCTTCATACTAGCCAAAACTTAGTTTTGTACCTAATACTAGGACTAGACTAATATGATAATCTAAAAAGTACCCAATACCAACACAATATGGGAACAAAAATCTAATACCAAGTCTAGGCTAATATGCTAAAAAATCAATACCAAACCAACACTAGTATTTTCTTAGAATTATTCAAAGTCTATACTTTTGGAATTATTGTGTTATTATGTTTAGCTTGTCTAACTATATTGAATTGAATTGAATTGAATTGAATTTAATTTTCTTAATTACAAAATATGATACTCCCAAGCTCATTAGAAGTGAAAAACAATTTTTTTAAAAAAAATCTTTTTTCACATTGTTTGCCATGGCAACCTAAGGACGTTGGATGTAAACCATCTAGTTATCACATGTGCACCATTTTGACCTTAAATACAAAGTATTTGACAATCCTAAAATGGAACATTAAGTGAAAAAGAATGTTATGCCATCTGCAACCCAATCAAAGCTCGAAACAATATGGCGGGATTGAAAATGGTTAAAAGGAGATTAAAATAACATAATGACACATATGTCAAAGATTTCCCAATGTATTGGGAGGGTGCTTTAAATTTGTAAGATTCCCTCTTGACATGGGAGGTCATCTTACATTTCTTAAAGGCTTGTTGTTTTTTCTTTGTGTGCATGATAGGTCATTATGCATGGTAATCATAATGATACATATAGATTTAATCAATTATCTTTTTGTTGATTGGTTCAACATAACTTGTGTTTAGGTCTTCTTTATACTAGCAATAGATAATTACGACAAGCTTACACATTGTTTTAATATTATTTCAATTGATAATATATTCTTTAACCATGGTTTTTTTTTCCAACTTTGTGATGTAGATTCACTGGCAATCATCCACAAGAGGAATTAGCCAAATTTGGCTACATGTCAGATACCAAAATAAAACATTTTAAGAATCTTGCTATACTTTTGCAACATATTATTGTCTAAATATGGCAATCTAGCAACTTTGTGGTCTTGTTTTCACAGAAATTCACTTTGTGAATGAGATTAGATTTGTTTTGTCACCAAGTGCTGAAAATTCTTTTTAAAAAAAATGTTGATCACGACAAGCAACTTTCTTACAATTTTCCAAAAAAGGTGAGATAGAAAAGGTAGGTTTTGTCTTACTCTCCGAAAAAATAAAGGTGAAAAACAATGAAAGTTCATAGAAAAACCTTAGGACATTGGCTTCTTCAAAAAATGACAACCATTTTTCCTAGTTCAAGAACCATTCTTATAGCAAATGTAGCTACTTTGATTTTTTTAAATATATTTTTTATTTTGGCATATTCATGTGGGAATTGAATACAATTTAACATATATTCTATTTACCATGAAATAACAAAAAATTGGATTTGGATTGTTCTTAGAGTGTTTTTTTTAATAATCATTTTATATGCCTCTTTCTTTTTTATTTTAAAAAATGACACTACAAAATATAGATATGCATTAGGATATATATATATATATATATATATATATAGTTTTCATAGGAAGATGAGCAAGATCTAAACCCCAATCTGGGACCTATCCAAAGGATTACAAGGCAGATATTTTAAAAATTCATTTCAAGATAAATATATAGTAAATAGTTCAATCTGCCTACAAGATATCGCAACAAATCTTCTTAATATGAGTTTTGCTTGCTTGTCATTATTTGAAAAAAAATAAAAAATCAACAAAAAATAAAATCCATTCTTAAAATTGTGCCCTCTATTTTCAAGGGTAAAAAGCTAGCACCTTGCTACCCCTTTTTAATTTTTTCTTATGTTTTGTTTTTTAAGCTATTGTTTTCATTTAGCTTTCTTGTTTGGCCCATTGTACCTAAAGTGCCACAAGTTTATTCAAGGTGTGGTGCAGCCATGGTATGTACTTGGTCTTCATCAAAGCAAAAAAAAGATTTGTTTTTTGGTTGAATGTGGCTAGACCATCCATCTTGTTTAATTAGGCTAGTTTCAAATACTGAGCAAGAGCCATGTGCTTGGAATGTAAGTATGGTTTGGAAGAGAGCATCTTGAAGGATTATATTATGGTGGGTCAAACTTGATAATTGCATTGTTGTACATAAACATTTGAAAAAAATCTCTTCAATATTGTTGCTAGATCAAAAAATTGTCTGAAAAAGAAATTTAAAGAAGAATTGTGGAGCTTATGAATTGAAATTTAAACAAATCCTAAAGTCAGCTAGGCTTCATGCACATAGCTAGCAGATGGGTTATATTGTTTAGAATCAAAATAGCCCAAGTTTGTAAGAAGTAGATGGCCCTTGCAAGAAGGCTCCAAAGATCAAGCAATTTGCTTCACATGTTTACAATTATATTGTATTACTATAAAATAAGGGGTGGAACATTTGGGAATGCCATCTCAACACACAATTTTAATTTATTTTTCAACTTTGTGATGAAGCCAAACTAACGATTATTCACAAAAAAAAGATTTAACCAAATTTGGCTATAGAACATATATGAAAATTTTAAAAAATTAAAGAATCCTTTCACATATTGGCTACCACCTGCTGGAACTTGTTGTAGACGTCTAGATTAAAAATTTAATTTTTTTGAAATCTTAATGAATCGTAAATATGCTTTGTATGTGTTAAAATTTTGATTTTCGATGTAAAAAAAAAAAAGGTGAAAATTCACCAAAGAAAAAAACACTGCAATTCAATCAAATAAATAGTGTAGTATAATAACTTCACACATAATTCCCTAAAACCCAACCATAGGATCCTATGGGGCTACAATCTTAACTTATTTTGTAAGAAAATAAAGATGCCTCACCTACTTAGGATTTCAATCATTTAAATCCTTAACCTACCATATTCCATCTCGAAGATCTTTCAAAAAATAAAACAAAAATTATATATATATATATATATATATAT
>Ga0116231_10009021_pt1 | contig 17150 bp, 9 predicted proteins | sample S1TSphgellanicum_2_FD_89695 | JGI IMG/M metagenome (GOLD analysis project Ga0116231, IMG submission 89695) | Host-associated microbial communities from peat moss isolated from Minnesota, USA - S1T2_Fd - Sphagnum magellanicum MG | ecosystem: Host-associated > Plants > Peat moss > Unclassified...
AAAAATTTTTTAAAATTTCCAAATATAAAAATAATTTTAAATTTATAAAATTTTAAATTTTTTTTGGAAAAAACAATTTAAAAACCCCCCCCCCCCCCCACCCTCTTTTGAAATTGGCAAAAATTGGTCACTAGAAGAAAAAATAATTTAAAAATCAGTATAACCATTCTTTTTAATATCATATTTCTTTAACAACATTAGTTATAGAATAATAAAAATGATTAATCACACAACTTTGAAAAAAAATCAGAATATATTATTTATATTATTTTTTCTAATAATGTAGTAGTACATTTTACCTTTGTAGAAATAAAATAAACATAATTTAGTGATATTTTCGAATTAAATAGTTGGATTACCCTCCCCCCCCCGCCCCTTTTTAGTCAACAATATTTTTTGTTTTATTTTTGGTGGCAAATTTTTGCAAGTTGGTGGTTCTTTGGGGGGAGAAATTAGAAAACAATGAAATTTCAAAGAATTGATTTGAGGGGGGTCATTCTATATATATGTGTGTGTGTGTGTGTGTGAATAAAATTGTAAAGTGTTATATATTAGTTATTAGGTAAAAGGTACCATTTCTTCATATATATATAAATAATAATAATAACATATGATTAATATATGTTGGTTTAAATATGTGTATATTTAAAAAATTAAGTAATAATAGGGTGAGAAATAATAGGTTAAACGATCATACAATACACTCCAAAAATGCTTTGTTTGATGCACATGATTTAGAACTCCAACACTTAGTGACCCCCTATGAGAGTAATGCAAGTCCAAGGAATTTTTGTTAAAACTTTGAAATCACAAATTTGAAAAAACAAAAATATTATTCATAATGATCAATAATTTCAATGTTAAAACCATAAATAGTTTCAACATCAAACTTACTTTAAACTTATATATATATATATATATATATATATAAAAGTTTAAATTTTATAATAGGTTACATGACTTGTAGCAAAAATATAGAAGGATTTTAACAACCTAATGTTTCCATATATTGTTTATAGCCAAAACATAATTAAATATTTTTATCAGTGATCATCATTTGAACAACACCAAAAAATTGAAAATAATAATAATAATAATAATAATAATTCATTGATGTCATTGTTATGAGATCACCGTTTTTAATGTTTTTAAATGTTTTTAAATAATCACAAATTTTCATCTCTAAATACTTAGACATAAACTTGTAACAAAACAATCTGTCTAAAATTTATATTTCTCATACATCAAAAGATAAAATGGAAAAATAATTTAAGGATTTGTTTTTGAGGTTTTGTTATTGTGGCATCATAAACATTTGTAATAAAAAACTTGGCCAATGATGTATAAACTAGGGGGAAAATATAATTCTAAATTTACGTAAATGTACAAATTTGAACATTGAAGTTTTTAAATATAAAGGTCTACATGGACCTTAGACTTTGTAGATATGAACAATTTTGACTTAATCTTTATTTCAAATATTAATGTGAAACATAACAAATTTTTATACATCTATTTCTGAACATTATGGTGAGTGAAAAATTCAATTAGAGAATAATGGATTTAACACATTCAAATGAATGATTCAACTCATGTGCAAATGTTGATAGTTCAAAAAATGTTAAATCTTTATAAGTTATTACATGTGTTTTATTAAATTATGATAAATGTAAAATTCAACCCACGAGGAATGGTTTCAACATGATGCAAGTGTATAATTCAATTCATGTACCATGTTGATAGTTGAAGAGATGTCAAAAAAATCACTAACCATTATAGTGCAATGTGTAAATAAAATTAAATGTTACTTTAATATCCACATCAACAATTTTAAATTATTAAAAAAAAAAAAGGTGAATTCTTGTGTAAGTGTAAGGTGTAGCTTATGAATAACATTCTCCACGTGTTATCAAACTTTGATTTAACTTATGCTACATATTAATAGTTGAATTTTTAAAAAAATAATGACTTAACAATATTACCATTTTTATAAGGAGTCTAAGGTTGAGATGTTTTCCATGTCAAAAAAATTCCATTGTTATAAAATTCAACATGAAGAAAAAAATCTAATGCTATTGAATAAAGTGGTCATTGTTTTGATTATGGAAATTATGCATAAATAACTAGTAAACAAATTCACTTGCTATTTGTGCACGATGATAATAAGTCAAAAATGGTCAAACTAGACAAGTAGTTGCAATGGGTGGTAGTGGAAAAACCCAAGATTTCTTCTTATGAATGACAAATTTTTCTTTTAATGTTACTTTGTTTTGAATTTTTGGTCTTCAATCATTTTTTATGGATCAATGTGACAAGTTCTAAGAATGTTTATTTGTGTTTCATCACATTGATTTCATTATTTAAACTATGTTTTTTAAACATTGGTTATAGTCTTTAACAATTTTTTTTAAGTACTCAATATTCATTATATTCATTTCAAATTTAATAGAACATTATGTAATGTTATGTTTCAAAAATTGTTATAAAGTCGCATCACATATTTTCAACATTAGTTTAATTTACAAAACTTATGAAATACATAGGGCCTACACATGGAGTGGGTCATTTTATTGTGATTGCACCATTTAAAAAAATAATTTAAAGCTAAATGTCCTATCATTACAATAATTCAAATACAATTATAGATAATAGTTCAAATCTTCATCATCTTCATTTATATTGTTTTTTATGTCCCAAGATGGATCATATTGATGTTGTAGTTGCAAGTTATGCAAGGAAACACATGCTTGAATCCATAAAACAACTTTATTATAATCATATTTTGTTTTAGTTTAAATTTTTAATCCCCTCAAGCTTTGAAATTTTAATTTCAGAATCCTCATGCATTGTTCTAGACTTTCACACAAAATAATATAGGGTAAGTTTTTCTTTCTACACTTTATGGAACATGTGAAATAAAACAGTTTCTTTGGATGTTATTTGAAATAATATAATAGGTTTTATTAACATTCAAAATATTTTAAGTATTTTCATCATTTAATTAAAATCTTCATATTTAGATTTAAATAAAATATTATTATTTCAATAAATAACCAATATGTATTTTGCACATCATTTAACAAAAAAATGTGAAAGCAAGACAAAGTATGCCCAAAAAAATCCACCATGTAGTTAGAATCACATTCATAGCGTAAAGATGAAAAACCCTATTCAAAACTTTTTTGACTTTCATTATGAAGCAATGGTGCATTCCATTGAGTTTATGGTAAGCTACACATAAAGTGTGAAAAATTTTAGTATAAGAAAAATGGATGAAAAGTATGTTTTAAATTATCCAAGTCTTCAAATTTTCAAACATACTATAATACAAAGACTTTGGTAGATTATGATTATAATATGAAGAAAAAAAAACATGTTAGTGTTTTATCCATTTCAAAGTATAAAAAATCCAATTACAATTGTACTTTTATCATACTTTCGTATATTTGAAGCAAAAGTGGGACACATATTTTTCTATATTTGTATTTCTAAAAATGTACTTAAATGTTATTAAAAACATGCAATTTTATAATATTATGCAATGAAGTCAAACTCTTCTTATTGATCATTAAAATAAAATATATTCATGAGTTCAATGTATTGAGGTTTAATTAATGGATAGTTTCTACAAAAAAATCAAGTATCACTTATTGGCATACTTTACCATGCTTTCACCCAAAAATGAAAGTAACTTTCCATGAAAATAAAATAAAGGTGAGTTTTTAAAAAAGTTTGTTTCTTATTTGTTAAGATGCATATTGTTGAAAGATGATAAATGTAATTTTCCAATAAGTATTAATGATTATAAATAAACAAAATTGAGTGTCAACCAATGTTTTTTTTTGGTGTGAAATTTTGCCAAAATGTTAGACAACAATTTGGGTTGTGACCCCTACAAAGGCTTTTTGGGAAGATTTGAAAGACTTCACTAGAAAATCAAGGTTTTTGGGATGGGGTCCACTAGATTTGGAACACTTGTTCTAGCCTGTCACTAAATAACAAGATAACAAATTTGTTTTATTGTCTTACATGTCCTATAGGCAAATCTAGCTAAAGCCTCTTGTGAATGGTTGGCATTGTATAAGTTACACCGTAAAAATGAAAAAAAACCCCAATTGCTAACCACATTTTCAAATTTGTGGAAACATGGCTATCATGACAAGATTTTGGAAACCCAATGACCATGTGCAAAATTATTCTTCTATGACCATACTAGATGATCATAGGTAAAATTGCATAATTTGATTATTTGATGTAATAGTTTTCACCATGTCTTATGGGCTCAAAATGTATAGTCAAGGTTCCATTGACTAATGCCAATCATAAATAGAAACAATGAACTAGGTATGTATTTTGTAACTTGAATAATTGACACTTTGAGATTAAATTCATTTGACAACATGGTCTTAAAAGGTTGAAGAAGATTCTAACATTCATCAATCAACAAACAATTGCATAAAACTTTCAAAACTACCAAACACATTTCAAACATAATAGATGTTGCAATTTCCATATTGCCGAAATGTGAACATAGCAACCATAAGTCAAAGTTGTAATATTGGTGCTTGTTATGCAATAGAAAATTTTGTGAAATTTTCATGAGATTTAACCAAAATAATATATGATCAAATGCAACAAGTGACTTTTTCAAATTTTGTTGAAAACGGATTTCATTCAACTATGGAATGCAGATGTCAATTGTAAACATATCCATTTTGAGAAATGTAAGATATGTACAATTTTCCATTGTTGGAATTGTCATTATGCACATCAACCCTAGTATGGACCTCAAGTCCTCATTTGCATTATCACTATTATTTTGTAAAATCTTACAAACAATTCCAACAACTAGACATTTTTCTAACTCTTCAAAAAATTTTGCTTTTACACTTTTGCAAGATGCTATGTCTAAATAAACAAACAATATGGAAATGATGTGACAAGATTTTTTTTGAAAACATTAAAAGACAAGGAGCTGGAATAGAAATAATTACACTTGAAAAGTTTTATATCAAAGTTGAGTAATTTTATTTCTATGGTTGAAAGGTATCAAGGTACATATCTCTTACCACGCTTTGAACATAATAATGATGATAGTCCTTGAAGATGTGATGGGGTGTTTGAAGGTAAATTATTAATCTCACATGATTGATTGTTTATATATTAACATTGATTTGAATCAATGTTGAAGTTCAAAGATGCACACATGTATGAAGCAATGTTGGGTGGGTTTTTTAATCTAATGTTAGCCCTTTGCCAATTTTTTTTGACTAGGTATATATGCATATTATTGTCAAAGGTTATTTCATTAAAAACAACCTTAGTTATGCCTTGGAGAATCCTAGATTCTTTGTACCCACTATATCACATTTATAACACTATAAATTAATTTATAATTTTTTAAATTGTTCTAAAACTTATGCTTATACTTGTGAAAATTTGATTAGACTACCTATCAAGTTTATGCAAATTATTGTTATTTGGAGTTCATGTTTGTGTAAAAGGGTGAAATAATTGCTTCCATGAAGGAGATAGTGTCATGAATGTGATATTGTCAAATTATTATTGCCAATATGAGAACACTAACAACATTAATGCCATTGATTCATTATTCATCATATTGAAAATTTTGTCAAACCAAGATGTATACATTATAAGACATTCATAAAAAAAATGTTTTCATCCCCACCAATCACTTTGAAGAAGGCTCACCAAATGTAAGCAATCCCACCAACCTTTTCATTAATACTTGGGGATAGGGTGGAACCAATGTGAAAATGTTTTACTAATCTTGTCACCCTCCATCCATCCCTTGCTATTTGATTGGAAGGTATAGTTAGCAACAATTCATGTGTGTCGAATGCACTAGTGTTGATTATGCTTGTATGGGTTTAGTGGTATTGGGTGAGCTTAATAAGGGCACATCTACTAGTTGACACAATTCTTAATACACTTTAAGGATTTTGCTTGCCCTTTCTACCTAGTTGGAGGTATATCATGTTGAAAATATTCCACTTTGATGCCAAGTGCCAAAATTTGCGTTTGAAAATGCTTGCTTTACAAATGCAAGATTGTCAACATTTGCAATTCTTTTGCACAAGAGAAGCTAAGGTGCCTTACGCAGTAGTTCCTAGATCTTGGCATTATCAAGGCTTGCTCTAAGGGCTCACTAAAAGGTAGTGTGCCCTTGAAGGGTTGCATTCTAACACAAAACTAGCAACACACACAACCCCTTATTTGTCAACCTCCGATATTCATGAGTTTAAGAAAGAAATGCACCAAAGTCCATACATTGGAATAGAGAAGATGAAGAGAGGTTTATGACAAAGAATGTACGAACTAGGTCAAAGTATAAAGAGGAAGGATGGAGGTATTGGTAGGTGTTGGGGTGATTGAAAAGACCATTCATTTATGAAGTTATTATTGTCTGGTGGTGGTTTGGGTTAACCAAAAGAGAAGGAAGCAAAGAATGTTGAAGAAGTTGTGCAAAAATAATTTGAAGTGTTGAACAACTCTAAACTAGCAATGTGGTGATCTTGCTTTTCATGAGCAACAGATGTTGTGTTGACTACACATGATCTTCGACTAGGCCAAGACATAACCAGATATACCAGTAGGTGAATGTTGTGCATGTCAACAATTGTTGCTTCTTTTCAAAATATGCTGCATGCATGTTTGCTGGGTGGATTTCATGACTTATATGAAAGAAAGTGGGTAGTTCTTGGAAAGGGGGGGGGGAGGAGAGTGTTGTTGTTTGGTAACTGTTACAGAAAATCACAAATCTGAGAGAGATTTAGCTTTGCAAATAAAAGAAGAGACCTTTGCAGCTGCCAAATTCCAATTTGACGAGTAAAGTTGTGAGAGGGGGAGCTGGTGGCTGGGGGAGCCCTTGTGCTATGGTGTGTAAGTACTACTCAAAGCTGTGATAATAATACTAGGGCTCTCAACCCATTCCAGGATCTGATCAAGAATATCCATCCAAGTTTTGTGTACAAAAGGGACTTAAAAATTTTGTTGCCTGGGTCTTCTTCTTGTGTGCCAGGGTTCAGAAAAAAGATTTATTCTCAGAAAATTATTCTCATCATCATTTCAAGCAATGCTTGTGCAGCAAAAGGAGAGAAAGAAGCTGCAACAGTCATTTAAACAAACAGTTGTGAGTAGGGGGAAAGGGAGGAGGAGGAGGAGAGACGGTGGTTGTGAGGAAGTGGTGTTGTGGGAACTGTACTAAACTTGCTCACTACCCATCTCCCTTTGTCTGTGGTATTTTGTACAGTTTTTAAAAAATCATCACCACCATTGCGGTTGCACATTGGCTGACAACTAACTACTCATTCCACACACAACACACACGGACGGATGGTCACAAATCTGTTGTTGAGAACATGATGAGTCGGGAATAAGTTACTACCCAAAAAAAAATTCTTTTTCTTTTTGCAAATTGTCAGAGCTCTCATTGTATTCAAATGAACATTCTTGAGAGACTCAAAATTATAACTCTCAACCCTGCAAGCTGCTGTGAAAAGGGTGTTGTCATCAACAAGATCTCTCTCTCTCTCTCTCTCTCTCTCTCTCTCCACTAGACAATATACATAATTCAGTCCCTTGATGCACTCCATAATTACACTATACGGTTTCACCATAAACTGCAGGCATCAGCAGCAGTCAGGATCCTCTCCAATAGATCACCTACGTGATGCCCGAGCATATATACATGTATGTATGTATGTTGGTTGTTTTCTTCTTTTTTCTGCAAAGAGATTCTGAGTTTCTGAGAAAAAAAAAACACATTCTTTCATTTTCCAATGCAAAAGTTGGTGAGAATTGGATCTGTGAATAATTTTGTTTTGTCAGAATCAAATATTGTCCGTATATTTTGACTTTCGTTGCAAGTGTGGATGATGGATGATGGATAATGATCGTGATCATCATCATCATAACATATACGATGGTTGGGTTGTATTGAGTGTTGTTGGTCAGTTGAAATGGAATAGTAATGTCTATTATGGATTGTGGGTGGGAAGAATTGTACATGAACTTTATGATTTCCTTACTGATGATGATGAATTGATGATGATGATTCTTCTTCTTCTTCTTCAGCTCTTCTTCAAGTCCTTGTGTAGATTTTTATTTATTTATTTATTTATAAATTTTATTATTATTATTATTTTTTTTTGGGGGGAGGCAAATATGAAACTGGTTCTTTTGAAAAAAGAATTTGGGGGAGAAATGCAGCTATGAACTTCAAGAACCGCCCTGATATCCGCCATGGGTATCCGCCAAAAGGGATATTGGTATTTAGAGATGTAACAATTTGTCATTTTTTCCATTAAATGCTTTTCTCCGACTCTTTGGGAAGTTTAGTGTGGTATCTCATAAAACCCTTGGCACTATATGTCGGTGTACACATGGACGGTGCCTTATAATATGCTGTAATTGGGTGTCAGCAAGGAGCAAAGCTTCTTGAAATGTCGGTGTCGATTCTTTTGCTTTATTTTACTTTGTACTTAACTACCCGGAGGGTACCAACCGGGTATCATGTACCCAAAAAAGGGGGTGAGTTGAGTTGAGTTGAGTTGAGTTTTACACCAGCTAGCCTAATGCCCATTGGGTCAGAAATAAACCCTGGTGGCCGTCCAGCAGCACCAGCCAAACTGCAGGTGACTTCTTTTGTTGAACACCTGCCCGAAGAATTGGACGTAATGAACACATTTGTCGTTCCAATAATTAATTTTGAAATTTTCATTTCAACAAATAAAATATTCATGAAGAATAAATTTTTCATATTTTCATATTTTCCTTTGTGAAATTTTATTCTTTTGAATTTTTTTGTGTGTGAAAATTTCAATATTTTTGACAATAATATGTATAATTAGTGTTGAATCTACCAATCATGTGTACTACGGTATGGCTTTTCCTACAGCCAGCAACAAATAGGCCTTGATGCTTGAATATGGTAACAACAAGTATTAGACTTATTCTAAAAGTCAGACACCGAGGCCAACCTTTAGTTCATATGATGTTGTTTTGGTCACTTTTTTAAAAAAATTAAAAAAAAGAATTATCCATAAAAAATTTAAATTTTTTTTTTGACCAAATAACAAAACTAAATATGAAATTAGTGAAATCAATATTTAATGTGATTGTGGAGGATGTGCTAATAAGCAAAAGAGGGATGTCTACCTCAAAATTAACATCACAATTAAACTCTTTAAATACTAAAAAAAAAAAGTTTGATCCTAATTATGACACCCAATGTAAATTAATTTACAAATTTAAAGCTCACCTAACATTTCAACTCTTATTGGACCCCTAATGAATAATAGTTTCATCCTCTTGAAGCAATTTACAAAAAGCTCTATTATATGAATGTGGAATTGAAATTTAAAAAATTACATGTATTGATTTATATAAAAATAAATGAAAACCATAAAGGTCTACCTTGAATAATACATAATAAATAACTATGTCAAGTATGGGTTATTTGTTTATTGATGATGAATAAGTGTCACAATTGATCTAAGGTAAACCTTATTGTGTTAAGGTTATGTGATTGAACACCCACCAATGCACCATTCATTAGAAACTTGTTATAACTTCGTTGTATATGAACCGGATTAACTACAATTGAGTTACCAAGGTTTCACCCTTGATAACTATCCCATATAAGGTAAGGGGGTAGGGTTCTTACTCCTACTCATAAGAGTGGGAGTAATCTTATACTTATATAAGTAAAGCATAATTTCCTTCCCACTCTTATAGAGTAGGAAAAATATCCCTCCTCTTCTCTAGGAGGGACATTTTATGTATATAATGTTGTGTCCAAATAAACCGTGAACTTTATTGAAAATTTATCAAAATTTTCATTGTTACGATAAAAGTTCAAAAGACAAGTAAAAAGTGAATTAACTTATTATTCATCATTTTGGTTTATGGCCAAATACTTTCCAAAAGTATAAATTGGAAAAATATATATCACTAAAATTTTGAAATATTATCAAACTTTGGAAACCACAAAACTGGAAAAATAAATAAATAAATAATTTTTTTAAAAAATAAATTTAAAAAAAAGGAAAGAAAGAAACCCTGATTGCAGTTACTCTGAGAAGACATACTCTTGGAAGGAACACTTTGTGTCAGATTTCAAACTTCTCTCAAACTGACAAAAATTGCACAACTCGTCAATTCAGACATTATTTAGTCACTTTGGACAATAGTTTCTAATTGACTGGCCACCAAAAAAACATCTGCTACACTGTTCACAAAATTAACATTTAATTGTACCAGTGTGGTGGTTGTCTAATTGGGTCAACATGATTTTCTTGGGGTCCAGTATGGTGACGTTCTCTCTCTCTCTCTCTTTTGTTTTTTTTAAAGGAACCGGCGGGTAAATTCAGGGTATATATATATTCTTGACTGGGTGTTCTCAAAATTCAAAGAACTGAGTCAAAGAACCTATCCTTAACCGTTGACTCTTCATCAGTTTTTTTTTTTAATGAAATTCGTTCCTTCTTTGAAATTTTTTCCTGAAAACAAAACTCCCAAAACTGAAGAAGGTCTGTGATGAAAAATCTCAGGATGATAACCTAATTGGATGATGCCGTAACATCAACTGCCAAAAGTCGAAAGCTAATACAACAAGCTTTCAATTGTTGATGGTGATGGGTAGTGGGAGTGTTTTCTGCTTTTGTTGTTGTTTGTTCGGTTGTAGGTTATGAGTATGTTGGAGTTTTTATGATTGGTGGTGCTTGATCTTTTTATGGCTTTTGTTGTGGGTAAGCATTGTGTAGTGTGTTATTGCTGTGAATTTTTTCTTAGTTGGATGTCATTCAAGAGCTTAAGGAGTTTGAGCTTGATTACCAAGGAATTTGGCAAAATAGGTAGCTAAGTATTTTGGTTTTATGTTTTGTTTTTGCAATCGACTTGTTGCAATCTTGTGTTGTTTAGTAGCATTGATAAGATGAATGCCCAAAGGTGAAGACAATAGTTTTTCAGAAGGAGGATGTCCAATTTTCGTTGCGCTATGTACATCTTACAAAAACATAGTCTAGAACCATGATGAGGGGTTTGTGATCAAGGGAATGGTGAAGTTCATTAAGGATTTCGAGAATGATCGTATTTGGTAAAACATGTTTGTATAAATGAGATGTTGGTTAGTGAGATTTGGATTGTTGAAGGGTGAAAGAAAAGAATACCCAAATTGTTGGGACCTCTGAATGTGCTACGTGTTTCTATTTTTTTGTGGGTTTTATTGGGGATTCCAGGAGGGAAATAATGGGCTACATTTGTAAAGCTTCATGTAGTGGGATTTTTTGATGTTGAGTTTTGCATCTTTCAGTTTTCAATTTTCATCATCATCATTGGGAGCTATTGGTTTTGAGTTCATTTGTAGGTCTACTATTTTCATCAGTGCATGCAAATTGTGGTGTGGGTGTTTGGGATGTATTTTGTTTTGCCAAGTAAGTCAATTGATGTGTAGGAAAGTGAAATTAGAATGATTTGACCCCATGGATCCATAGCCAAGGATTTATGCACATGTAATGTGTTTTTGCTTGAGTTCGTATACTTTAGCCTTTTGAAAATCAAGGAATGTGGAGATTCTATGCAATTTGTATTCTATGATGTGCAACATTGATTTGTAAGTAACTTATGTACGACTTTGTATTTTTGTTACAAGTCTTCCATGTGAACAATTTTTAGAAACCCACAACTTAGTGTCCTTTGAATTTGAAAATGTTGAAAACTATGCAACTAAAAGTTTTTTTATTTCAATTTTTTTGAAAAACCCAAAAATTGATAGTTATTAACAAAATCAAAGAACCACATTATGAAAACATGATCAAATATATATTTCATGATCCTTGTTAAGAAAAGTGTAAAGTAGCCATAAATCAAGTTTTCACATATTGAATTTAAAAATATTACTCAATTTATTGATCAATATGAACATTTTGTTTGGGTCAATGATATTGAAGAATCACATGTATAAAATAAATTTAAGTAGATTTTTAGAAATTCAATTATTTTTTTAAAAAAAAATTCGGGTTATTCAAAGAAACAAAATAGGCTTCAAGTAGATGAAATATTGAATTTTTTCACTTTTTCAGTTAATGGCCATTTAAAATTTACTTATGCATTTTCAACTTCCAAAGTAAAAATAATAATATCTCAATCTTTTAATATAATTTCTTTTTTAACACAATTACATCATTCAATTTCAAAAATACTTTTGACCTACTTTTAGTACACTAAAGTTTTCCAAACTTTGTATACAATGTACTATAAACTCAATATTATGCACCATGATGGTTTAACGATGATTGAAAAGGTTTTTACTTTACTTTCTTGCATTTATGTGTAAAAACATGATTACAACTATTCAAAGTCACATTTTGTGCATACTTGATCATGTTTTCACCCCACACAACAACATTGGTTTTAACTATTTTCTTTCATATCAATGTAACATCATTGGTTTGGATGACCAATGTTGTGTGGGCATGTCGTTTTTGATATATCCTTGAATAAGGATATATTATTTTTTTTTCAATTTATTATTCATTAAATAAAGTTATATTAGCACTCAAAAATTTCCATCATGTTAGGGTTTGGGTATATAACAATTGAATCTTATGGTAGATGGGTAGGTTTGGGTACCCCGATCATGTACTCCTTTTGAGATAGAAAACAAGTGTGTATGTATTTATTTAAGTGAAAAAAAATCACATTATAATTATTTTTACATGATTTTGAAAAGTCAAATCAAATTTCAAAATGCAAAAACCAAAATGTTTGATCCATCCTTGACTAATGGTATATTCATACATGTTGTTAGTTAATTCAAAATTTTAAGCTCTAACATTGGTTAACATTAAGATTTAGGGTTATTTTATTTTTAATTCTGCTTAATCTAATCTTGACATGTTAACTTAACCCTAACTATGACACATGTTGATTTGATTGTGTCCACACTTAGTGTTAATAACAACTACTTTAGGGTTAGTTTTAGTTATGGTATGTTCAAGCCTAATGCATTAGATTGACATTTTCAACAAAAATGAAAAGTTGCAAAAGTTTCATTATAGTTTGAAATGTTTGTTATGTGAAGAAAGAAAGCAAATAGTATGTTTACACTTGCTTGATCTTTGAGTATTGTGTTCATTTTGCATTTGTTTCATGTTTACATGTTGAAGTTTTGTTTGTTTGTGAAGATTTTTGAATTGCATTTCTTTGCATTTTTTTTAACCATGTTATTTTTTATAATTTTTTAGTGATCATGACAACTTTGTTGTGTTGCATGGGCTTTTTTTTTCTTGTTTTTATATCTTGTGATGGTTTTGTGAAAGAGTTGTGAACAAATATGAACATGGATATTGAAAACAATTTTGCAATGGCTACTAAACTTTTTGTTTTGGTCATTACGATTTTGCAATACAATGTTCTAATAGATTGTTTACAACAACCTGAGGTTGTTTCCTTGAAGGGGTGAAACCAAGATCAAGGATTTAATTTTCCAACATGTTTATGAAATATGATGCTACACATTAGGTTCAAAACTTTCAAATGAAAAAGTAGATGTTTTCCATTACCAATCATTCCCTTTTTTCAAACATATTACATGATACAAATTGTTTATCCTCATGGAGGTGTGAGTTGCTTGTGCCTTGTACATGATTGCACAAGGTTGTAATATGTTAATTTGTAGTGAAATGCTTGTTGTGGGTCAATCAATAATTTCACTAATCATTTGAAAGGTCATCATAACAAATCACCTTTGTTTTCAAGAAATTCATTGCTTGGCAATTTGGAAGTAAGATGGATGCAAAAATGTAGGGTTTCAAATCTTTTTGTGGTTTGCCAAGCATTCATGTAACCATTGATGGCACACAATTTTTTAATTTATGGACCTTATGGAGTTTTTTGCCAAAAAATATTTTTACTTCAAAATTGGAGGCTACAATGTCAAGTGTCAAGTGGTCATATATAGATGATATCAAACAATTCACAAAACTTTTTTGTTAGTTTTCTAGCAAATGTAAATGATTCCGAAGGTCAGAGAAGATTTAGGCTTTTAGAAACATTTTCAACTTCATGGACTTTTCAATGTAGACTTTTCTTTGTGCAATTTTAGGAAGGTATAACCCCATACATGTTAAGAAATAAGGGGTATCCCTTATTGTCATGGCTAATGATGTTGAACAAATAAGGAGATGAGAACATAGCATAGATGATTTATAACAAGAAGCATAGATGAGCTCAATCTATTGTAGAAAATGCCTTTGGCATACTTAAGAAGACATTTCGTTCACTACAAGGGAAGACATAAATTCATGTTACCTTTATTCCTTCTTGTTTTGCACTTGTTACATAACCTATCAATCCAACATGATGAGACAGATGAGGAATAGATCCTTGATGTGCTATAAAAGGAAATTGTTGTTGTGGCTCAAGATTCTACTACTAAAAAATATGTTGCAACAATTGAAAAAGTAGAAAATTTTGTTGAACAAATGTGTGTTGAAATTAACATGGAGTGATAAAGGACTGTGATTTGAACAAGAATTTTGAATAGACACATTTTGATTTTGAAATTTGTAGTGTATTCCTTGAAATAAATTATGTAATTCATGTATACTATAGATGTTATAAACGCATTATAGATGCATGCATACTATATACACGCATATTATTGATAATTAATAACAAGAAGCATGATTCTGTCTCTTTGTTTTTTGTTGTAGAATCAAAATGATTATTCAATTGATATTATGTTCTTGTCTTATGCCATAGAGCCAAGGTTAGATTTCAATCATGATTTTTTATGTTTTTGTCTTCAACAATAAAATTAGAAGCAATTTTCAATTTGTTCCTAGTTTTGAAGTTTTTCTTGCATATGTTCCCCTTGTTGGGTCACTTTTACCATGCCAAAACAAATGCCATGATAGAAGGAATGGGAAAGATTTTTTGGAACTTGTAAATTAACATGGATTTACGTAACTAATTTTTGGCTTTCCAATGTAACAATGATCTATTAGTTCATTTTTGTTTTAACATGGATAATAATTAAACATTGGGTGGTATCTTATTTCATTCCTTAACAATGGTTTACTTTGAGTGCCACATTAGATGACATGTCAACTTTAATAATAATTGTAACCTTACATGTGTGTACGTGTGTGTGTGGACATTGGCAATGTAATAATTTCTTAAAATTGGATTGTCATTGATTTATTTTTAAGGTGAACATACCATAACATGTGTGATTTTTCTCTATGTTAGCAATCCTCAATCTTATCCCATATGGTTTGCCCAAAGTTTTCCCCTTTTTCAACTATATAGGTAGGCCAAAGGAGAAGCATTGAATCTTCACATAGAAACTTATTATTTGGGGAGCTTTCAAAAAAATTTGGGGTTTGATGGGCCAATCAAAATGACTCATTGCTAAATTTAAAATAAAAAAAAAGCTTTAGAGAGATACCTGTCTAATTAATAAAACTAACAAAGTTTAAGGTTTAAGTCATACTTACCCTAATTTATTTAACTTGGATGTCAAAACATATCCGGCTTCGGGTATGAGTATTCCTTACATATATTCAAAGGTTATGAAAAGGTTATAATTTGTCAAATTTATATACCCTTGGATATGTACTTCATCAAGATATATTGATTTTTTTTTGTAAAAATGAAGATAAGTAATATACCTTACCAATACATGGTCGAAGTAAAACATATATCCACACAAAATTGGTTTGAGCCAATGTTGGCCAATTATTGAGTTTTGAGCAAGTTATGGACCCAGTTATCAAGTTGGTTATTAATAACAAACCAATAAACTACCGACCCACCCACTCACCCACCCAACCAACAACACTGGTATGGAATTTTAGGTTTTGAGTATCTCCTGGGATGTGTGATGAGCCAGCCCCTGGCTTTTGAGCTCTCCTGGAGGGACAGTCAAGTGTGGTAGGCCCTTATGAAGGAAAAAAGAAGAGGGTCTTCCTAATAATAAATAGGTACCAATCTCTCAAAGGTTTTCCTTGAAACCCATGAGAGAGATCCAATAGGGCATATCAGGTATTTGTTGGACACACACACACACAAAACCCTAAACCCTCTATAATCTCGCAAAAATTATAGAGGGTTTAGGGTTTAGGGTTTTATCTATAATATCTTTAAAACACACACAAAGAGAGAGAGAGAGAGAGAGAGAGGGAGAGAGAGAGAGAGTCTCTGTGTGCAGGCAATTATAGAGGTGTGAGAAAAGGTTAGGTATATATATATGATGCAGAGCAAGGGTGGAAAGCCTGGCATCTGCTTGTACTACATTATTATTATTATTATTATTATTTCTCTCTCTTTGAGGTTTTGCTCATAACAAAGGGGAACAGACAAAGTGCATTAATTGGAGCTCCATGAGTTTCTCTCTGCCTTCTCAATTGTACACACCCTTTGGCATTAGTCAATCATCAAGCTACTAGCATTATATATATATATATAAGAGAAATAATAATAATAATAATAATAATAGTATATATATATATAGTAGAAAGAAATATAAATTTAAAAATATAAATAAATTACATATATTTTATTTATATTTCTCTGGGGCTTTTACCCTACACTCCAAAAGCCTCCTACTGAGAGGTTTCAAAATTTCATCTAGAAATTTCATCAAGAGTCAAGATTGATGGGATGAATTGTATAGGAGAAGGGTTGGGCCAAAGGTACTTCCATGCTTTTGAGGTGCCTAGGCACGAGATGGTAGCCCGAGTGATGGGCACCAAAAGAAGAACAAGGAAAAGCCCGAGGACCTTTACCCTTCTCCAACATAAAAATCTTGCCCTAATTTCAGAAGGATGTGTGCCTTTTAAACTGTTCCAGATTTCTTCCATTTTGTAAGATCCTAGAAATATGTTTTGTCGAGTGAGTTCTTTCTTTCTTACACCTGACAATATGGTCGACTAAATACACTACAAAAATTAGGGCAGCTTTTTGCAATGAAAACATATCCACTTGTATTTCCCAAATATGTTTCTAATGATGTTGGAAGAAAGCCTAAGGAATTTCATAATAGTTTTTTTTTTTTTTTTCTTTTTTTGCTTTTCCTTAAAATAAGGTTTAAGTCAAACCACGTGTCTTTTTAACAAATGGGG
>Ga0116231_10009023_pt1 | contig 17145 bp, 10 predicted proteins | sample S1TSphgellanicum_2_FD_89695 | JGI IMG/M metagenome (GOLD analysis project Ga0116231, IMG submission 89695) | Host-associated microbial communities from peat moss isolated from Minnesota, USA - S1T2_Fd - Sphagnum magellanicum MG | ecosystem: Host-associated > Plants > Peat moss > Unclassified...
GGGTTGTAGTGGATTAAAATATTTTGATGTTTTATGTGGAATATGGTGCGGGTGGGGTTAGGGTGGGGGGGGGGGGGGGGGGGGGGGGGGGGGGGGGGAGTTAATATGATGCGTTGTTTTTAGTGAGGATGAAGTGGTTCTGTTGAATTTGGTTTTACACTTTTTTGTAAAACTCAACTTGTGAATAATCCAATTTTTTACACTTAGGTTGATAATAATTATCAATTTTTTTTGTAATATGTTGAATTAGTTGATAGATGGTGAATGAAAGATTTGGAGTTGGATCCTATTTGTAGATCAATGGTGCATGAGTTGATAGACTTAGAACTGAAATAATTATATCATGTGTATGCTTATTCATAATCATGATGGTTCTGGTCACACGCATGCACATAAAATTTTGACATGAATTTTGAGTGTGGTTTGGAAACACCATAATTCCATAAGATTTTCATATTACATAACACCATGCCTAAGGTGCCAAATGCACCTAATATATACTAGGCTATAGTAGCAAAATGTGGTTTGAAAGCACCAACATTCCATCAAATTTTCACACACAACAACATGTCTACAAACCATTTGGTAATTGTTTAAAAGTTCCTTTTGGAAGTTTTATAATCCACAAGTTTAATCCTTAGAAATAGTTTTAGACTTAAAAACCAAAATCTATTGGTCAATTTATAATATAAAACTAGACTTATCATTTTCAATACTTGTTTAAAAACTAAATGGGTGTATTATTTAGTATCATTTTGCATGACAATAGGTTTTTGCATTGTGCAAATTATTGATATAATTTTCACACTAATACTAGCTTGAAAATGCCACATTGATCTACCGTGAAACATTTTTGATTTTTTGCAGGTCTAGTTGCCCCATAGATTCCTAATGAAGCATAGTGCAAAGATTGGCATGGAAGTGACAATGTGAGGAAGACACATTGAAGAAGTCAAACACATGAGAGTGTGTGTTACTAAAGGCAAAACAATTAATGGGTCACCTAGAATAAACACTAGGACATATGGAAAGAATTCAAGACAACTAATGAGTTGAAAGTAAGGGACCATCTTTCATTGAAAATAGTTGTAACAATGAAAATTTGTAATGAGTTCTTGCATTTTGAAGTATACTAAGTTGAAGGATAACTTATTTATAATTTATTTTCAAATATGATTTAACACCATAGTGTGCATGAAAATGGCTAAAAAAAAGTCACTGTTTTTTAATACTTGATTATAAATGAAAAAAATATTTTTGACCAATATTTGTGAATTAAGGGGCACTCACCAAAATAGTGGGCATTCACACTACAATAGTGGACATCCACATCAAAATAATATATTAACCATGATTGATAGGCTAGTATAATTTAAGTGGGCTTTCACATCAAAAAATGAAATATTAACCATGTAGGCTAAACTATAGTATATTTTAAAGAACATCAATGTGGGAGAAAAGGGATAAAGAGGGATGGTTGCCATCTTGTGTTGAATTTGGAATGTTGGTCCTCTACTTGAGTGACCTTAAGCAACTAACTCAAAATTTAACATGAAAGGACAAAGACAAGCCCAAAAACAAGATGACATAAAAGATATTAAATTTATTATATAACGAATGTTGAGTTGAGTTATTGATTTGTCACTAACACTATAACAAATTTAAGCTAATATGCTATAAGTTGCACAAAAGTGTATTTAAGGCATGCCCATTGCCATGTGCATGACATTGGGCCTTCATGGCAACCACGTATGACCTTATCATTCACATGTAAATTGCCATGTCATTGCTATGTAGCGGCATGATTCATAATGCACAATTTTTTATGGTCAAATCTCCATAAACAAAGGATATACCACAAAATAAAATCAAAGTGCAAATTTTATTTTACATGTGTTGAAATGTATTATTACACAATTATATTAGATAATTTTTATGTGTAAAAATGAATAAAAATTTTAATTTCAAAAAATTCTTCAGGGCTTGGAAAATATTCTTCATAATTATTACATGCCCCATCTATTTTACCCTTAATTTAAATGGAATAATATTCTTATAATATTATTAGCCAAGGATGAGATATGAAAAATATTCCATGCCAAGGATTCGAGCAAATGTTTATGATAATAGCCATTTTTCTAAATTTTCATAATATTTACATAATTTTGAAATTAAAAGGGGTGAAGAATGTGGATGAAGGGGTCTATTGGGATATTATAAAATTGAAAGGGTAATACTATGTGCACCAATTTTCAAGCTAATTTTTAGTCTTTTTTCCATTCAGTTTGTTTTAGTCTCCTATCTAAATGAAATAACACATGTTTAATTAATTTTTAAAATTACAAAAGTCCGAAAATCCAAACAATAACTTGACAATGTTATATTTATTCAAACTTTCAATTATAAATCACATGGTGAACACCAAGACTAGAAGGAAAAGATTAAAAAAAAGAACAAAATATAACCTTGTGGGTATGTCTTCAAATTTATTCACGAAGGAAAAAATAAAGTTCAAAAACAATAATATGTAGGATTATTGATGATGATTTATTTTAGCAAGAGCAAGATCTGATTTGAAAAATAAAGTGCAAGACTCACATTATAGATTAAATTTAGTGTTATATGATATCAACCTTTGAAAGGAAAAAACTTCAAAGTTGTGAGCTAATTTCTTCTCTAAGGGAAAAGTTGAAATCATGAATTTATGATGATGATGATGAGTAGATTGATGATGAAAATAATAACATGGCACGAGTGTTACAATGTTGATTGAGAAAATCATAGATTCAAATACATGTTAAATTAAAAACAAATCTCATTATGCAAATGTTCTATTTCTTATAGTTGTTGTTGATTCTTCTTGATCAACAACAATTTTGAAAATAGAACATTAATTTTGTATATTTAAATTTTTAAAAATTAACAATGCAATTGAATCTATAATTTATCTTCAACTATCATTGTAACACATGTGTTAGGATATTAGGTTGTTGTATTTAGGAAGAATATATCTACAACCTTAAACCATAACCTCAAACCCCCTAAACCCTAAAAACTAAAAATACTTTGAATGGTACACCACATCCAAACCAAAATATGATTCACTTACAACAACACAAACAATTATGACATGATTGCCATCAAGAGGTTAATTTTAATAAAAGACAAAGTCTTGAAAAATTCAATTAAAGATACAAGTTATAACATAACAATTTTGATTTTTGTTGGATAACATGCCTTAAACACATAAAATGAAATGCAACAATATATGCAGAAAATTTGTATATTCCTTTTTTTTGTGGTGAAGACAAACATATATATAGATACATAGAAACCATTTACTAATTAGACTATGACTATATGTTTTAGTTTAAAATTCATATTTGAACTACATTGAATTTTTTTTTAAAAAACATACAAACATAATATCCACATGAAACACACACATGAAACACCCACATGAAGCAACATAAACACTTACACTCGCACCTGCACAAAAAAAACACACTAAAATGTGTACCACACCAAAATATTTATGATGTACATGTGATGACCTACAATTTTATGTATCTTTTCAACACAATTTTTCTTTTTATACATATAAATTATAAAAAACATAAACAAACACAAACACACATCACATACATATATATACAAACATATACAACCACACATCAATACGTACATATACATTTATAGATAGATACAATTTAAACTACATGTAAATAAACAAATTTCATAAAATTTACAATTTTACAATGATTTAGTTGATCCAAATACAAATTTCATTTAAGTTGTGAATTAAAATATATTAGTACAATAATGATTTTTAAGCAAAATATAACATGAAATATTACCATATTAATGAAAGAAAATTATGTACTTATTCAACCCTGTAAATCAATTTTTGATAATAAACCCTAAATCTAAACTTTATAGATTAAATTCTAAGAACATCAAATAAATATTTCAAATATGAACCACTTAATAAGTATTTTATTACCTTTGAATTATTATCAAAGATTATTGTATCTTTAAATGATAAATTAAATAATTTTTTATTTATAATTTAGTATTGATGATGAGTTCATGAACACAAAAAAATTTGATAATTACATAATAACTGACTATTGATGTTTTATTATGTAAAATGAAATTAAATATATATTAAGAAATAACTTGTTATGAAATACTGAATAATCATTAATTAATTCAGAAATAACATGTTTAAAAACTAAATTCATAAAATTAAATACACATTTATTATTCAAAAATAATTATTCAAAAATCTAAAATTAAATAATTAGTATTCAATTAATTAGATTTAATCCTTTTGTCGCTACAATTTTGCCCTTAATAAGTTTTTATTGGAACAAAAATAAGTGGGAAATAGTTTTAAATGTATTCCTAATTTTCTTGTCTTTTATCCCATTTTCATTTGAAATTCTATAGAACATGCGTAATGCATTCCAAAAAACTAAAATTTTAAAAATAAGTCTATATCAAGTTATAGGGTGTAATGTTATCTAATATTTAATGTAAATTACTGTTAGCTTGTTAAATTTTAAGGTTTATGGTTTGTGGTTTTGGAACCATTTCATCCATCAATAATTGCGAAGTGGAGAATCCACTTTCAACATTTGTTGTTACAAATCGTTGAGGGTGGGAGATTTGTTAGACAAAAGTTTAATGCCCCATTTTTGTGATGGGGAGGTTTGAGAAATTGATAGTTTTGAGTTAGAGAGTGAGTTTGGTTTTTTTTCTTTTTTTGAAATAAAATAAAGAGCTATCAAACTCTCCATCAAGAAGTTTTTTCAATGTAGGAGTGAAATGAAGTTAAGGTTTGGGGGAAAAATCCAGAACACCAAGGAGTTGGAGCTTCAGAAAAGATGAAGAATAAGCGAACTGAAAAGATAGAATGCAATCAAGCTCTCCATTAAGAAGTTTTCTTAATGTAGGAATGAAATGAAATTAGGTTGGGGGAAAATTTGAAACGCCAAAGAACTAGAGGTTCAAAAGGGATCAAGGGCACAAAAGCTAAGAAGACAGAATGTGATCAAGCTCTGCATTAAAAGTTTTTTCAATGTAAGAATGAAGTGAAATTAGGGTTTAAGGGAAGAAACCTAAACACAAAGGACCTAAAGCTTTGGAAAGGATCAAGGGTAAGAGAATTGAAAAGACAAAATGTGATAAAAATTTCTTTTAGGAAGCTATCTAATGTCATACATATTGTAGGGCTTTAGAGAGAAGAGCTTAAGGGTGAAATTCTGCAATTGAAAGAACTTTGACAAATAGCTTTTGGATATAGCTCTCTCACCATTCCTACCTATTACTCTTTCATTTTTATCAAATCCTCACATCAATCTTGCGATCAATTAACATCACAAGTCTCTTGAAGATTTTAAAACATGGGTTTTCATGTTCAGAAACGTGTTGCATTAACAGGGTTTGAGAATGTCTCTCGATTGAAGAATATTGCTTCTATTTGATCCTACCTTTTTGAAAGGGACAAAACCATCATAAGAAAAAAGGTGAGTACTACACAATTTTCTATTAACATTACAATGATTACATAAATTCACCACTTCCATCATATCAAATCATTCTTATGTTAAAGCTATCACATTCGCATATTTTAATCAAATTATTCTACATGAATTTGATGAATCCTTAGATTGCTACTATTATTTCATCACAATTCAGACATTAGTTTAGCTATAAACCATTAGAAGCCAAAAAAAAAGAAATAACAAGGGATCTTCTAAGATTTCCATCGTTCTTATCCCTCGGAAGATATTTTTGCAACTCGAAATGAAACACAAGAAAACATTCCTTCATTGTAAGGAAAACTATGGACATTATTTTGTTCCAACCTAGGTTATACCAACAATTACATAGTTGTTGTAAAAATATAGTTGCAATATTATACAAAATAGTTGAACCAAATTTCTATAGGATACCTAGTAGCTTTCAAATGGTTCTATTCCATCAATTACCAAATGAAGAAATACCAATTGTTATATGGTCCTAGGGAAAAATAGAAGATGCCTAGTGGCCATTAGGCATTTTCTAACAACTAATTGAAGGAAATCATAAAAAATGCTTGGTAATTACAAGGGATTTTTTTATTCAAGAGTCAATGAGAATTCTTGGTGGTTACCAAGTGTTTTTTGGATCAAAAATCGTACAAAACTCCTAACGGCCACCAAATGTTTTTTAGTTTGAAAATGTTGGAAAATGCATGGTGGCCTGGATTAAAAATGTTTAAAATGCCTAGTGGCCACTAGGCCTTTTCTAGATTGAAAATGATAACAAACGCTTAGTAGGTGCCAAGCATTTTTTGGATTGGAAATGCTAGAAAACACCTAAAAGCAACTGGTGATTTCTACAATATTCGACTAAGGATAAACATAGAAAACGCCTAGAAACCACTAAGTGATTTTTGTAATTCCTTCTAATTGGAAATCTAGAAATTCCTAATGGATGTCATTTGTTCTTTTCAACTTTATAAAAATGGCGTTTTCTAGATGGCCCCTATGCAATGATCCAAAAATTGTTTTCTAGGCCGAAGTAATCGTGTGAAATCTAGTGTATTTTAATATAGCATTTTGGAAATTACTTCATAATTTGTTGGGTGAAATGCAATCTTTCTTTATGTAATATTCTCAAAAGTTTTTAATAAATGGTGGACATTCAATTGAATTAGTTAAATAAGGATCCTTCCTAGTGGAATAGGTGGTTTGTTGAAGGGTTCGTCATTTTCTGTTCAATTTTGTGTTCCATTATAATAATATTCATCCATAAACTCTATGAACATTGGGTGTTTGCCAGGTAAAATATATTCAAGAATAGTGGAAACATGACTAAAAATATGCATGTTGGTGACATAGTTTCTATTTAGGATTTGAATGACAATCGAAAGGTTCGAATTAGAATAGGATAGTGCGAAGATCCATTGTTGGTCCCAATCTATGGTGTTAGTGGAATGGAGAATTGTATAGTTATCACCATCATATCCATGGTTGAAGAGTTTGAACAACAAAGGCTTTTTTGCCCAACTCCACCTACACAATATTGTGGATCCTTAATGGGAAATGATTGCTTTTGGCCTATAAGGGATGTTTCCATGTTGGAGGAAGAGGTTATATTTCTACTAGAAGAAGGCATTCAAAAGGAGGGTTTTAGCAATTTGTGGAAAAACATAGTGTTTGATAGAAATCACATTTTTTCTTCATCTTGACAATTTGAAGGATTTGATGTTGATGACGAAATTAACAATACAATGAATGGTACTCCTCAAGACAAGTTCGATGGAACAAATGTAATATTTGTGATAATTCCAACAGTGATGGCATTGTGAGAAGACATTTTTTTGATTCTATGAATGAAAGGTGGGATGAAGAAAGAAATGACAAAAAAAAGTAGGAACAAATTGATAATGAAAATGGAGGAAGGAATTTTCACATCCGTGTGCTTGGTGAGGTGTGCAATGTGAGCTTGTGGCTAATGTTGAGTTCTTTTGTTGCAAGTGGCCATGTAATAGCTTGTGACCAAAGGAGGTAGTTCTTGATAATTAACTTGGTGAGGATCATGTTAGAGTCAATATTTTGTATTACCCCAATAATAATTCAATGGTTATGAAAATTTGGAGATGGTCATTGGCACAAACCATTGTGGATGGGTATTCCTTGAAACAACTTCTTGTATCTTACAATGAAAGCAACATTCCAACTATTGATGAAGGGGGAGAAATTGGCGTAGGGAAGAAGCAATATACTTTTCAAAAGAGGAAGCAAAATGTTGGATATTTTGATTGATCAATGTCAATGATTAATAAACTACTATCCCAAGAGTTTGTTCAGAATGTGAGTTTCGCGTTATGTTGCGCACAAAATTGCTATCAATGTTTTCCTGGTCAGAAGACAACATTGTTGAGAGAAGAGTTTTGGGGTTTATCCTTTGAAAAATGCAAAGCTTATGGCATGGATATTCCAAGAAGGTTGCATGTGAGAACAAACACAAAGCAACAAAAGTTGATGATGATTCAGGAAATAGACATCTATGAAATGACATGGTATAAGATCATTGGATTGTCTAGATCAACATACATGTTATACAAAGTAGATTCCAAGCAAGGATGTAAATTTTTACCTCATGGAAACAAAGGCTTGCATAAATTTAAAACTCCAACCAAGCAAGAAAAGTCAAATGTTCAATTGTTAATTGACTTGAGTGTTGATATAATGCCACATCAATTGAAAGGAATCAAAAGTGGTAGACAAGATGTTCAATAGCTATTACTTGATACGTGGAGGAGCTTTTGAGAATGAAGTGATCAAGCAAGTGATAATGTACAGAAATTAGAAGAACATGCAAGTATGATGTATTTTTTTGAGTTTAGTTCTCAACATCAAAAATTGTGATACATTTGTAATTCGATCACTTTTTTAAATTACATTTTTGTAAATTAGTAATAAGTTAAACACTAGACGTATTTCGAAGTTTGCGATGAACAAGTTGAGGAAGAAACACCATTTCAATGTTGATGTAAGAAAAATAGGCTCTACTTTCGCAAAATGTATTTTGTGCGAATCATTGAAAGATGTAATATGAAAATTGGGAAGGGATAATAGTGATGCAAGAGAATATGAATTGAAGTTGAAAAAACACCTTTTACATCAAGAATCATGTAGAAGCTTGTACCATACTTGGAGGTTTGAGTGTGTGTAGTCCAAAGATGAATTCTTCTGTGTCATCCATGACAAAATGGATCATGCAAAAACTACATTCCTAAGGTTGCAAGTGGCGAAAGAAATGATTTGTGGGCTTAGACAATTGCCCATTACATTGACGGGTATGATAGCCCATGGTCATGGCAATGAGAAATATTCTAATGAGTTGTGGTTTAATGATCCCAATTTTATAATTGGGTCATTGTTGCAAATTCTTCAAACTTTCGAAAAGGCTCCAACTTGTGAGTCCAAAATGTTGTTTGAGCACCCTCCCCAAAACACCCTCTTTGCAAATCTTTTTCAAGGAAAATCTCACTGTATAACTAAATTAAAGACACCAAGTGAAAGTGTGGGCCCCAAACTGTTGCCAAAAAAGTTCTTGCTTCAAATGGATAATTATGTTAAGGACAATAAAAGTAGATATTTGTTAACATATCTTTAATTGTTAATGGCTAGGGAAGTTTCAGGAGGTTAAGCTAGGATTCCTTGTGGTTGGTCATACACATGAAGATATTGATGGATGTTTTGGATATCTGTCCAAAAAATTGAGAGAGCAGAATAATTATATTTTGGCAAGTCTGATGAAGGCTTTTCATGGTCTTGTAGGAAAGACCTTTCATTTTGTAGTTGATTCAAGAAATTCCAGATTTTAAAACTTGGGTCTTTGGTTGTTTAAAAGATGGTTCAGAAACCTTAGTAGGGCAAATTAATATGCATATTTTAAATTTTTTTGTGGATTTTTTGTGGATTAATGTTAGACTATATAAATACATGGAATTCTAGAAACAAGGCTTTGAACAAAGCACAACTTATGCAATGAAGATAAGTTCGTATATGGATTACTAGGAAGATATTTTATTACATTTGTCAAACCTTTGCCTGTTCAAGGGTGCACTCTTTTGGAGGGCTTTTGGCCTTCCAACAATTAGAAGTTCAATCATGTGAAAATTGCGTTGCCATCCACAATGTTGGTTGTTGATTCGGAAGATTCAATCATCCACCTTTATTGTGGGCCCAAGAACTTGAAGCTAGTTCTCACATACACCCTATTTAGAGATCTCAACAATGGAGATTTTGTTTTCATGAGGCTTCATGATCATCTCCTTGTCCTTGTTTGGTTGGAAAGAACACAAAGTGATGTCGTCAAGGATGATCAAAATGAATCCTTCAAAATGGTGAGGGTGCAATGGTGGGTCCAATGAGAAAAAGGTCAAATTTGGATGAACGACATTCGTACAAAGATTGTTGGAATGGCAAGTAGAAATGTAATTTGGTAGATTTAAAACAATGGCTTAAAATTGCAATTGATTTTTGTTTTTCCTTCTCGGAAAAATACAACAAACAAAAGTCAAATTACTATTCCTAATAGTTGTTCTTTTTGAGCAAAAGTGAATATGGAGGCTACTAATGTATCAAGTAATTTGTAAAGCATCTTTATGTTATTTAATGAATTTAGTTATAATATATCAAATTTTTCATAATTTTTTTGAGTATTCATAATTAGTAACAATCTATTGATTTTAATTCATTGCTAGCATTAGTGTCTTTTAATGTGTGAAGTTTTTGATAATTGTGTATTTTGGGTGAGGTTAAGAATTGTACCTCTAATTCTTTGCTTTTGAAACCAATAATCTACTTTGCTGCACTTGGTGGTCATAAGGACAAATGGTAAATAAATTTTTAATATATTAAAAAAATCATAATGAGCATTATTTTTGGATTTGTAGATAGGCATGGTAAATAAACATGGATTTGTGGGTAATCATAGTTGTTTTTATCTAAAACTCAATGAATTGAATTTTTTTTTGTGATTATTAACTATATTATCAATACATTTTTATTATTTTTATTTGATGTAAGGTGAAAGCATGGTAAAGTATACCAATTGGTGATCCCTACCAACAAGTAAAAATAAATTTGGAATCTTTTGCATTTTAGGCATTTAATTCATGCCATAAATTTTGGGCTGTACTTCTCATATTTAATAAACCACATATGATCATTCTTAATGTATATTATTACTCTCATTAATTAATTTATTTATTGAAAGTTTATTTTGCTAGCTGATATTACACATTTTCCAAACCAAACAATTCAAATGATGTGTTATTAATGTTTGAACCATTATGCACCTTGATACACATTTTTTGGAATTTGAATGTTTGGATTATGACAATGTGAAGCCCTTCAAAAATAAGTTTTCCATAAACTTAGATTTGGCATCCAAAACATGTTTTTTGATATGATACTAAAGTGCGTTGCTTGTGCTTGATTCATTAAATCATGCTCCAAGACCTTCCAAAATGCAACATATGAGTGAAATTTCCAAATTATTATTTTTTGACCTACTTTCAATTTATTTTCTCACAACAGATTAAACTAGCAAATTTTGCAAAATAGATTGAAAGTAGGTTTTTAAAAAGGTTGATACAACTTTTGAAACTTTAAAAAACTTCAACATATCACATTTGATGCCCTCATGTAGTTCGAAAGGACAATCTCTTAAGGCATCACCTACTTTCTAATCTACTTGTTACAAATTTGTGTTTTTCAACCTTGGAGGAGTATTTTTTTGGTATACTTTAGCATGTTTTTCACCCTAGTAGTGGAATAATAGATTTTTGTGTTTTTGTATTTGATGAGGTGTAATTTTGTTCATCGTAAATAATTTCATGTACAATGTTCTTCATAGTCATGATTAGTGATATTTCTTGTTGCACTTGAACCCTAATCCCTAGTGGCCACTAGGTGTCTATTTTTTCATTTCATGGCATTGACTCCAAATTTATTATGATTTTTTAAATTTTTGGGTTCTTTTGTGTTGGATGTGGCATATTTTAAAACAATGTTATGATCATAAAAAATAATGAGGGGCATTAACATGATATTAAAAAATATGTTTATTACAAAAATTTATGTGTGTATATTTTTAAATACAAGTTATCGACATATTTTTTGGGACCTTAATCGTAATCCCTGGTGGCCACTAGGCATTTACTTTTCTCTTTCATGGTATATATAACAATTTTGGATACATAGACATTATTGCAATTGATGAATTGGCACATGATGTGCTTAATTTTTTGTTTCTTATGAATAGGATTACAACTTGACTTCCAACCTTGATAATGAATAACCTATAACTTTCACTTGGTGGACACCAAGCAAAATATTCTTTTCATCATATGAATATATTCATTTTGAAAGTAGCATGTTATATTTGTTATTTGCTTCGTGTCCCTTAATGTATTAAAAAAATGATTGAAAATGTTGTAGAAAAAAATTGGTGAATGTTTTTGAAATTCAATGTATATATGGATGCAAGATTATTGTTTTTACTTGAATGTAAGGTTACATTTTTTAAATCTAGTGGCCACCATGCAAAATTCATACCAGCCATTAGGTTGGGTAAAGTCTTAAATTAACAATTTTGTCTTAAATTAATTAAATATGTGTTATAATTAATGTATTCAAAACTAAGATCAAACTTCACCTTTAGGGTTATAATTGAAATTCAACACCAATTGCAAATGCAATATGACAATTTGAAATTCAAACACCCATAAAGGTTTCACCCCTCCCTCCCAAGGTATATGGTAATGGTTGGTGTTAAATAACACAAGGCCCACACACCTCAAAGGAAAAAGTGAAAATTGACTTGCAAGGTTTACATTTATTACTAGGTAGATAAAATTTTGTTGTCAAATCAATGGTGGAGATTAATCCATTGTCAATTCGACAACCTAGATCCATAGACGTGTGATAACTAAAAAAAAAATTAATTGTAACACAATTGGTGATGAAAAATTTTTGGTCACCGCACAATTGGTGATGGAAATTTTTTAATTGCTATAGGTTTAATGACCGAAATTTTTTGATTGTCAACTTGTAGCAATTGTAAATTTTTTGTTGTTAAACCTATGGTAAATGAAATTATTTGATCATTGCAGGCTTTACAATGACCAAAATGAGCCTAATTTTGGTTGTTCATAAGCTTGCCTTGGGTAGCCTAAGAGTCCCTTTGACCTAGGTTGACCCTAAGTTGACCTTATACTAACATGATGCAAGGGTGCATTTACGTCCAAATGCATCCATCGCATCATGATGGATGCACAAACGCTGTGACAACCTTGCTTTGGACATATAACAAGGCCAAACAATATGTGACTTAGACCTACATTGGTTAGCATTGGCCTCTTGCTAGGCTAATGCTAATGATTGCATACAATGTAACCTTTTTGGTTTTAGTGTAAGAATGTATGCTTTAAGTTTCAAATGGTAGAGGTTTGGAATTTTTTTTCATTGTGAGCCCATATGTTTCCAAACAATTAAGGTCGTTTATGGTTGTGCCAAGTAATGTATGTTGAGGTCATCCTTCAACAATATGTGGATTAGGTAAATAGTATAATAAAAATTGTTCCAAAATGTTTTATTGTGACAATGTCAACCTATGTGTCAAGATCAATGCAAAAACTTACACGTTTGAACATATGTTGACATGATGATCAACTCAAAAATGGCACATCACATCGTTTTTGACAACCTTGGATGATGTAACATTTGAATTCTTAGTTAAAATATTGCGAGTGTTTGCACACTATGGTGACCTTATATGGACATCACAATGGTATTAGTTGGAATTTGTTGATGACTAACTTGGGGTTCACCAATGTTAGTGTTTGAATTTGGGTTCATTTGTGGGTCCAATATCATTACCACATGGCTTTGACTATAGTATTTGTAGGATGGAAAAAAAGGCCAACCTATGAAATTGATTTGCTTATTAATGTGTCTTGGGTGCCCAATTCCGAAATGGTGATCTTTAAGTCCATTATATGTTCCATTGTTGCTATCATGTACAATCAATGGAACCTATTTCAATTGCACATGTGGTTACTGTTCATTGATTGTTGGGGAATGTACATCCACGCAAGATGCATGGTGGGGTTCAATTTCATGCTCAATGGACGTATTTAATCTGGGGAAGACTTGGAGGTCCAGTTGTTGCATGGTGCATTGTTGAATGGCACAATGGTGTTTGTATCCCCATTATTGGATGCTAGTCATTCCCAAAGTTTTCTAACATTAAACAAGAATATTGAAAATGGAAGGTCAAATTTTCGATGGGTCATTAGTTGAGAATTCGAAGGGTCTTGTTGGTTTTCCTCTTTGTTTGACACTAAAGGGTCATCCTTTGTGTCACCTTTGTTTGAACTTTGGCCAACATTGGACATAAAGTTTTTAAACAAAATATTCTTTTCATACCACGCCATGGGGTTGGAACTAGGGCAATCTCAGAAGAGCTTGTGATTAGTATAAATGTACACCAAGTTTTTGGCCCATTCTATTGTTAATTAGTTTCACACTTTAGGACAAATGAATATGAACTTTAATTCCACTCACACAATGATGTGGAACTCATTTGCAACAAGATGCAACGCGCAATGGGTGCAAATGTTAGTCCAGAAGTTCTGATCAAATCCCACCATTCATATGGGAGTAAATTAAGGTCATTCACTAGGGGAGTGTCAAAAAAAGGCCTTCAATTTTTAACAAAATCAACAGATTTTCTAAAAGTTTGGTCATAGGTTGTTAAGTTACTAGTTTTATTTTGTAACATGTAATTTAATGTTTCCTTTGCATTTGCATCACCATGGAGGTGAATTTCACCTTTAATAAGTATTGATTAAGAAGGGCCCTTGCATAGTGTAGGTTGGACCTTGTCAACATCCTCCATTGATGGTAAAATTGGTCTTTCACTAAATTTGATGGTAATGAGAATGTTTAATCTCATAATGATAATGTCGTTAAAATCTTTCCATAACAAGCCATGCCCTCCCCATGATGCCAAATGGGTTGTTTGCCATTGAATGCCTTCAATGTCATTAAGACCTATTCCACCATGTGCTAAAAGTTAGCACAAGTATCCCAAAATTCATCCCTTTTTATGTTAACTTGAAAATATTTAACCTTTGTGAAGAACTTGTGATGATAGGTGTCATGCAATGTGTTGACAAAAATCCTTCCAAATCTAGAACAACTTTTTCATTAACAACTCTTTAGCTTGAACAACCATTCAACCATCAAAAGATTGATTGCAAATTATGTCCCATTCCAAGGTTTGGAAACATTAAATTAATTTCATAATGATTAAATATTGCTAGTGGCACATGGTGTTGTCATGTGAAAGGAACAATAGCTTTCACCCTTTTCATAATTCACTTTACCCATGTTCCCCCACCCCCCAATCTTCAAATAACAAGTTTAAACAATGAATAACACAACCTTGAAAGTAAACAATAGATTAGAAGGTTAGTTGCATTTCACATATTCGAAATATTGTTTATACAAATTTGTGTAATGTTATCCACTTCAACATTTTCAATGTATCTAGTCAATGCATTACATGTGTACTAAACATTCTTACACTCCCTTATTGTGTTAATGGCATTTATAAATACATTGTTGTTAGGACATTAAGCAGGTATTATGTTCAACAATGGATGTCATGTAACATTGTTCTAACCATTAGAACAAATTGTTGCTCCATGCTTATAAATGGAATTTCTCATCTTCTCATAAATATGTTTAGACACATCAACCTTAAATTGTTTTAACAAATCTATGCACAATCCATGGTATGATGGAGGTTTGTAATAGGTTTGGGATTTGAAGGTTGGTTTCATAGCTTCTATGAAAATGAAATAAATTGACTACATTTGAGATTAAAATAGTTGCAAACGACACTTATAATAGCAAACAACAAGTCCAAAAATATAATTTTTTTTTTCCCCTCATGAAAGAAAAGCTCCCATCGCACACCCCCAATAACACTTGGATCTTTGTCCTTCCAAGAATTCAATCAATGTTCACAAGAACATTCAAGAAAAATCACAACTAATAATTATAGGTGGCTATTGAAGTCTAGGAATGTAATATTTTATACTTTCATTCTTTTGATTATTCTTGAATTTGTATTGTTCTATTACCTTTTTTAATGTCATTTGCATATAAAAAGACATTTTAGGTTTTTTTATTCTAATTATTTCTAAATATGTCTTCTATTATTCAAGTCTATACTTCTTCACACAATTAGAAAAACTTCAAGATTTTTTTTTTAAAAACACATTTATAAAAAAAAATTATTGAAGTTTCCTCTTACTTTTAAAATTCTTTGTAATATCTCTTTTTTACAAAATAATTCTTCTTCAATTACAATGCAAAGATCCTTTTTTTTTAAATGATCATTGGAATGTTTGAACAAGAATGATAATTTAGATTTATTATAGCATTTGGAATGTCCTAATTAGAATTCAAATTCAAACTAATATTCTGACTAGTGAAATATACCTAGTATGTAACTAACAAAAAGAAAAATTAAACAAAAACTAAATCAAACTGGAAAAATCTGATTGACAAAACCAAATAAAGGAATCTGTCCTAACAGAAAGTAAAAACCCATCATCAAAATAAAAACTAAGACTAAGAGACATTGAGAGACGTACTTTTGCTTCAAGGTTTTAGGTTTATGGTCAAAAATTGAATAGTGAAACCCTAAATGGATGAAGGCACTTGGATGAAGAAAATAAATAAGATGAAAAAACTTGCATTAAAAACAACCAACCGAGTAGGTGTGAGAGGTCCCCATAAGGGTAGGTAGAGTATTGATTTTTGTTAAAGTGATGCCTTGGCAATACGGTATTTAAGGGTATCTAAAATCCTAATACCAAGCCGGGTAGGCGATTATTGCTTGTAAATGGAACCAGCAGGTAGGCTATCTGATACCCGGACCTGGGTTGATAACTGGGTCGTTTTTCAATATCCAACAAACACTGTTTTAAACCTGTGTTGCGTGGTTTTTGGAATTTTGTTCATTAACGCCTGGTTCTAGTTTTTTCCAAATTAAAAATTAAAAATGCTGCCGGTTCCTGTGTTTGGGGGGTGAGCACAGAAATAAAGAACATCCGCTTCAGGTTATTTCAAGAACTCAAAGAGCAGGTGTGGTTAGAATCGAAGTTGCTGCCTACATTTTGTAGATCAACTACGTTTTTTGATTAAAAACTGGAGTTTTCAGTTTTTTTCCTTGAAGGCAACTTGGAAAAGGAGTTTTTGTGATTGCCCAATGCGCACGCTTGCACATGAAAGACTATAAATTGTATTAAGTTTTTGACTGTGCTGTGCACATTGAATTAGATTTTCTTTTGTTCATTTTTATTTCGGGTCACTAGTTCACGATATTATGAGTGCAGCTAGATTCTCATTCAATCTTATGCTGGTTCACCGTGTTTAGAATAAGCTTACTTGAATTAAAGTAGCAATATGAAAGACAAAATTGCAACTGAAAAACAAAGATAGCTTTTACAGCAGTTTAAACCTTAAACCTCTCCTCACAACTCATGTAGAAAGCAAGGGA
>Ga0116231_10009026_pt1 | contig 17142 bp, 15 predicted proteins | sample S1TSphgellanicum_2_FD_89695 | JGI IMG/M metagenome (GOLD analysis project Ga0116231, IMG submission 89695) | Host-associated microbial communities from peat moss isolated from Minnesota, USA - S1T2_Fd - Sphagnum magellanicum MG | ecosystem: Host-associated > Plants > Peat moss > Unclassified...
CGAGGCGCTGGCGGCGGTCGGCCTGCCCGCCGTCGGCTGAGACCTTCCCGTTTTCCTATCGAGCGGCTAGGAACTCGACATAAACACGATGTTCCCTTCCCCCATAGGAGGGGGAAGGGGTCAAAGCCTCTCGCCAGCGCGCCTAGGTCTGGGCAATGTCTGAAGACCTGTCCGCCCCGGCGTTCGATACAGAGCTGCGCAGTCCCCTCGCCCGGTTCCACGGTGAGGCGCCGCCTGCCCCCGCCTGGTTCAGGTCAGCCCTGGCCCAGGCGCCCGAGCGCAGCTTTATCGAGGTTGACGGCGCCAAGCTCGAACTCCTGACCTGGGGCGACGTGGGCAAGCCCGGTCTGTTGCTGCTGCACGGGGCCCGCGCCCACGCCGACTGGTGGAGCTTCATCGCGCCGTTTTTCGCCAAGGACTATCGTGTAGCGGCTCTGTCCTGGTCGGGCATGGGGCGGTCGGATTGGCGCGAGAGCTATGGGCCGGATCTCTTGTCCCGCGAAGCTCTGGCGGCGATCGAGGCTGCGGGTCTGGATCGGGGAGCCGAGAAGCCCCTGGCGGTCGCCCACTCGTTCGGCGGCTGGATTTCTCTGTACCTGGCGGCCCACTATGGCGCGCGGCTGAAGGGCCTCGTCGTGCTCGATTCTGGCGTGCGCCCGCCCAAGGACCCGAACGCGCCGCCGCGAGACCCGCCGCGACCGCCGCGCCCCAATCGCATCTACGCGAGCCTGAAGGACGCGCTGGCCCATTTCCGCCTGGCGCCCACGCAAGCCTGCGACAACCCCTACATCCTCGACTACATCGCGCGGCAGGCGCTGAAAGCAGTCCCCTCGCCTGAAGGACAGGGGGTTGAAGGTTGGACCTGGCGGTTCGACCCTTATCTCTTCGCGAAAATCCCGAAGACATTTCAAGACGAGGTCGCCGCCGCCCTCCCCGCCGCCCGGTGTCCCCTCGCGCTGATCTGGGGGGATCGCTCGGCCCTGATGGAGGGGCGCTTCCTGGAGCACACCTTGAACGCAGCCCCCATCGGGACGCCGAAGATCGTGATGCCTGAGGCCGCGCACCACCTGTTTCTGGACCAGCCGCTCGCCATGGTCGCGAGCCTCCGCAGCCTGTTCGCCGCCTGGCCGGATGCGACCTCGTGAGCGGATCGGTTCGCCTCACGCCCCCCAGAACGCCGCTGCACGGACGCATCGTGCTGCCGGGGTCGAAGTCGATCACCAACCGGGCGCTGCTCCTGGCGGCGTTAGCGGCGGGCGAGAGCCGGCTGACCGGGGCGCTCAAGAGCGACGACACCCGCTGGATGGCGCAGGCGCTCCGCGCCATGGGGGTGAGCGTAGAGGCGCCGGACGACGCGACGTTTGAGGTTCGCGGCGCCGCCGGTCGCCTGCAGGCGCCCGAAAGCCCCCTCCACCTCGGCAACGCCGGCACCGCCATGCGCTTCCTGACCGCCGCGGTCGCCCTGGCCGATGGGCCGGTGGTGCTGGATGGGGACGAGGCCATGCGCAAGCGGCCCATCGCGCCCCTGGTGACGGCGCTGGGCGAGCTCGGCGTTATCGCCGACGCGCCCACCGGTCGCCCGCCCGTGACCGTGCAGGGTCGCAGCGGCTTCGAGGGGGGACGGGTCGAGATCGATGCGGGCCTGTCCAGCCAATATGTCTCCGCCCTCCTGATGCTGGCGGCCTGCGGACGGGGACCGGTGGAGGTGGCGCTGAAGGGCAGCGACATCGGCGCGCGGGGCTATGTGGATCTGACGCTCGCGGCCATGGGTCGGTTCGGCGCGACATGGCGGGGCCTCGACGGCGGCGCCTGGCGGGTCGAGCCGACGGGCTACCGAGGCTGCGACCTTCCCATTGAGCCCGACGCCTCGGCCGCCACCTATCTCTGGGCCTGCGAGGCCTTGACCGGAGGGGCGATCGACCTGGGACTTGCGCCGCAAGCCTTCACCCAGCCGGACGCCAAGGCCCATGAGTGGATTGCGACTTTTCCGCATATGCCCGCCCTGATCGACGGGTCCCAGATGCAGGACGCCGTGCCGACCCTGGCCGTACTCGCCGCCTTCAACGCCACGCCGGTGCGCTTCGCGGGCATCGCCAACCTGCGGGTCAAGGAGTGCGACCGCACCGCGGCGCTGGCCGCCGAACTGTCCCGCGTTCGCCCCGGTCTGGCGGTAGAGGACGGCGACGATTTGGTGATCCGGGGCGACCCCGCCCTCGCCTCGCCGCCGTCGCCGCTGCGCCTGCACACCTACGAGGACCACCGCATGGCGATGAGTCTATCCCTCCTGGGCTTGAGGCTGGACGGTATCGTAATCGACGACCCCGGCTGCGTCGCCAAGACCTATCCGGCCTACTGGGACGCGCTCGGGTCGCTGGGGGTCGCGCTGACTTGGGGGGCTTGAGGGCTCCTACCCAGGAAGTAGAATGCGGTCAACTGACCGTCTCAAGCGCGATCCGTCCACCCGACCTTAAGCATTAACCCCGATAGTATCGTCTTCCTCGTGAGACAGAGGCGGAAGGCGGAAGCGTCACATGTTCCAAATCATCGGCATTGTCCTGTTGTTCGGCCTGGTGTTCGGCAGCTTTTTGATGTCGGGCGGCAACATGGGCGTGATCATCGAGGCCGCGCCCCACGAGTTGATGGCGATCCTGGGCGCGGGCGTGGCGTCCTTCCTGATCTCCAACAGCATGACCACCATCAAGGCGACCGCCGGCGGTTTCGCCAAGATTTTCAAAGGCCCGAACTGGAAAGCGTCGGACTACACCGACCTTCTGTCGCTGCTGTTCGTGCTGACCAAGACCATGAAGACCAAGGGCGTGATCGCGGTGGAAAGCCACATCGAGAACCCCCATGAGAGCTCGATTTTCAGCCGCTACCCCAAGATCAGTAAGGATCACTTCGCCGTCGACTTCATCTGCGACACGCTCCGCATGATGACCATGAACCTGGAGGACCCCCACCAGGTGGAAGATGCGATGGAAAAGCAGATCGAGAAGCACCACCATGAGGCTCTGATGCCCGCCGGCGCACTCCAGAGTCTGGCTGACGCCCTGCCCGCGCTCGGGATCGTGGCCGCCGTGCTCGGCATCATCAAGACCATGGGCGCCATCACAGAGCCGCCGGAGGTTCTGGGCGGCATGATCGGCAGCGCGCTCGTCGGCACCTTCCTCGGTGTGTTCATGGCCTATGGTCTGGTAGGCCCCATGGCGAGCCGGCTGAAGGATGTGGTGGACGAGGAGGGCGCGTTCTACAAAATTATCCAGGCGACGTTGGTGGCGCACCTGCACGGCAACGCCGCCCAGATTTCGGTCGAAATCGGGCGTGGCAACGTGCCGTCGGGGTCTCAGCCGAGTTTTGCGAAATTGGAAGAAGCGCTGACGACCATGCCGGCCGAGGCCGCCTAGACCGCCCTCAATCCGAAACCCGGCTTCTACTTTTCAGGCCACACGCTCGAAAATAGATTGAAACCAGACATCACGCTTGTGTGTTCAGTGCAGCGTTGCATAGTGCATCAGCGCCTGCAGGCTCCTTCCCGCACCGATGTCGGGTCTGGACGGTTAGGTTTGCAAAACCGCGCTCCAACCCCCTCAAGGGAACCAGATCATGACCTCCAACGTCCTTCGCAAAATCGCTCTCGCCGGCGCAGCTGTCGCGTCTCTCAGCATCGCGGCCTGTTCAAAGCCGGCCGTCACCAACGACACGAACACGACGACCGACACCACGACCACGACCCCGGACAACTCCATGTCCAACATGACTACGGACACGACGACCACCAACAATATGGCGTCCTGATCCTGACGATTGCAGCGAGTCGGCCGGATCGCCGGCCGGCTTGAGGCCTTTACGGCCCCCGAAGCGGCCAAAATGAGTTTGAAACCGCAGATCACACTTGCGTGTTTAGCCTGGCGTTGCATATTGCAGCAGCGCTGCAGGCTCCCTCCCGTGCCCATTTCGGGTCTGGGCGGTTAGGTTTGCAACACCGCGCTCTAACCTCCTAAGGGGACCAAGACATGACCTCCAACCTTCTTCGTAAGCTTGCCATCGCCGGCGCCGCCGTCGCCACGCTCAGCATCGCCGCCTGCAACAAGCCGCCTGCGACGAACGACACCAACACGACGACCGACACCACGACGACGACGACCGACAACGGCATGACGAACTCCATGACCACGGACACCACGACCACCAACAACATGGCGTCCTGATCCTTAAGCGATCGGACCAAGGTTGGAAGGGCCGCCCTCGGGCGGCCCTTTTTCGTTGAAGGCCATGCAGACGCGCGAGTCGGATACCCTAAGCTGGACCCCGCAGGGGCCGCGCTCTCAGCGCTTCGACGACATCTACTTCTCCGCCGTCGACGGCCTGGCCGAGGCGCGTGCGGTCTTTCTGCAAGGCTGCGGCCTGCCTGAGGCCTGGGCCGGACGGCGCCGCTTCGTGGTCGGCGAGTTAGGCTTTGGGACGGGTCTGAACATCGCCGCCCTGCTCGAGCTTTGGCGCCGCACCCGACCGACAGACGGCTGGCTGAACGTCTTTTCCGTAGAAGCCTATCCCCTATCGCCCGACGAGGCCGCCAGGGCGCTCAGCGCCTGGCCTGAACTTGACAAGATTTCAGGCGCCCTTTTGGCGGCTTGGCCCGACGCGCGGCGGGGCTTTCACCGCCTAGACCTCGACTCGCTGCACGCGACGCTCGACCTCTGGGTCGGCGAGGCGGCCGATGGCCTAGAAGCCTGGGGGGGCGCCGCCGACGCCTGGTTCCTCGATGGCTTTGCGCCAGCGCGCAATCCACAGATGTGGCGTCAAGAGGTGCTGGACCTCGTCTGCGCCCGCGCGCGTCCCGGCGCACACATCGCAACCTTCACCGTCGCCGGCGCCGTGCGACGCGGTTTGGCCCAGGCCGGCGCGAAGGTCGAGAAGAAACCCGGTTTCGGCGCAAAGCGCGAGCGGCTGGAGGCCTGGCTTGAACCTCGACCGGGGACGCAGACCTCAAGGTCGGCGCCGAGCGCGCCGCCCCGCGTGGTCGTCGTTGGCGCCGGCATCGCAGGCGCGGCCCTGGCGCGAGCGTTTGGACGCGAGGGGGCAAAGGTCCTGGTGATCGACGAAGGCGGCCCCGGCGCAGGCGCCTCGGGCAATCCTGCAGCGCTTGTCACGCCCAGGCTCGACGCGGGCCTTGGCGTCGCCGCCGTACTGCACGCAGAGGCCTTCGCCCGCGCCGTCCAGCTCTATTCGCGCGAAACGCCGAACGCCATCGTCGACCGAGGCGCCGTGCAATTGGAGCAAAGCCCTCGCGATGCGGTCCGATTCGCCAAGCTCGACGCCTGGGATGGCTTCGCACCCGGCGCGCTGTCGATCCTGACGCCCGCGGCGATCGCCGAACGCCTTGGCGAAGCGACGACGCCGGCGGGCTTGAGCTATGCCGACGCCCTGGTGATTCGCCCCCATGCCGTGCTGACGACCTGGCTCGCGACGGCGGCCCTGCGCGTCGCCGAGGTCGCGCGGTTGGAGCGCCTGGCGCGAGGCTGGCGGCTTCTGGATAGCCAGGGCGAAACGATCGCAGATGGCGATGTGGTCGTCCTGGCCGGCGGGCCGGCTAGCCGTCGGCTGGCGCCAGACACCTCGGCGTCGGCGCTGATGGCCGTCCGCGGTCAAGCGTCTTGGACATCTGCGCCCTACCCGTTGGGCGGCGCCTGCGCCTGGGGCGGCTACGCGATTCCGACCGCCGAGGGCGGCGTGCTGTTCGGGTCGAGCCATGTGCGCAACGACTGGGGCGTGGACCTGCGAGCCGCCGACGAGGCCCACAATCTAACGCTCTTGGCCCAGGGGCGACCGGCGCTGGCCGAGGCGATCGGCGCCGGTCTCGCCGCGACCCCGCTGAACGCGCGCGCCAGCCTGCGCGCGGCCACGCCCGACCATCTGCCTCTCGCGGGCCGACTCGGCGCCCAGGAAGGCCTTTACATCCTGGCCGGGTTAGGCGCGCGGGGGTTCACGCTGGCGCCTTTGCTCGCTGAACACATTGCTGCGGAAACCTTAGGCGCCCCCTCGCCGTTACAGCGATGCGTCATGGGCGCCATAGTTCCGGCGCGCTTTGAAGGTAAAGCTTAGCGTCAGTCGTCTTGCGCCGGGCCGTTTCGCTTATATTCGGCCGTGGCTTTATCTGGAGACTAGATGTCGATGATCCGGTCCCTCCCCTTCAACACCTGCGCGAGCTTGGCGCTGGTCGCGTCCCTCGCCCTGACGGCGTCCGCCTTGGCCGAGCCCGCGCCCAACAGACCCTCGAAGCCGGCGCCGGCTGAAAATCAGTGCTTCCCAATCGCCTCGTTCGAGAACTGGCGGGCGCTGGACGACAAGACGATGTACCTGCGCGTGAACGTAAACGAATACTTCCGGATCGATATGGCCGGCGAGTGTCCTGAACTGACCTATCCCGACGCCCATCTGATCACCGTATGGCGGGGCTCCAGCGAGGTCTGCGGTCCTCTGGACTGGGACCTGAAGGTCGCCGACGGCAGCGGACCTGGGTCCTTCGCGGTCCCCTGCATCGTCAAAAGTCAGACCCGAATGACGCCTGCCGAAGCCGCGGCGATCCCGAAGAAGTTCAAGCCTTAGGATATGGCGACGCGATGCTTCGCCCTGCCCTAGCGCTTATCGGCGCCGGGGTGTTGGGCGGCCGTGGCGCTCGGATAGGGATGCGCCGCCGAGCCGCGGATCAGGCCCTGGGTCGCGCCGTAAACGCCTGCGATCAGGAACTGCACGGCCATGGCGGTGAGAATGAGGCCTAGGACGCGCACCACGATGGTCATGCCGATTTTGCCGAGCACCCGGCTGATGGCGTTGGCGGCCAGGAAGGCGACCAGCACGCAGATACAGACGGCGACGATCGCCGCGATCCCCGCGACCAGCCCCTCGACGCCCATCGCCTTGGCCTCGCTGGAGTAGATCACGGCGGCGGAAATCGCGCCGGGCCCCACCAACAGTGGCATACCGAACGGTACGATCAGGCTTTCGAACCGCTTGCGGGCGTAGGCGCGAGAGCTCAGAGCTTCGCCCTCCTCCTCCTCGGCGACGACCTCGGCGAACATGCTGGTGAAGTCGTCGCGCGCCATGTTCAGCCCCATCAGCAGCAGCATCAGGCCGCCGGCGATGCGGAAAGCCGGCATGGAGATGCCGAAGAACTTCAACAGCCCCGTTCCGGTGACGAAAAAGAAGATCATGAACACCGCCGCAAACACGGCGACGTAGAGCGCTATCCGCCGCTGAGCGGGCGGCGGGGAGCCCAGCGTGGCTGCCGCAAACAGAGGCACCATGCCGACAGGATCGAGCAAGGCGAACAGGGCGATAAAGACGTTGATCCCGAATTCAGTCGGACTCATGAGGCGACTTGGGGCATCGGCGGCTTTCCCGGCGGCGAGGTCAATAGATTCCGTCTACCGGCAGAGTTTGCGAGATCGAAGCGGAAACTCTAGAGATCGTAGGGTCCGCTTATCGACATCGTGCGAGGCGCCCAGACATCGATCAGCTGGCGCGGCTCATTTGCTGGTCGAAATCGCGCTCGAACGCCCGCTCGAACGCGAACAGTCTCTCCGCCCCGAACCAGACTTCTACGGCGAGCCGTTCTGGCTCACGACCCAAAAGTTCGCCCGCACGTTCAAGCGCTTCCGCGTCATCCTCGCATTCTACGATATCGAACGACTGAACGGGGCTCAGACGGTCTGCGAAATAGAACGTATACGTTCGCATCGCCTGTCTCCCTGGCGCCGACAGATAACTTCTATGAGGACGCTATATCCTTACACGACATTGAAGCGGTTGTCTGCCGAATATCCAATCTATTATCGATTGTCAGCCTCTGGCTGAATGTCGCATGGCGTCATGACAGCGCAATCGCCGCACGAACTAAGGTATTCACCCGTAAAACCTAATACCTGTCCGCCTGCGCGGCGTCCGTTGAGCTGCAAAGTACATTCATGTACATGTCGTAAATAGCCATATCTATTTGGCTTTTCCGACACTCGGATTCGAAAAGCAAAATTAATTAACTTTTAAGGCGGCCGATCCGCACCGGACGAGCACGCGAACGCTAAAAGCCCTTTCCACGTCGGTCGAGTCGACAGCGCCCCCACCCCGCGGCCCCAGCTTTGCTGTGACGAAGACTTGAGCCGCTGGGATGTCCCGATGCGGGACGGGTCGAGGTTAGTCATGGCGCGTGGAAAATGGGGCGAGGGGCACGGCGAGCAAGACCGTCGCGTCAGCGTTCTGGCCGAACCGGCGCGTCTGGAGCTGATCGACCTGCCTCTGCTGGAGACGCTTGTCTCCGACATTCCACCGCCAAGCGCGCAACGCCCCGCGCGACTGCTGGAACAGTGCGTGATGTTGCGGGAGATCGCCCGGCGCAACGGCCAGCGCCCCCGCCTGCTGCAGGCCGCGGCCGCCGCCGGACGCGCCGCCCAGGCGGTACAGGGCGACCGGGGTCGCGACGCCATCCGAATTCTAGCCGCGGCGCGCCTGCAGCAGGCGCTGTGTGCGCTGGAGCGGTCGCGCCTGTTCGCCGAAGACGACGGCATCGGCGACGCCCGCGCCCACCTGAGCGCCGCCGAGCGGGCCTTGGGCGAGTCGTTTGGCGTGAGCGCCGGCGTCAGCGGCGGCCAGTTCAGCGGCCCCAACCTGATGCACACGCGACTGATGGCGGCGACCGCGCTCATCGCCGGCGACCTCGCCGCGATGGCGGCGACGGTCGAGCGGTTCGATAAAGCCATCTCGGGCCTAGACGGTCGCTTCCGCGCGTCGGGCGTGGGTCTGCAAGACTTGGCGCTCGCGCGCTGCGAACGGACAGAGCTCGTTATAACCCTAGGTCAGGGCCTTAAGGACGCCTGCCAGCTTCAAGAGGCCGCCAAGGCCATGGAGGCGCTGTGCCGCGCGCTGGATCCGGATTATCTGCCGCAAAGCTTCGCGCGGGCGCAGATTTTGCGCGGAGCCGCCCTGCGCGCGCTTGGCGAATGCACCGGCGAAGCGCATCTGATGAAGGCGGCGGCCGGCGCCTTTAGGGCCGCCTTGGACGCCATTCCGGTGCACCATAACCCGCTGGAGCGCGCCCGCGCCGCCCACGGGCTGGGCCTCGCGCTTCAAGGCCTGGCGGAGGCGGCGGGGGACGTGCGGCTGTATCGGCCCGCCCTGTTCGCCATGGACCGCGCCCTCACCGAATTGCCGCGCAACGGCTTGCCGTTACGGGCTGCAGTGGCCCACGATCGCGCCACTTGCCTGGCCCGCCGCGCCGAGCGCAGCGGCGACCTGAGCGCCCTCGCCGAAGCTGAAGGCGCCTTCAAGTCCGAACTGATCGACGGCCGGAGCGGCGCCGATCCCGTCGCTTGGGCGGTCACCCAGGTGGCGCTAGCGCGGATCTACGAAGTGCGGGCCGATCTTTCGGACATGCCCAGCGAACGTTCGAAAGCGGCTTACGCGCTGACCGAAGCGTTGGACGTTTTCGCCGAACGCGGTCTCAAGTCCCTCTCCGACGTCGCCCAAACCGCGCTCGAACGCGTCCGCGGTCGCCTTATCCCTGGCTAGAGCGCGTGTCCTTAAAAGTGGCAGCCGGTTTTCGGACGAAACGCGCTCTAACACCTTGAGATTAGAGCATGATTCAAAGCCTTAAGCGGCGGCGGCGTTGTCGGTCTCGCGGCGGACTCGCCAGAAGCGCAAGGTGCGGGTCGCGGTTTCTAGGGTCAGGTCGTTGTAGAGCCGGCCGTATTGAGCGGCGCGGCCCATCGCATCCTTGGAGTTTAGCAACAGGATCGCGAAGGTCAGGAACAAGGTACGATCGAAACCGGCGACCTTGCTGAGAACGGCGAGCGCGTCCATGTCCTGGCGCTCAATCACCCGGCGGGCGGTGTGGAAATCGATGTCCGCGCTCTCCGACAGCGCCAATATGAAGTGCGTTCGCTGGCCAGCGCGTAGCATCTTCGCCAGGGCGTTGGGCGTCACCGCGTTCCGCGCGACCAAGCCGCGGACGACCGCTTCCGCCTCTTCAAAGTCGGACGGCAAGGCGCCGCTTTGCGCTGCGAGACGCTTGCGGCTCGTGGCGAGCGCCTGCTCCAAAGCCTTTGGATCCATATCTTCGTTGCGCGCCAGGATCGTCGACCTGAGCCGCGCCTCGACCATGAAGTACATTTCGTTGAGGAGGTCCGCCGGCAGGCTCGCACGCTGGACCACCGCCTCCTGCAACGTCGGATTTTGAGCCGCGCGATCCACCAGAACCTCGTGCGATGCGCGCGAAAGCACAGCACTGTCGTTGCGGGCCAAAACGCCCAGCGTATCGTCGTCGGCCGTTTCCAAGATGGCGTCCGTCACCCGCTCGGACAGGTCGGGGCGGTTGCTCATCGCACGCAGGTGTTCCTGGCCCTGTGTTCGGGCCACATCGACCAAATCCTGTTCGGTGAGAACCTGGGACCGCTCCAGAACCGGCCGCGCCACATCGGGCGTGTCCAGCGCCAACATCCGAATCAAGCCGCTTGGCGCTTCGATATTGGTGGCGAAGCGTTCAGCCAGCTCGACCCTGACCGCCTCCTCCATCTGAGTTAACAGCGTTTGAAAGATGGCGTCGAACTCCGCCGTCTGGCTCGGGCTGTCGAATTTCTCCACAAAGAAGACGTCCGTCACCTCGCGCAGCAGTTCGCGGCGGCGATGGCTCGATGGCTCCTTAGCCAACTCGATCAATTCGGCGAGTTTGTTACGATCCGGCATGACGCCTCCTCATCGGCGCAGCGGTCATGGCTGTCCCAGGGTCGACGTCGGATCGTCGGCTTGGACCGTGTGACTAGCGGTCGTGGAACCGCCCGAGGCGGTAGCGGCCTTGTAGACGGGACTTGGGCCGGGAGGATCGCTGAGATCGGCCGTCCGGGTAAAGAATTGCGGCGGGATGGGGTCGGGATCGGGCGTTAGCCCGTACGGCCGGTGGAGCGAGTAAAAGCGCGCGGTTTCACCGTCGTTCGTCGCTGTCGGCGTAGGATTGGCGGCGGAGGCGCCCGACGCCGCGCTGCTCTGAGCGGCGGGAGGATCGTAGATCGATTGGGGCGCTGAAGGCGCGGCGGGCGCCGTCGACGCCGGAGCATCGCCGTAACGCTGATACCATGGGGAGACGGGCGGCGGGCCATAAGCGCCCGCTTGCTGCATCGGCGCGCGTCCTGTTTGAGCCGGGGCGGCTTGAGCCGGGTAGGCCGGCGCCGGCGAAGCGGCTCGATAGGTTTGAGGCGCGTCGGCATAGGCCGGCGGCCGCAGCTGCTCGCCAAGACCGGACGAAGACGGCGCCGTAGCCTGCGGCGCAAACACCGCGGTCTTGCCGGGCCAGGACAGCATTTGTCCGCCCATTTCAGCGACCGGTTGGCCCGGCGCCTGCGGGTATGGGGGTTGGACATAGGCGTCGCCGGAATAGCGGTCGCCGACAGCCATGGTCTGACCATGCGCCAAGCCTGCGCACATCGCCATCAAAGCGGACGGTGGAATCAGGACGGCGAGCTGAAGACCGCGCCTGGATCGAGGCGCCGGTCTAACCCGGAAAAGCCCCGCCAGGGCGTAGGTCGGTCCGAGCCGGTCAGGCGAAACGTCGGAGCGACCTCTTAATGGCGGCATGACAGTACTCCATGGCGCTAAGTAGAGAGAACCATAGAGCGAACCAATTAACGTCCGACTAAGTCCGGCCCCGCCACCGGCGAAGGATCGCCCGCTCGCTGGCCTCGACGATGGAATGCAGCCCCGCCCCTAGCACCGCCAAGGCCACAAGCGCTGCGAACATCTGGGCGGTACGAAGCCGATGCTCGGCCTCGAGGATCCGCCAGGCCAGACCTTGCGCCCCGCCGGACCCGGCGACGAACTCCGCCACGACCGCCCCGATGATCGAAAGACCTGCAGCAACCTTCAACCCTTCGAGCAGGTAGGGCGTCGCCGCGGGAACGCGCAACCGAAGCAACCGCTGCAGCGGGCGGGCCTCATAGAGATCGAAGAGTCGCTCCAGGTCGGGGTCGGCGGACTTGAGCCCGGTTACCGCGCCTGAGAACAGGGGAAAGAAGGCGACCACAGCCGCCAGCGCTGTGATGGCGCGTCCCGGATGGTCCAGCCCCGCCCAGATGATCACCAGCGGCGCGATCGCCACCACCGGGGTCACTTGAAGCGTAACCGCCAAAGGCCTGACCGCCCGCTCCAGCGTCGGGCTCAGGGCCACCAGCAAAGCTAGAGGCAGCGAGGCCGCCGCCGCGAACGCCAAGGCCAGAAGCGCCATGGCGAGCGTGTTCCACGCCGATCCCAAGAGGATCGGCGCATCGGTCGCCAAGGCCAAGGCCACGTCGGACGGCGCCGGCAGCAGATAGCTCGGCACCGCCCAAACCCGGCACGCCGCCTCCCATCCCCCTAAAAGCACGGCGATGAGCAACGCGGGCGCCAAGACCGACGCCAGATGCTGGGCGGTCCCCTCGCCTTGGGGTCGCGCGCCCCGATCCGGGCGTTTCGAACGCGTCGTCATGATAGCGGGACGTCCCTGAACCGAGCGAGGACGAGCTTAGCCTTGCCCGTGCGGCCAAGGCTATAGCGGACCGGCGCAAGTCCAACGATTCGGTGCGTTCGGACGGGCGCGACCCATTGTTAACGTTTTGGTAACCACGTTGCGATTTCGTATTCCGTTTCACGATTGTCCACAGCCTCAAGCCCTCCGCCCCACATCTGGGGTTAATGTTTCGTTTACACACCACAAATGGGTGTCTAGCGTCTCAGATAGGTAGTGTCGGACTGATTCTTGTCTTCGCCGGGGAGTGCTTTTTCATGACAGCGGCAGGACCCTGGAGCGTCAAGGGTATCGATCCGAAAGCGCGTGAAGTCGCGAAGGATCTCGCCAGGCGGTCTGGCATGACGCTGGGTGAATGGCTGAACCAGATGATCATCGATGGGGTCGATGGAGATATGGCCCCGCCGCCCCCCTTCGAGGACCCAGCGCCGACCTATGGCCAGCGCCAAACCGCCTTTCGCGGTGGCGCGTTTCGCCCTGACTACCGCGACCCGGTCGCACGCGATCCGGCCCGGCGTCGCCTGTTAGACGAGATGTATCGCGAAGCGACCTACGCCAAGGACGCCGAAACGGAGCTCCGCCAACAGCCGACAGGCCGTCGGATCCCGGAGCGTGGCTACCGCGAGTCAGGCCATAGCTTGTTCGGGCAGGCCGATGCTCGTCAGGCCGATCCGGTGTCGTCTGGACGCGACGACTCCGAACTCGCCCGTATAACGGCGGCGCTGGAGACCTTGTCCGCGCGGCTCGAAACGGCGGAACACCGCTCCACCTTGGCGATCAGCGGCATCGACCAGTCCGTGATGGGCGTGCTGTCCCGGCTAGACGGCATGGACGATAGCCAGGTCCAAACCGCCGCGCGCCTCGAAGGCGCTATCGATCAGGTGCGCGAGACCCAGGCCCGCGTCGCCGAGCGGGTGCGGCGGATGGAGCAGGAGGACGGCTCTCGCGTCGATGCGCTGCGGTCGCTGGAGGGCGCGCTATCGCGTCTCGCCGGCCAGATCGACGATAGCGCGGCGCGAGCCGACGCCGCGGCCGCCCAGGTGCACGAAGACGTCGAGTCGCTTGGCCGCCGGGTCAACAAAATCGAGTCTGGGGCCGACGCCGCGGCGGCCCTGCTCGCCAGCGCCGGTAAGACCCGCGACGACCTGGACGCCGTCAATCATCGTCTGAATGCGGTCGAGACCGTTGTCGCGCGAGCGCCCGAAGCCTTCGCAGACGCCGAGAAGGTCGAGACCGTGCTGGCTCGCCTCTCCGAGCGGCTCGAACGGGCCGAAGCGCGCACGACAGCCGCCGTCAGGTCGCTGGAAAGCTCCTTCGCAGACCTGGATGCTCGGCTTCGCACCAACGAGGCCCGGACCCGCGACACCGATGTGGTCGGCGAAGTCGACCGGCGGTTTCAGAGCTTGGCGACAGAACTATCGCAAAAGGTCGATGCGTCGCGTGCGGAGTTCGCCGAGCGTCTGCGCAGCGTCGCCGACGCCGCCAAGCCCGACGCAGGCAAGCTTGCAACGCTGGAAACGGCGCTCCGCGAGCTTACCGGTCAGGTCGGGCAAGCCGAACGCCGATCGGCCCAGGCGATCGATCGAATCGGGCGGGAAGTCGTCAACATCGCCCAGTCCCTTGGCGAACGGGTCGCTGGCGTCGAAGCCCGCAGCACAGCCGCCGTCGAACATATGGGGGGCGAAATGGTGCGCATCAGCGATGCGATCGATAGCCGGCTCAAACGCGCGGATACCACCCAGGCGGCGGCGCTGGAGAAGCTGGGCGGCGAAATCGCACGCATCGCCGAGCGGCTGACGGAACGGATCGCGGCATCGGACAAGCGCTCGGCGGAGTCGCTCGACGCCGCCGCAGCCAAGTTCGCGCGCCTGACCGATACCTTGAGCGACCGTCAGGACCAGACCGCGACCGAGCTCACCCACCGTATCCGCCAGAGCGAAGAGCGCACGGCGAAGCTTTTGGAAGACGCGCGCGAGACGCTGGAACAGCAGGCGCAGGATCTGCTGAAAAAGACCCTGCGGCAGCCCCCCCCGACCGCGTCCGCCTACCCGATCGAGGCGCCCAAGCCGATGGCCGAACCTGGCGGCTTCACGGCATCCGAGGGTCCCTTGGATTGGGCGGACGACGACAGGGTCGGGCCGGCTGCAGATCCCTTTGCGTCCGAGGCGCTAGGCGGCGCCTCTACACCTTCGGCCAGTCATTCCGATCCGTTCGGGCCGCTGCGCGGCGACCTCGCGCCCCTTCCCGAAACGCCGCGGCGCCATGAAGCGCAGGTGCTCGACGACTCCTTTATCGCGGCCGCGCGCACGCGTGACATGGGCTCGAATTTGGACAGCAATCCATTCGATCCGGACGACGATTTCCAGGCGCCGTCATCGGGCTCAACCCTATTTGGGCCGCCGCCCATAAGCTTCGAACAGGCGCCGTATGCGCCGTCGGCGAGCTTCGACTCGGCCGCCGAGGCGTCGCCGCCCCCGTCCGACTCGTTTGGAGACTTTTCGGTCCGCGATTTTGTCCCGGCGCCCGCTCCAGAGCCCGACCGACCGACGTCGACGCGCGAGATGCTGGATCAGGCCCGCGCCGCCGCCAAGCGCGCCGCCGGCGGCCGCGACAGCTTCAAGCCGAGCGCGATTCCGGCTCCGGCGTTCGAAGGCGGCGAGAGCAAGCCATTCGGCGTGTCCTTCAACAGTAAGGCGAAGAAGTCTGGCGGCGGCTCGACCTTGCGTACGGTGGGCCTCGCGTCGGTCTGGGCGTGCGCTATTACGAGCGCGGCTGTGGGCGCCTATTCGCTGGCGGTCAAGGACGGCGGCGGTCAAAGCCACGGGTCCATAGCCGAAGCGCCGACGGCGGCGACGCCGCCTGTCGAAGACCCGCAAGCGGACACGACGACCAAGCCCCAATTGGCCGTCGCGCTGACCCCCTCGCCGACCTCTTCGCCCCTGGCTCATTCGGAGCAGGGGACGTCGGTAGAGGGCTCATCGACATCTGCAGGTCCAGTCTCAAAGACCGCCGCAGCGCTCGTCGCCGACGTTAAACCCGCGACGGCGAGCCTTGGTCCCAAGGCCAATGCGCCGCCCAGGGCCAAGGGACCCGCGCCGGCCGACGCCCGTGCGACCGCGGGGGGCGAAAAGGTCGCCAACCCCTTGGAGACGGCGCGCAGCCTGTACGACGACTCCGTTCACAGGATTGAGGCTGGCGATACCAGCGCGGTGAACGAGCTGAAGCGCGCCGCGAACCTTGGCTTCGGGCCGGCCCAGTTCTACCTCGGCCGACTGTACGAGGCTGGAGCCGCGGGCCTGGCCAAGGACATGACCCAAGCGCGCCTTTGGACCCTGCGGGCGGCTCAAGGCGGCGATCCGGCGGCCATGTATAACCTGGCCTCTTACCTTTACGCTGGCGACGGCGGCCCAAAAGATCCGGCCGGCGCCGTGGATTGGTTCCGCAAGGCGGCGGAGCGCGGCGTCGTCAACAGTCAGTTCAACCTGGCGCAGCTCTACGAGACCGGGCACGGCGTGGGGAAGAATTTGGCTGAGGCCTATAAGTGGTATCTGGTAGCGGCCGCCGCCGGAGACCCTGAATCCAAGACCAATGTGCAGACCTTGAAGTCGCAAGTGCCCGCGGACGCGCGCGCGACGGCCGAGCGTGCGGCCGCCGCGCTTCACAGCCAGTTAGAGGGACCATCGCATGTGGCCTCGGCGCCTAGCGCAGCACCCCCACGCTAGCGTATGGCTTATCGGGGTCGGGCGCGCACGACGGGTTCACCGCCGCAGCGCTCACGGGAAGGTGAGGCCCGCCGTCGGCAAAAGCGATTAAACGCCACGAGATGCGGGGTTTCATAAGATCGATCTCGGCGGCCTTATGCGCCGCCGCCATCAGCCAAACGGCTGTCGCGCGCGATCGCACGCCCGTGGTCGTCGAGCTGTTCACGGCGCAAGGCTGCAGCGCCTGCCCCAAAGCGAATTTGCTTCTGGAGGGCTACGCCGATCGCAGCCACGTCGTCGCCCTGACGTTTCCGGTCGATTACTGGGACTATCTGGGCTGGCGGGATACCTTCGCCCAGCCGGCCTTCACCGAGCGGCAGCGCGCCTACGCAGACCGGCTCAAACTGCGCAGCCTCACGACGCCGGAATTTGTGATCGACGGGGCCCATGAGGCGTCAGGCTCGGACGGCGCAAAAATCGACCAATTGATCGAGAGCGCGGGCGGCGAGCGCGGGGGGGAGCCCAGCATCCATCTTTTACGGCATGGCGAGAGCGTGCGGATCGGCGCGGGTGCAAAACCGTCGCGTGGGGCCGATGTCTGGCTCATCCGCTACGATCCAAGCCTCCAAGACGTGAAGGTCAAGACGGGAGACAACAAGGGCAAGGTGGTGTCGGCGCGTAATATTGTCGAAGAGCTGGATCGGCTGGGCGCCTGGTCCGGTCACGCCAAAACCTATGCCTTACCTAAGGCGTCGGCCCCGGATTTGAAGTCCGTCATCCTGGTGCAGGGTGCGAAGGGCGGCCGGATTATCGCTGTCGCGCCGGGTTAAGAGGGCTGAATACAGCTGAGGGTCAGAACACAAAAAGAGACCCACGCAGCGGGGGGGGGGGAGCTGC
>Ga0116231_10009028_pt1 | contig 17137 bp, 14 predicted proteins | sample S1TSphgellanicum_2_FD_89695 | JGI IMG/M metagenome (GOLD analysis project Ga0116231, IMG submission 89695) | Host-associated microbial communities from peat moss isolated from Minnesota, USA - S1T2_Fd - Sphagnum magellanicum MG | ecosystem: Host-associated > Plants > Peat moss > Unclassified...
TCACTTCAACATCCAATTCATCAATGCAAATTTGATATCAATCCATCATCAACCTAGTATCAAAAATGCTTTTGAAACTCTACAAGTTAAAACAATGTGTTGTGTACTTGTTGCTAACCTTCTGAGCTACAAAAATAGATACTATATTCCATGTAGGTAGTAAAACCCTAAACAAATTAACAATTTCCACATCATTTATTTCACTATTTGTTCTAATGGCAACTTTAAATACTCTAACATGAGCATCTAGGCCATAGTTTGAATTCTCATTTTTACTTGGTTATTTCTCCAGATCTATTTTTTGAGTCTATCTAAAATTTAATTTACAATAATTGTTCAACTTCAAAAGTCCTTGACTCAAACCAAAACTTAATGTTGAATTAAATAAAGTTTCAACTTGAATTTTCCAATGTTCATATTAGTCATTAACACAACTTGCCATGATTACCATGGTTTTGAAATGGCAATACATAAACATGTTTATTATTATTTATATTTTTCATTAAGAATTTATTTTTTATTGAAATTATGTTCTCGCCCCATCATGAATGTTCATAATTAAATTAACCAATTGCAACATTGGCTATGAAGATGTCCAATATTTGAATTCTAGATAAGGTCAACATCACATCAATGGAAATATACCCACCTTTTAGTAATGTTTCACAAATCAAGATGCATATTTTCTTGTAAATCATATGATGATTTTTTATTATTGTCCCATTTTACATTATGTCATTGATTTGTGTACGTAGGAATAAATATATTAGCCAAGGCATTGCATTGAAATAATAATGGTAAAATTATCAACTATTTCACAAATTGGGGAAGATTTGTTGAAGTTACCCTCATGGTTGGTTTCAAATTTGGTTGAATACCTTTAAAGTAGTTGAGTTTGATAGGCAAATTATGTTTTTTATGTGTTACCATTTTTTGTATTGATAGTTGCAATATGGATCAATTTGTCTATGTTGGTAAATTTTATAGAAACTTGGCAAAAGTGGTGCATTCTTTTGTTCCTTCTAGCCTTTGATTCATCATGCCACATTGACATTACATAATGTAGTTCAATTGTGGGTGTATTTTTGGTTGTTTCAGCTATTCAATTTGCATGGATAAAAAAGATGCATGTTGGCAAAGTTTTAAAAAAAACTTCGTTTGGAATAAAAGGGTTGTTTCATTTAAGTTATAAATGTATTTGAAATTGTCATCTCTCCTTCTTCCCCTTGCTCTTGTTTGGAAAATTTCTTCACAAGTTCAATGCATTTGTTAATAATGGTTTCAAACTATTTTTTTGCTATACAAATAAACTTGCATCTATGATTCATTTTTCATTTTTTTGGCTATTTAGACATGTGACAAATTTGGATGTAATTATTTTATCTAACATATAATCTTTCATCAACACTTGTTAACACTATTTGATGCAAGTCTTATTTGCTTTACAAAACATGGATTCATTAACAAAAGGAGTTGTTAAATTATCGAACATTGATTATTTATTACAATTATTGAATGTTTAAGGCTAATATCACTATTTCTTAAATAACCTAGACCTAAGATAATGTTAAAATTTTCATTTTTAGAATTACATTATTATGAATCCAACTTCATTATGTGTTTCATTAAATTTTGAATGAAATTGGATGAATTTATCATGGTGAAAGTGGGCAACATTTTAGTAAATAAGGACCATGGATAAGTGAATTCACTAATAGGTTATTGAATCCATTAATAATTAAACCATCAATAATGAATTCATTAATAGTTAATCATGAACCTAAGTTAAACACCTAGGAACCTTCATTGGGCTACCTAACTTAAGTTAAAAACCTACCCCATCAACCTACGGTGCACATGTGAAAGTTTGAACCTTTTACATCTTTTCACCTCCATGTTTAAAGAATAAGTCCTTAACTATTCACTACAACAAAAGGTGTCCATGTACACCAAGTGATTTCATTAGATTTTAAATGAATTCACTGATTTTAATAAACAAGGATTAATTACAAAGTAGTGAATTCACTAATTTAATGAATGAGGACTTGTGAATTACACCCACATTTTGTTATAGTGATTAAACCACCATTTAAATGAAAGATGTTTTTTTTCTCATCACATATGATTATGCATTTTTTTTTTCCCCTAAACAATTTTTTGAAATTCTACCATAAGTTATTTTAAGTTATTTTATCATAGGCTATTGTTGGTTATATTATTGTAAGCTATTGTTGACTATTCTATAATAGACTATTGTTGACTATCACATCATAGGTTATTATTGGTTATTCTATGTTATTTATCATAAATTTTTTTTGTTATCCTATCGTAATCTATTATTGGTTTTTTTGGTTATTCTATTGTGGGTTATTATTTCTTATTTTAAAATATTTTATTATTGGCTATTATTGGTTATTTTAAGTTATTTTATTATAAGATATTATTGTCTATTTAAAATTATTTTATCATAGGCTATTATTGGTTATTTTAAATTATTTTATCATAGGCTATTATTGGCTATTTTAAGTTATTTTATCATAAGTTATTATTGACTATTTTAAATTATTTTAATGTAGGCTATTATTAGTTATTTTACCATAGGCTATTCTTTGTTATTTTAGTATAGGTTATTGTTAACTTTTCTAGGCCATTTTACAATATGTTATTTTTAAAAATTCTATTGTAAGCTATTTACCGTAAGTTTTCTTGGTTATTCTATCATAAGTTATGGTTGGTTATATTAGATTATTAAACCATATATATGTTATTGTTGGTTGTTTTAGGTTATTTAACCATAAGTTATTATTGGCTATTCAATTATAAACTATTATTGGTTCTTTCAAATTATTTATCATAGGCTATTATTGATTATTCTATCACATGTTATTATGAGTTACTATAAACTGTTTTATTCTAAATTATCACATCATAAATTATTTTTAGTTATTTTAATTTATTTTACCATAGGCCATTATTGGCTATTCTATTATAAGTTATTACCTTAAATTATGTTTGGTTAATATTTTATCATAATCTATTTTTTGTTATTTTATTATCGACTATTTTAAGATAATAACTATAGGTTATTTGTGGTTATTTTATTATAAACTATTGTTGGCTATTCGAAGCTATTTATCACATGTTATTTTTGGTTATTTTATGTTATTTATCATATGTTATTTATAGTTATTTTAGTTATTTATCATATGTTAATATTGGTTATTGTTAATTATTTTATTGTATCAATTATTGTTTATTCTATTGTAGGCTATTATTGGATATCTTATTATAAAAATTTTAAATGTAAAATTATGCATAGTTATTTTAAACAATTTTACCTTAGTCTATTTTAGGTTATTATTGGTTAATCTATTGAAACCAATTGCTATTTTATTGAAAATATTATTGGTTAATTTAAATTATTCTACCTTATGTTATTTTATTTTAAGTTATATATGTTATTTTATTTTAAATTATTATATGTTATTTCAAGTTAAACATTTAACTTATAATAATATAAGGTATAATTTCAAATAACTTAATGTAATTTTAAATAACATAAGACATAACCTAGACAATTTAAAGTATTTAAAATAACAACATAAAGATACTTATTTACCATAATAAATTATAATAGTGAATTATGTCAACTAATAATGAAACATGATGTTTACATAACAATCTTATAATGAAATAATTTTAACCAAAGTGAAATCATTACTTGATGAAATGAACTTATTTCACTTTTAAAGTCCCATAATGATTTAGGCCAATGAATTGCACCGCACTTTTATATTAGTGAAAAGAATAATGTAAAAAGGTAGTTGATGTGAAAATATTTTGGCATTTAAGACTTGGAAATTTCTATCATATCTTTCATATTTATATTTGATTTATTGGCTTGATTAAAATCCAAAGTATTATGTCAAAACCTTTGTGACTTGTCCAAAGTCATAACATGATTATCAATTGTGCATTTAACAATAAACAAATTTTTTTTAAAAAATAATATTGATTCATAAGTGGGAATGCAAATTATTATTGGACAGAATTCATACTTTGACAATTGAATATAAATGTTGCTTTGATTATCATTTTCTTTGGCAAAATTTCACATTGTCACAACAATTTTTTTTGAAAAATTAAAAAAAATTAGTGTAAATTCGAAAAATTCCTAAAAATTTGTAGAAAAATTAGAAAATTAGCAAACTTTCAAAATCATGAAATTGAAAAGAAAAAAAAAGAAAAAACCCCTTGCTTATATGACACATCATGAATCTTGCAAGTTTTCAACAAATGATGTCATAATTTTAAATGCACATGCTAATGAAAGGAATTTAGGAATAAACATCGTGAATAATCCTATTTGTCAAAGTTATCGAATATCTACCAAAATTAAATTGTCATTGCTACTACTATTATTGCACTTGCATTATCACCCAAACAATGGAAAAATAAGGAATGGAGGAGGAACCACAAAAGTAGGTTGTTAGGCCCCATGTTGCTTTTACTTGGGTTAGTGTCACCTCCATCACCAACTTATCCGTTTGTAACATTCTTCTTCAATACAACCTTTTACCAAAATAAAAAATGTATATTTCACTATTCGAAATTATAATTGTTCATCAAATAAAAAATCAAAATTTCATTAAAAGTTTATTTTCAAACTCTAGTTTTGAGATTGGTTATTTATATTTGTTGCATTTTTATGAAAAAAAAAAGAAGGTTTATGAGCTTGTGGATTTACATTACATACTAACCTTGTGGCTAGGAAAAAACTCTAGATTTATGGAATGTATTCTAATAGTTAAATAAATATTTCAATTTTAGTTGAAGCTTCATTTTGAAAAGGTGAAAAAGAGATAAAAATAATGGCAAAAGAGATGGAGGTTTATCAATTTAATAACACCCCCCCCCCCGTTTCATGTTTTTCATATGTTCCCATATGGTTTCCAATAATTTTCATTATTTATGTCAATTTCAAATTTGATTTTACTACCACAGCCTAGGGTCAATTTCCACATTGACAAAACAAATATTTTTATTAAAAAATTCTCTTTTTAATTTTGAAATTACATTTTTCCCATGTTTTATTGTAATATTGTGATATGAATAGTGAAATTATTCAAACTATAGCCTATGATAATTATGATGATTTTCAACATGACAACTTCATATTTTCACAAATTTTCATTTCACTATTTTGAAGATTATTTAATGATGAAACTGATTTTAGGGTAAGGTATATAACATGGACATGAAAAGGCTTGAAGATTTTACGTAGGTTCATATCCATGTTGGTGGGTAGAGGAGTAGTTTGCTTGAAACAAAAGGTGCAATTGCAGCTAGATGACCATGTTAGGATTGTCCTAATGACAACTATTAGGCCCTTGATCTATTTCACCTTAATTAATTTTATTTATCGCCATCATTGGAATTTTGGTTTAGTTAGTTGTATCATACAACTTGTAATGAACAACATAGAAATGAATTGATTTTCATTTCCAAAAGGGGGTAAATGCAAGATAATTCACTTAAATTGATATTTAGTGAATAGATGTTGAAAATTTTGTCATTGTACAAATATTAAATTAGAGATGGACATCTATTTGTACATTAAAAAATATATATACTAAAGGAAGGTGACAACAAGTATTTGAACACACACGGCCATGGTTTCAAAATGCAAACAATGAAAAGCCAACAATCCATGGAAATTAAAAAATCCAAATTAAAGTTTCATTATCATCAACTTTTGTTTTGAAACCAAACAAATTAGGTGGTCCTTTGTGTTTTAAAATTGGAAATTCACCTTGTAGTATCCTTGTTTGTTAATTATTTCACAAGTTATTATATTGTGAGTAAATTTGATAGAAAAATGATTTTCTATAAGTTTAGATGCAATATGAGTAAAGTTTTTTGAAGGTAATTAAATAAAAATAAATATTGAATGCCCATGTACAAAGATTGTGCACCATATTGATGACATAGATTCCCAAAACATCATGTATGTAAAATAAGTAATTGAAGTTTATGCAATTTGATGACAAGTTAATTCACATAAATGTTAAGGAACTAAAGGAACACATTTTTTAATGACATTTGGTTCTCCAATGGTTCATGAAGTTTGAATATTGTAAGTTGCAATAACATGATCAATTAAAAGGTTCATAAAGTTTGCTTGAATATTACTGAAAGCAATGGGAGATTTTGTTATATGGTTATTGACGATTTTTTTTTTGAGGGACATGGCCCGTGTTGCCACCAAATGGGTAGAAAGTGTCTTGACATATACATCTTTAGTTGCATGTTTTTCAAGGAACTCTCAAGCTTATACAAAAGTCATAGCTAATATATGTAGTGGATCAAAGAGCTTCAAGATCAACCATTGATTTTTTTTATTAGGGTTGCCAATATCCCCTTTTTGCAAAGCATCCCAAAGATGTTTTGGGGATGTTTCAAGATGAAACTTCCACCTTCAAAACCTCCCACATTTGGGCATCCCTAGTATAAATTAGTTTTGGGACAAGGGTTTTTGGTTTGGGGGACGTATCGTCCAAGCTTGCATAATGGTGACAATGTTTGAGATGCCATTGAGGATGATGAATATGGGAGGGGGGGATAGTGGGAACAATAGGATTGGTAACAAGGAACCATAGAAATGGCAATGAGGGATAATGGGGGCACTTGGAAGGATGACATGAAATGTGTGCATATAGTGGGATGTCAAGGTGGATTTATTTTATAGTGAGGGGAACATTGGAAAGGATATTGTGGGACAATGAGGGATGCCTAAAAGGCCATCAAAAGCGTTGAAAACACACATGGGGCCTAGGAATATATATATATATTTAAAGTGATAATGTGCAAGGAAGCATGCTTAAAGATGTTTGAATTTTTATTTTTTTTGGTGATGGGGGCTTTGGAAAAAATGTTCAGTATGACAATGATGTTGGGAAGCTAATTCATTTGATTTTTTTTCCAAATGTCGAGAAGGAAGTGAAGGGGAAATAAAGTGTGCCACGAAGCATGTTAAGGCATGTTGGAAAATATTGTTTTGAGCACTAGGAATTTCACAAGAAGAAATCTTGGGTTTTTCCACTACCCAAATCCATATGTTTTTAGTGAAATGGGACAAAATTCACGAATATGTAACTTATATGGTTTTGGTAAAAAATGATTAGTTGATGAGGACATTTTTAGTGAAATGTTTTTTAGTTGTTTTGGATATTGACATTTTGCATTAGGTAATTTTTAAATTAAAAAAATTGACACATGGATATTATGAGGTCCCAATGTAATATGACATGGATTAACATGCCATGTCATCATGAAACATGTTTTTCACGTTTTTTTTAGTCACGTATTATAAAATTGTCACTACGTGTCATGACAAAAATAGACAATGTGATTTATTATTATTTATGTTTGGTTTGGTTTGGATTTTTTTGAAAAAATATTTTGAAGATATTCACCATCATCATACATGTTTTGTATATCATATTTATATATGATATATCAATGTATGTACACATTACGTACATTATTGCATGCATTCATCAAGGTTTGAACCCAAAACTTCATGAAGATGCATTAAGGTCTTCACCACTAAACCACTTCAAAACTTTAATAAAAGAAAAAGAAAAATTAAGTTTATTATCTTCAACATTAAACTATTTTTAAAATTCAAAACCTAACATACTTTTTTTTTTCAAAATGTATTCAAATGCTACAAATGAAAACATGATTTTGAAGCTGATTTCATAATCTATTCATGAAAGTAATTATAATTTATGATCATACAATTTGAAAGGTTTTTTAAAAAACATGTTATGAATAAAACAAAAGATCTAAAAATGTTTTTTTGTCTAAATTCATTTATAATCTTCACAAATATGATTCAATTAAATGTGAATTCAAAAGCACTTTCATTATTTTTTAACAAAGATAATTTTGTTGTGTAAAATATATGTTTATTTTTTGAAGAATTTTAAGTTTTTTTTTCCTCAATATGATTATGTATAATTTATAAAAAAACCTTTTGCATGTTATTCAAATTGTAATCACCCATAAGTAGTTTTACCCACATTTGCTTAAAAAGAGTTATGGAGTTGCAAAATTGCTTAAATCCTTCAATTACCTTGAAAAAACATCAATTTTAAATTTGACATTTTTTTGAAATTTGTTTTTGTGATGTTTTCCCCCCATTTAAATTGGTAAAAATTGGTCACAAGAAAAAATACAAATAAAAATCAATATAACCATTTTTTTCAACATCATATTTGTTTAACAACATTAGTTACATATTAATAAAAATGATTAATCACACAACTTTGAAAAACAAAATCACAACATATTATTTCTATTATATTTTCTAATAATGTAGCAATACATTTTACCTTTGTAGAAATAAAAAAAACATAATTTGGTGATATTTTGGCATTAAATAGTTGGATCCCCCCCCCCTCATTACTTTATAATATTTTTTGTTTTATCCTTGGTGGCAAATTTTCACAAGTTGGTGGTTCCTTTTTGGGGAAAAACATAAAATTTATATTCAAGGAATTTTTTAAAGATGGGTAATTTCTTTAAAAAATAAAAAATTATGAAAGTAAAAATATAAGCTGTTATATATTAGTTGTTGGGGAAAAGAAGTAATTTAATTACTTCTAGAATATGGTACTATTTATATTATTCAAAAATATATTTATAATTAATATAGGTTATGTAGTAATTAAAAATGAGAACTAATATATGTTGGTTTAAATATGTGTATATTAAAAAAATTAAGTAATAATAGGGTTTAAAATAATAGGTGAAACAATCATCTAATACATTCCATGTGTTTAAAACTCCAACACTTAGTGACCCCCTATGAGAATAATGCAAGTTCAATGAATTTTTATTAAAAATTTTGAGATAAATTTTTTGAAAGTACAAAAAGATTATTCATAATAAATAATGATCAATGATTTCAATGTTAACACCATAAATAATTCCAACATCAAATTCATTTTAAAACTTACATCAACATGCTATATATATGTTAAAATTCTACAATAGGTTCTAGGACTTGTAACCAAAATATAAAAGAATTTTAAAAAACTAATATCTTCATATATTGTCTATAACCAAAACACAAAAGAAATTTTTTATCAATGATCATAATTTGAATAATACCAAAAAATTGAAAATAATAATAATAATAATAAATCATCGATGTCATTATTATGAGATCACCATTTTTATTTTTTTTATTTTTAAAAAAAAAGTTTTCATCTAATTAGACATGAACTAGTAACAAAACAAAATTAAAAGTAAATGTTAAATGGTAACAATAAAAATAATAATATACCCAAATTTTTTTTAAATGAATTAAGATTTATAATTTTCATACATCAAGAGATAAAATGGAGAAATAATTTAAGGATTTTTTTTTGGGTTTTGTTATTGTGGCATCATGAACATTTGTAATAAAAAACTTGTCCAATGATGAACAAACTAGGGGAAAACATAAATTCATATTTATGTGTATGTACAAGTTTGAACATTAATTTTTAGAAATATAAAGGTTTACATGGACCCTAGACTTTGTATATATGAAAACTTTGATTTAATCTTTAATCCAAATATAAATATGAAACATAACGAGTTTTTATATATCCATTTTAAGAAATTGTGGTGAATGCAAAATACAATTAGATAATAATGGATTTAACACATTCAAATGAATGATTCAACTCATGTGTAAATGTTGATATAGGTCAAGAAATGTGAAGTTTTTATAAGTCATTCCCCGCAAAAGGGGGGGGAGGACATTGGCCATCAATAAATAAATAAATGTGAGTAAAAATATAGGGTGTAATATATTAGTTGTTGGGTAAAAATTATAAGTTAAATTAGTTAAAAAATAGGGTACATTTTATTCAAATAATCAATTTATTATATTATAATATATGTAATAATCTGAAATAATGGATTATAATTAACATAAGGTGGTTTTAATATGTATATATTAAAAAATTAAATAATGATAGGGTGTTAAAAAAAGAGGTTGGACAATTATTTAATACACCACTTAAAAATGGTTGTTTGATTTATGTAGATCCCAAACTTTACATTAAATGTCCCCCTAATAAGTTATTGCATGTGTTTTATTAAATTATGATAAATGTAAAATGCAACCCATGAACAATGGTTTCAACATGAAAGTGTACAACATATGTACCATGTTGATAGTTGAAGAAATGTTTAAAAAACTACTAACCATTATAATGCAATGTGTAACCAAAGTTAAATGCTATTTGGTTTTAATTTGCACATTAACAATTTGAAATTATTAAAAAAAAAGGTGACTTCTTGTGTAAGTGCAAGGTGTAGTTTATGAGTAACATTGTCCACTTGTTATCAAATTTTGATTCAACTTATGCTAGATGTTAATAGTTGAAAAGTTGTTAAAAAAATGACTAAACAATATTACCACTCTTGTAAGGAATCTAGGATATTTTTCATGTTAAATTTTTTTTCATTATTATAAAATCCAACATGGAGGAAAAAATCTAATGCTACTAAACAAGGTAACCATTGTTTTCACTGTGAGAATTATGCACAAATAACTAGCAAAAAATTTCATTTACTATTTGTGCACGATGATAATAAATCAAATAGTGGTCAAATTAGATAAGTAGTTACAATGGATGGTAGTGGAAATACCCTATTTTATTTTATTTTTGTGTTAAAACATTGAAAAAGATGTTAGGGGATGCTAATTACATCAAAAACAATGTGGGTGTTTTGGAAGTAAGCTCAAGGACACTAAAAAATTTTCTTATTTTTTTCGGGTGCTAAGAAGGATGTTGGGGGATGTTTGATGTAATAGGGGTGCTAAAAAACACAATAAAGGATGTTAGAATTTTATTTATTTATTGTGAGTTGGAAAAAGATGTTAATAATGATGGTGGGTCTATTAAGAAACATGTTAATGCATGTCAAGAAGCATGCACGGACACTAAAAAGAAATTAAGGGATATTGATACGGCTACCAAATGTGTTAGGGAAAAGTAAGTTTGAACTTTCATTTGAACCCAAAAAAAAACTTTTGTTTTGAAAAAATTATTGATAATAGGGTTGATATTATGAAGGACCTCTAAGAGTTTTTGGAAACATCTTTAAAGACATATTACAGGTGTCCAAGGGATGTCCTTAATCTTAAGACATCTACTTTGGCAACCTTACTTTCTATAAATTAATGAGGATAAATTTCAAGGACAAGACAAGGATTTAAGGAAATAATCATATGGACTTCACAAAACTAAGGACAACGTTGAATGAAAAGTAATTTTTATTATTGATGAACCAAGATGTGATACAAATTTAGTCTTGTAGTAAAAAAAATTAGTTATAGGCTACAACTTGCATTGACAAAATTGAATGGTGGTGCTTTCAAGGTTTATTATTTATTTTATCCCATAGAATTGATCTTTAAATGTTCACCAAGTTTTAAGACCTTTCATCAATTTGAATTGTCGAACCTTCCATCAACTAATTTTTTAGAACCTTTCGTCAACCAAATAAGTTTTAAAACCTTCCACCAACTAATCAATCTAAAACCTTTGTTAATTAAACAAGTTTTAAAACCTTCCATCAACCAAGATTTTTAGAACAATTAACAACTATTACAACAAGTACTTCTACAATTCTAAACATTTACATTAATATCACTTCTAAAAACTTTTATGGATTCCTATGTTTTTAACAATGCATGAATATCTACTTAATACAACCTACTTACTACCAATATACCTACCTAATTACCCATGTAGGTATATAGGTCATAGGTATGTAAGTAGTACTTACAAAGTCTAGGTAGATTGCGGGTAGATCCTTATTAAATTTTTCTAAAAGAAACACATTTACATTATACCCTTATTCTTACAAATAGAATCATGATTAAAAGTAGGATGACAATGTCATGTTTCTTCTTTCCTACACATTATTGCAATTCCCTTTGTTAATGATTAAAAAAAACATTACATCATGGATTTTTTAAACAAACATTAATTTGCTCACATTCCACCATCAAAGCCATTTATTTACACTAATGAATCCATTTAATATGAATCTTCAAAATCACCTGAAGCAAAAATGAAATGATTTAAAAAAATTTGAATTGCTCTAAAAATGGAAAAAAAAAGTTCAAATCGCACCAAAGGATCATGAAACATTTGTATTTCATATATGGTTAATAGTAGTGTTGGTTTAGTATGTAGAGTTTTGTTGGTATGTACCCATATATGCACCTTGGTATATAAAACTATAACCAATTAGTATCATTTTATGAAAAACTTAAGAAAAACATGTGTTTGCTATTTGTTTCCATCAATGTTACCATTGCATTTACCCATACTCCTATGCATATATCATGTGTGAAAAGCTTTTTTTCTTTTGGGTATGTATATGTCAAGTTCAATAAACTTTTCAAAATTAAGGCTTTTTGTTGATAAATTGAATGATTAGTTTTGTTTTTTTTTAATCACATTTTGTCTTGTGTTAAATGTCTATTGTTTTAATGATTTCTCTAAATGTGTCATCATTTAATACAAGATCATTTTGGCTCCATCACAAAATTGAAACTTAAGTGACTACCTTCAACCCATGTTATTAACCAACCATTTTCTCAATAATTGCCAACATGATTTCAATGTGAATATTGGATGCATATTTCATACTAGCTATTATGAGGTTATTGTCTATTCATGTTCATACCTAGATTGCCCAAAACATGTAGGGTTTTATATAAACATGCTTAATATTTTAATTTGAAAAGGATTTGAATACTCATGTTCATAGCCAATGTCCAAATTACAAAAACCTTAATATCAATATTTAGTTGATATGGTGAAATGGACATATCGGTCCAACATTGGTTTATCTGAATTTAGATTTAACCAAATTGGTGAATTATGATATAAATTTGAACAAACTTTGTATGACATTCCTTTATATAGGTTGAAACCATTTAAAAAATAGAAATATTAAATAGTTTCACTAAACATATAATCCTAGGTTTTACTTTAAGACACCTTGTTTGCATTGATTGTCTAACATAACATTTTGTTATAATATCCATTATCTAAAAATATATGGCCTAATGACATATAACCCAAATATTTTTATCTATTTCTTAAATTTACAAAACTTGGAAAAGTTGTCTATGTTTCATAGGAATATGAAACATCCATATAATTATGAAAATAATCTAAAAGGGTTATCACAACTAAATTTTAATGAGAATATCAATGCCTTGGTTGGCTATTTAATGAACTTATAATCCTATTATATATTAGATGAAAATGACTTATGGATGATCGACACCTCTGTATCAGAAAATGAAAAGAAAATATGTTGGCCATGTTCCTCTTTTTTGTTTCATCCTAATGTTTATTTCCAACATGAATATTTCCAAAGAACAAAGGTACCATCTGACATGATTTTTACAATAACATGATATATGAATGGGTTGTGAATAATAAATACATCTTAAAATTTTAAGTTAGTTTGAATGTTTCAATTATACTTTGTTTTAAAGGTTAGAATTGAATGAGTTTTGACAATAGACCAAACATGTGTAAACACCTTCCTTTACAAAATTCCTAACGAATAAAAGGTCAAATTTGAACACATGATATAATAGTTTAATTATTCTTCTTATCATATAATCAAATCTCCATGGTTTGTTCTGCTAAAGTTTATTCATGTGTGTTGGAAATCACCACACCAAAGAGATTTTGAATTATTTCTAACGATTTATTAAATAGATTGTCAATTTTGGTAATTTGCTTGGATGTAAGACATTGACAAACCATTTTTGGTGTTGACTCTTATCCACCTTAAATGCCCATAAAGCACCCAAGGACTAACCAACATTTTTATTCAAATTATACTTAAGGTGCATTACACCTAATGTTAAGTTAATGTTAAGTGAAAATCTAGATGACATCTTAAGTGGCAACCAATGTTAAATGAGTGATTGTTTAATATTAAGTGAATGTTAGCTTAAAATAAATTTCTCATGGTAAATAAGTTTCGATCTTAATTGACTAGTTTAGTGTTAGAGGATTTAATACTAGAGCCATTAACACCAAGTGTGAATGCACCTTTAGAACAACTTGACTTTCCATTCTTGTAACATAATTGTTTTCACATTATTGCCAAAAAAAAAGGGTCCAACGTGACCTAACATTCTCTTGGCATGCTCACAAGTTCATTCGCATTGCCCCAATAATCCCATCATGTTATTGTAATGGGTTGGACATGACCCTCATGTCAACCCACCATTGTCATAGCACGTATGGTCAATAGGTTGAATGTTGTGGATGCCATTAACTCAACATGGTCCCAATGTTGTTTTAGTGTGCTCAACATGTCTAACAAGTCCCAACTACAATTACAAACTAAAATGTAAAATCTTTAGATTGAATGCCCAATTCAACTTTGGAATTTAGAATGTAGAAAGACCTCTTTTGTGGCACACCTTGGATGTTAGCAACTTGTAGTTGAACCTTCCCATCACATGATGTTAATAATTTCTAAACTAGAAATATGTCGATTTTCCAATTTGTCAAGCTTTTTAGAACTTTGCAAATTAAAATGACCCCAATTTGAAAAACCCTTACCTATCTCTCAATGAGTCCCAACCATGGGTTGATAATGTGCTAATTTGTGAAATATATGTGCACATTTACAACACAGATCTTTGGAAAGAAAATAATCTATGTAAGAAAATAAAAATAAAATCATAAACACCATAGTAAGTAGCTTTGGCATATGTTTAATAAATAAATGATTAATGTTGAAGATTTCAATTTAGAAAAAAAATTCTTTTTTGGTGCAACACTAAAAAAAATCTTTTGAAAATAATATTTTGTTTTGAAAATTTTGAAAATTGTGAAAATAATATAATTTATGGCAAAACCACCAAGGTACTAAGGTTATGAGCAAAGGAGTGTTTTTTGAAGTTCAAAAAGTACCTTGCCAGCAAATTTGGTACCTTCTAGAAGGCTGAAAAAGGTATGGGAAATATGGGTTTAGTAGACATGAAATTTAACAACTCATATTTCCATTAAACCCTAACCCTAAAACTTAACAACCTAAAAATGAACCCATAAATTTTCTGCAATTCTCTATGTATAGGTTTAAACTTCAAGGTTCGGTGAACTAGCACCCATGTTGGTACCTTGACCTTGTTTGAGTGAGGCCTCTTAGTGGCATATTAAGCTGAAAAACGTTGAATTTGAACTTAGAGACCGGATTTAGTCTAAGTATGGGATATTTGTAATATTTAAAAATAATTTAAATGAATTTTGGGATATTTAAAAAAAAATTCAAATTTTATGTTGTTTGGAAATTTTCCAAGCTTTCCATGAACCAAGTAATGGTGTCTAAATTAAACCTTAAGGTGGGAGGAGAAAAAAACCCTAAAAACTCATCCAATAAATACTTTACCTTAGGGCCAATTTCATCATTAAATAATCCTTTAATTAATATTGAAGCAAGTTTTTTGGTGAAAATATGAAGTTGAGATGTTGAAGATTGCCATAACTATGGAAAGGGTATGGTATGAATAGTTTTGTTAATCATATAACAATATTAATAGGCTATTATTACAAACCATGAATCAAATTCAATTTGAATTTTCTCAAAATTTAGCCAACATTTTAAGCAAAATTTAGCTATTAAAATCCCACTTGAAGAAGATTTGCCCCAATTTGGCTACAAAATGAGATATGGAAGAAAATAAAATTAGGTAAAGCATATTATTTGCTACCCATTAGAACCTAATATAAAAAATCTAAAGATTTCAAATAATTAAAATTTAAAAAAATCTAGCAACTGAAAAATCCCAACCAAACAAACCACTTGAACCTTTCTTGCATAATTTTTCTCTATGTATAAATTTGCCAACCGTATAAATACCAGGAAAAAAAAGAAAAAAAGAAAAAGAAAATGGTTGCTTTGGGTTACATAAGTTGGAAATCTGCCCATTCTCGGGCGTAAAACTCTGTAATATGTATAGTCAAGTACTTTAGGTCTGCCATGGCCGATTCTGCCAGTTCAGAAAGGCTTGGAAAACCTGTGGAATCAGCAGGTATAATAGACCTTTACATCAATACAGAGAAAGATGAAAGAAAGGAAAGAAAGAAAGTATAGGTCTTTTGAGTATGTATTGTACAAACCTCCAACAAGACGACTGGAATACAAGAATACAGTACATACATACAGTACATACGTACAGTATACATATACATGTATGTATGCCCTAGTTTGTACACCTAGTAGCTACTACCTAGTAGAGTGTAGGTTAGGATTTTGGACTGGTCTGTTTGTGGGGATCCAAAAACTGGCGGGAGCTGAATTGGATGAAAAACAGGAGAACCAAAATTTGAAATTGCACACACAGTTAAAGAAAGAAAGGAAGGAAGGAAGGAAGGACGGAAAAGAATCATCCAAAAATAAGAAAACTACAGAACTAGGGTTAAGCTAAAAATTCAGGAAGTTTCAAACCCCAAAAGAAAAAGAAAGAAAGATCATCCCACTAATTAAATTTTCATCCAACTTAAATTAGGTACCTATAATTATTATTAGTAATTAATTTACTTCCTTCTAATTTCATCCTCTTTTCATCCAAACAACATAACAGGATCCAACAATAAATAAATAAATAAACAATAAACACACAAAAAAAGAACTTGGACCCAACACACATTTTCTTTCTTTTGCCTAAAAAAAGCCCTAATCTTTTTTTGGGGGGGGGGGAAGCTTTTCCACTTTTAAAAAAAAGTAAAAATGGAAAATCCATTTTATTAGTTAGGTAGGTATGTAACTCCATTTGGTTAGTTTAGGAAGGTAGGTATGTAAATCTCTCTTTTAGCCCAAAAAAAAAAAAAAAAAAAAAAAAAAAAAAAAAAAAAACCTAACGTTTTTTAAACATTTTTTTTATTAATTTTTATTTTTTCTTAAATCTCTCTCTCTCTCTCTCTCTCTCTCTCTCTCTCTCTCTCTCTCATGCATTCCTTAAGCAAATAGTGATGAATAGTGAGTGAAATAAATTGAATATTTCAAATAATATAAGTTGTCA
>Ga0116231_10009029_pt1 | contig 17136 bp, 11 predicted proteins | sample S1TSphgellanicum_2_FD_89695 | JGI IMG/M metagenome (GOLD analysis project Ga0116231, IMG submission 89695) | Host-associated microbial communities from peat moss isolated from Minnesota, USA - S1T2_Fd - Sphagnum magellanicum MG | ecosystem: Host-associated > Plants > Peat moss > Unclassified...
AACGTTCAATGTTGATACAATCATTGATATGATGTTAAAGTGACATTGTAACAACATGTCCTGAAATGGCATTGATATAATACTAAAACATTTAACATCTTATCAATATTAAATCAATGAAAATAGTAGCCATTTTCTCTCTTGTTTATTTCCATCCATTGTAAATGACACTAACATCATCGGCCCCCTTCCATTGTATCCTCTACATATAATCATTTTCAAACTAAAATTTGTGTTATAAGTCTTTCTATCCAACTTAAAAAATGTGTTGCATGGGACCCCTTTGGCTTGTTGTTTGATTTCGACATTCCATCTCAGTTTAACACACCATTAAAAGGAATTAAATTCTTGTGGGTTCCATTAGGCACCTCATCATTTAAATCATCTTTCATCAAAGATACCTTATTAAAAAATGTTTAACATGTTGACCTTTTCCCTAAACTGGGTGATGTCCAAGTAGCCTTTGGAATTTTAATTCATTGTTATGTGTAACGACCATCATATTTATTACGTTGCACATCTCCCTTTCTCACTTTCATAAATTCCCTTATTTCTTTTAATTTTTCCCTCTTTCAATTTTTTGAATGCCTCTTGGGTCTAGGGTCTTTTAATAGCCTTGAAAGACCTCTAGCCTAAAAACAAACCTCTCTCACAATAATTTTTGGTGGCATGAAGTTCATATCAACATCCACCATTGCCCCAATAGCCTATTTAGGGAATTGGGCCTTTGTAACTTCAATCATATCAACTAGGTTCATGGTTGACCAACATCCTTTACTTTTTAAAGCCTTAGCACAAGTCGACAACAACACCTTCCTTTTCCAACAACACCTCAAGGCAAGATGTGACCTTTTACGCACAAACATGCTTCCCTCCTTTTGAACAATTCATCGGACAACAAATGGTTCATTTTCAAAATTCCATTTTGGAGCATTTACACCATCATACCCCTTCTAAGATGCTCTTTGACAAGATACTTGAAATTCATCGTGCTTGAATTTTATCATGTTTCAGCCTTAAGGTGGGCAATTGGCTTATAGTTTGACTAATCTTCCCAACCTTTTGATTATCTTCCCCAATTTTCTCCACAACATTTTGGATGTGGTTCGAACTACCACATCCTTCAATTGCAAGCCTCCCTCAATGTGTGTGCACACATCCCATCAACCCTATGGGTATTCATTTCTTATGTTACACCCATGGCAATAAGGGCATTAGGACCCATGATGTAGTTCGCAACATTTTTTCCATCATTGCGTGAGATGTTGATTTCCACATGGGACGAGAACAACTACATGCCTTTCCTTCAATCACACTTAATTCCTTTTGTCAATGAATAAATATTGTCTTCACCAAAGATGGAAACTTCACCTTAGCTATCATTGTCATAATTGACCCAACATGTGCAAATCTACTTCCCCGATCTTGCACAACTCAAGGATTTGTTACCTCTAATGTAGTTCAAGCCAAAAAAATGAATTACCACAACCAACACCCTAGTGATTAATTCCTCCCTCTAGCAATTGAAGTATTTGGATGCTTACACAAACATGTTGATGTGTTTTTACATGAGTGTGCCAATGCTATTTGGAGCCTAAAAGGGCCAGAGGCCCCCCCCCTTTTTGTCTTAGTTACTTTTTTTCATCAAAAAATTTCAATTACGTCGCAAAGGATGCAAACATCCTCCATCCTAAGTTGGGCAATAATAATAGGCCTAACTATTTCCCAACTTCCACCCCTTCAAGACACACCCTACATTGCCATGGTTGACTTATGTGGTCAACCTATTACAAGTCGTTGGTTGTTGAGATGGAGAGTTTTTGACATGTAGTTTGTATTAATTTAACATCCTTTAAGTTATCCCTTGTTTTTAATACCTATGTATATTTTTTGAATATGTGGTGTGTTTTATAAATAAAGTTTTACAAGAAATTGAAATGCACAGTACATGTGTTGTTGACGGGTTGTTGGGCAACCCTCCCCACCCCCCATCATCAAACAATGTGCATATTAAAAACACATAATGTAGCAAGCAAGTAGACAATTGAGGGCAACTAAAGATCTCACACAATGTCATGAGAAAGCAAACAATTGATAACACTTACAAAACTTACAAATAATTTGTATACATGTAGAAATCTAAATTGCACAAAACACACATCGAAGAGTTAAGGGAAATTGTAATTTTCATATGAATTGTAACTATAGCAAAAAGACTTGGCTACAACAATTTCTTGAGTATTTCAAATTGGTGTATTTCAAAAGACTTCCCTACATTGCCACAAGGGAAGTTGCTATGTCAAACTTTGAATCATTCATTAAGGCAAGTACCTTCAAATCCTCATCACCAAATTCCTTTTCAAAACAATATTATGCTTTTAGTAAGGCTAGATGGGCAAGGAATGTGGTTTCTAAATTAAAATTCAACCAATATTGGGGATAGATAATTTCAATAACATTCATGATAAGCTTCTAGTTATGAAACCTTCATGTAAATTCATCGATGAAGTTGGTAGCTACAACTGAATGTTGCACTTTCATTGCCTTAATAATAATGTACCACTCATCATGCGTGCACATGGCAAAGACCTTTGTTGAAGGGCACTTATAGTGGATTTGATATTATTGACTTGAAAAATGACATACTAAATATTTGTGTTTGGATTATTCCACCAAAATATTAACAACCCATCATTTGTGTGATCCATAAAATTTGTAAATTTTTTGAACTACAAGTTAGTGTACTTCTTCTTTGGATCACAATCAAATGTGTACACAAATCTGGATGACACATTTTTATAGCTTTCATGTAAAGTCACAAACAAAAGTCTCATGACTTTCAACAAACTTGATGAGCTCATGGATTATAATTTCCAACATAGGCATGATGCAAGCGAGGCCCCATGACAACCTCAATGTATCACACAAGAACTCAAAAGTTGTTTTCACATATGAGATGGTATGGAGATCATAATTCATTATCACAATCAAATATTTGTACTCCTCAAGAACCTTTTTGACAAGAGACAACATAGAGATCTACATAATCTTTATATTGCACAACAATGTGTTCATTTTTGTCTTCAACAATTGAGCAAGCTTGCATTGTTTCAAGGTGTCTTTTGGGTGAAGAAAAATATGTGTATGTGGAATGCAAGAACCCCTCAAGCTTTTGCACTAGGGGTTGCTTGGAAAAAGTTTACACAACCAAATTAATATAATGTGCAACATAGTGGACAACTTGTAGATATGTGTGGTCACACCATTATGGACATTTGTGAAGATAACAACATCATTAGAACCAAAATAAATCAACTTGAATTTGATTTCCTTTGCATTTAAACCCCCATAAACTACCAAGGAATTTTAAATCACATTAGTCTTAGGTTGTCAAATGTGCCACCATTGATCAACCTTTCCAATTTTAGCAAAATTGGGATGTGTTTGAAACCATCCACAAGGTAAGCATGAACATTAGCTTAGGATTGATTGACAATTATCATAACTTCATCACAATTGATAATAAGATACCTTGTTGCATCATGCATGAATAATTGTTGTAGTTGTGGTGAGGACAATGTGATGCATAACCCAATGTTTTTTTAGAAGTGTTCTTCACCTTCAAGACCTAAAACAACTTATTAATAAGTTGTTAGTGAAAGGATGACCTTATTTCAAAGAGCCCAAAATAGCCACAAATTACTAAAATTTCTTTTTTTCTCCCCAACCAAATTCCCCATGACCACCATGTCTACCACCATGCCTCTTCTTTGATTAAAGAAAAGCTACTCATTTTTGCATGTTATGACTTCATAGACATGTAGTATGCCCCACAACGTAATTAAGTTTCATTTTTTGGAATTTGCACCTCCCAACATGCTTCCAAAAGTTATCAAATTTGGGAACCAAAAACTTTTCTCTCCTTTCAATTTGTGTGCACATTCAACACCTAACCATATGAAGTTTCTCATCAAAATTAACACCAATTTCCACCCATCGAAACATTGTTGACTAATTGTCCTAAAAGACTTGATCCCCATTCCTTATTTGCTTGGTTAACCATAGGTATCATTCTAGGCTAATGTTGGGGAGGTTCTTACGTTTAAAGAATAACTTTGGATTCCTAGAATTTTCAAAGAACTAATTTTAATTTTGTTATTTTTTTGTTAAAAAAAATGGGACCTAATTTTGATTTTGATTTTTTAATTTAGGGGGTGGTTCCAATTTTGATTTTAGTTCTTATTTATTTTCAAATTAGGATGGTTTTGGTTCTTGATTCCATAACTTCTAGACTTTAAAGTTTCAATATCCAAAACACCAAAATTCACAATGAGGAAAACCCAAGCTTTTATTCCAAAAGAAAAAAAGATCATTCCAAAGGTTTAACAATGTCAAGCCAATACATTTTAATTTATAAACTATAATAATACACTTGAATAATATAACCATTTTTTTGTTGGCATGTGGTTTCATAGTTAAGGTTCCACGAAATTATATCTACCACATTCAAGTATGGCCTCTTGTTACCTTTGAATTCAATCTTAAAGTAACATGCAATCTACCCTAATGTTTTTGAAACACACCCCTTGATTTCACCCTCAAACAATTGAGAAATTTTCCCTAAAAAATTCCTTCCTCAAAAACCTTTTATTTCACCCACTATTTGCTTAAAACCCAGGGGGGCACACTTAGTGTAAAGTTTGGGATCTACGTGCATCAAATGACCATGGGGTACTAGATAATTGTCCAACCTATTTTTATCACCTTATTACTATTTAATTTTCTAATATATACATATTAAAATCACTCTATATAATTAAAATCCATTATTTCATATTATTATGTACCTTATATTATAATTAAACTGATTATTTGAATAAAATGTACCCTATTTTTTATATCTAATTAACTATAAATCTTACCCCAAAACCAATATATTGCACCCTATAGTTTTATTCAAGTATTTTCTACTTTTTTTTACTAGTGTCCCCCTGGGGTTTAAAACAACCCTTCAATGTAACTTGATTTCAAACCCTAAAGAAGGCCCCAACCTCCCCACACCCCCTAATTTTCTTTTTCCATACTTAATTGTGTCCTCAAACCCCCAATTTTACCCTAATTCTATAACCCATGCACCCCTTTGAAACACAACCCGATATTCACATGTACTCCATTTTTTTACATGAGTGTAGGTTGAAATGGTAAGAAACAAATGTGGGAATATAAATTTTGCTAAGCAAACATGAAATGATGAAACATGGGCTCAAAGGCCTAAGATTCGTTTTTTGGGGAGGGTCGAGGACATTTGGATTATTTGGTTTTTTTGTTGTTTCCCATGTTTTCCCCCAAGATGTTTTGAATAACACCATACTTTTATCCCATATGTTTTGCCCAAAGTTCCACTTCCAACATAAGGTTCTATTTTGGGGAGGTTTCAAAAAAAATTATTTTAATTTTGTTGTGTTGGGCCAATTAAAATGGATCATTGTAAAAACAAAAAAGTTGAACATGGGACGTACCCCTTTAGGAAACTTACAAAGTTGACAAAACCAAAAACTAGAAGAGGATGAGCAAAACTCTTTGCTCCCCAAACCCACTTGGAATTGGAACAAGATTTTTTTCAAAATTTTGGTCTAGTTTTAGTTTTGGTAGGTTTAATTCTAGAAAAAAAACCAAGTGGAATTGGGGGGGTGTGGGGGGTTTGATTCCACCTTTGGTTTTGAAACTCAACCCTAAGTCCAACTTTAGTTTTTTTTTATTTAAAAAATTGGGCCTAGTTTTGGGTAGGTTCCAAATACTTAGAACCAAAATTGAAATCAATGGTTTCTACCATGCAGTCCAAGTACCCACCCAACACTAATCCAAACTCAACAATATGGTTGTAGCACAATGTTCATGAACACCTTTGCCATTGTCATTGATTGTAGTGCAACAAGATGCGATGCAAACAACAAGGCCAATGAGGATGAACCTAACTCAATGAAGCAACATTGATAGCATTAGGGAACCCAATAGAGAAAAAAATTTGTATTTGAACCTAATGAATACCTACAGAAGTGCCATGGTGCAATCAATCTAATGAAACCCTAAGAACCATGAGAAAACAAGACACTTGGCTTGGAACTTGAGACTTATATAAGAATGCAAACACAAATGTGTTTGAAAGTTATACTTAGAAATATAAATACTAAGTGGATCTTCCTGAAAATTGCATGCATGCAAATTTTATAGTTATGCTGAAGTTTGAGAATCAACCATAAGCACATGAATTGTCCTATAGATTGATAGTGCTTTTATTCTTTCTTTTTGTAAGCCAAAAACTTTATAGACCATAAAACTAGTTTGGTGCATTTTGTTGCATTTCTATCACTTTCATGAAAGAGCACACTCCAATACCATTGATGTCCAATAACTTTCATATTAATTGTTGGATCTACTAACCTTTCCATTGAACATAATAGGATGAACATAATAGAACAAAAGATGGTATAATAATGAACCTTAAAATAATACTAGGAAAAACAGTCCAAATAACTCCATCACATTCAAAGATGCATTGAACATCACTAAGCAATGAACCTTAAGTTACAATTGACCTCATCAAGTTTAGTTAATTTAAGCAATGGTTTTCAATGAACATCACATTCTCACAAGCTCAGACAATTTGCAATTCCAACACAAATATGTAACACTATCATGACTAGTGGGAACAACCTAAAAGTTTATGGATGTATGAGAGAGGTGATAATCTAAGTTAACAAATCCATATTTTTTGATAGTTTTGGCAAGTCATGAAATATCCATTAGCCAAATTTTCATATAATGCCTCCATTCCTGATATCAATGGGATCATTTATCACCTCACGCATTGAACTACCCATATCACTATGAAATGTCAAATTTCATTAATGAGAAAAAACATTTTCATTAGTTTTTTATTGGCATTCTCATTTTGTTGTCATAACTAAATTTAATATTTTGAATTCAATTAATGTCTTCTTTTTCATGTCTTATGTTTTTAAATTGTTTTTCACATTTTAAGTAAGTTTTTGTGTACATGTATACCTTGATAACTAATTCATTTCATTACGACATACATAATATATCCCTAATAAACATTTATTATGATTACATAAATATAGTCATTTCTTCCACTAGTTGTATTTACACCTTGGGATGCACAATTAGTGGTAATTAATCTTTCTAAGCAGATGAATTGCAAATGATTTTTCATCAACCTAGCCCATCACATATCACATTAGTTACAAATATAACCAAATATTTGGTCACAATGATGACATGGACCTAGAGTGTCTAGATGTATAAAAATGTTTATTAGGGATATATTAGATATATATTGTGTGTGTGTATATATATATATATAAGGGGAAATTGGGGGCTAATAATAGGTAGTTAGGCCTACTTATTCACCTTCCCTACATACATGCTTAATTATGTAAATTAGGTAGGTAATAATTAAATATAGGCTACCTACATAACTTATATTAATTAAATTAATAGTTAGTTAAGCTATGTAAATAGGTAAGTTATAGGGTAGGATAGGTTAATTAGGCTACATATTTATACCTATTTACACATATATTATTTTACTTAAGCTTAGGTTAAATTAAGTAGTTTGGGTAAATAGGTAGGCTACCATTGTATAAGACAAAGGATGTTGTAATGTTTCTTTTTATAAAACTTATCCCATATCTTTTGTCAACAATTTCAATTTTGTAAACCATGTAATTAGATGAAAGAATAATCTACACATAGTAAATGCCTTAGAAATATTCATAATGCAAATACCATTTGGGATGAGCTAACAAAAAAGGTTTGTGACCAACAAATTAAATAGGATCCTACTTATTTAAGCCTACTTACAAACCTAGATTATGCTTACTTACCTATTTAATTATTTTGACCTACCTACCTACTTAAGCTTTTAAGTTACCTAGTTTTAGGTCAATAAAGATGTCTAACTAGGTTGTCAAAGTGGCTTTACTATAATTTAACACATGTTTACATTTCATAAGCTAATGAATACCTATTATTTAATTATCTTTATTAGTTGTAGTAATAAAAGTCATTGTTTTTCCTAATTAAATTGTTATAGAAATCACATGACAAATGACATGAATTATTACGACCAAAAAAATTACTAATGGCAAAAGTCATGAGTCCGATTCACTACATAATCATGTAGTCACTAATGCCATATATTTACTATAAACATAGTCAATGAAATAATATACATCATGTTTTGGCGTAGTGTCTAGGGTTAATTGATCAAATTCTAGAGCTCTAGGAGAGGTTTCAAAAGGTAGATATGATGATTTATTATTGTCAAATCTACCATAACTTTTTCCAATGTTCCCCCTTTTCAACCAAATTTGGTCATATGTTTTTTTGACACACAATGTTTGCTTTGTGTTTCCATATTTAAAAGTTGTTCATGTGAACCATAGGCAATAACTACATTAGCTACAATGGTTTTTATAGTAAGTAAGAGGAAAGATTGCAAATGCTTTGTATAACAATTACAAGAAAGTTTTTTTTTTTATTGCCAATAATTCTAATTAATCAAAACAAAACTTCATTTCACTTGGAACACATTTGAGGACTAAGTATGAATAATTTGTTATAACCTCAAGTTCATAAGTTGATATGTTAATTTTATGATTGAAAAAATTACAATAGTCAAAACAAATGTTTGGTTGTTGCCCAATTTAACTTTCTCACCATGGTTGTGAACAAAGCAATTTGAATTCATGTTTTCCATTTGGATTCAAAATTAATTAGAAAATACCAATCACATCAAAGGTTAATCTTTAAATATTTTTGCATTCAAAAAATTTCAAGCTTCGTGTTTTGCCACTTCAAATTGTTAAGAACATTAATGAACAGTAGGCCTCAAGCACATGACTAAGGTTAGGTGAAAACAAAGTGAATTGAGCTAGGAGTAAGTTCAAGACATAACGTGAGGTAAAAATAATGAAATACACTCCCACACAAAGTGAGAGGTGTGTAAAAATCAAGTCAAGCGAAATGATTTTCGAGTCTCACGCAACATTCCCATTTTGAGAAGTAAAGTTGAAATTCCTAAGGAGTTCCAATCTTTTCACCACTACAAATGTTGGTTGTTTTGTTGTTTTTAGACTAAATTTTAGTAAGAAAAAAACTTGCACAATTAGATGACTATGTAGTAAAAAATGACTATTTGTTTTGAACAACACTTATTAACATTTTAGTCAATTGGGCATGATTAAATTGTTAGTTGTGTGGATAACTTTCATGTTTATTTTGATTAAAAAGTAGCATGTGATAATTGATGCGGCTAGTCTAATTTAAGTAGAAATAAACAATTTTGTTAGTTGATGTGCCTTGTTTTTTGTTTTTTTTTTTTTTTTTTTGACTAAAAACTAACATACATGTGATAGTTGATGTTGATTCATAAGTAGCATAAATCATATAATTATGATTCAAGTGAAATATTATGCTCACATATAATTATAGACATGAATCAAGGTAGGTAGGTTGTACTAGGTAGGTAGATGGCACATATTTCACTACACCTTACAAATTACTCACCCAATACTAACCTACCTATTACATACCTATCTACCTAACTACATACCTACATAACCTAGGTCTACCTAACCATAACCAACCAATCTACCTACCTATTACCTACTTAACTACCTACTTATTACCAACCCAACCCACCTATATCACCTATCCACTACCTACCTACTTATCTACATGTTAATTGGGGGCCTACACACCTACCCTTGACACATGCACATAAGTAACATTTTCAATTATGAAAATTTAGCACATATAATATGTAACAAACTACAACACCCATGGACTGATTAAAATGAGTCACACCATAATAGGCATCAACATCATGTAAGCATGGCTTGCTTTTCGTGTAATTGACATTGTTTAATTTGACTAAATTTTTTAATTAACTTAATCAAATAAAACATGCCCGTTTTTTGGAAGGGACAAAATGAACAAAAAAAATCCCTTTAATCATTTTAGATAAGTAAACTTAGTCATGCCAATTATTGTAGTTGCAATGTTAAGGCATAAAAGGCAATATAGTTTTGTAATCTATCTATGAATATAGTTTGTTTGTAAATTGTTTGTTTGTCATGTGACGATTTCCCAAACCACGGTGCCTTTTGCCATGCCTTTGGTATCATTGGAAAGCCCTTGATGAGTAGGGTTGCACCAAATTGGCTTATTTTGTTTTTATGAATTGACAAATAATTTGGTTTAATGTTTTGACCTATAGTGGAAAAGTGATTGAATATTGAACAATTTTTTTATTAAAATTTTATTTAAATGAAAAATATAAATTACAATCGAATTTGGGCATGTTCTTAGTATTGTTACAAAGCCCTCATTAAGGAAGATTGAATGAAGGTGATTTGGAAATTTTTAGACCTAGGGTGTGTGAGATTTTGAATTTTGAGTAAATTTTGTGATTGAAAACCTAATTAAATTATAAAAATAGTTCTGGTTCAAGAAAATTTAGTTGGGTAACTAGTTCACAATTGGGCCAACAACATAGGATACACCAATGGAGTTTACAATGTGATTTTACAAATCAAAACATGTACCTTTATTTGTACACATTTAAGGACCTAGTTCATAGAAGCTCCATATGGACCATTATTTAATTAAGAAACTTTGAACACTTTCCTAAATAGCCATTATAAACGAAACATGATGCTAGTGAATGAATTTCATCCATCATAAATGATTTTCGGATGGTAATGGATAAATATCATTCATTGAATGAAATGTGAATGTTGACATATGAATATCATCCACCATGGATGAAAAGGATGAACACATCCATGAATGACAAGTTTAGTGAAATAAAATATCTTATTTTTATAATTAATGATAAAAATCCTGATATATATTTATATGTTTTGTGTTGGGGTAATTATAGGCTGTCATTCATGATATTTAGTTCCTTAAAATTTACATATGAGGTAAATTAAAGGTAAATTTCAATGTCTATCAAATGGTTTTCTTCCTAGATTTGAAGAACATTGGCTTGAATATATTTTTGAATTAGATCCATTTTGGCAATCTTCCTTGTCTTTCCTCATCATTTGGTGGGTATTTAACAACCAATATTTTCATGATTTTGGACATTAGGCATAAAAATTGCATGTGGTCCATTGCAATTTTGTGCACTTAAAATCATCCACTAAATCAAAACATAAAGTTTGAAATTTTTGGTGCTATTTCTTTTTGCCTTCATATGTAAATTATTTAATGTTGTTTGTTACAATTTTTAAGTTATCATTTTAGATAGGTATTATAGTTTTATTCATATCAGAATTTAAATTTAAATATTAAGTATCTATTCATACAAGAAGTTTATGTATGTAATATAAATTTTGCTTCAACAAATTTTGAATTCATTTTATAGTACCAATTTTTTTCATACAAATTGAAAATCCATTTTTGCTACAATTTATTCTAACCATTCTTTTGTTGATTATAATTCTATTATGATACAAAGTTTTAAAAGTTTTAAAATTATATTCTGATTATAATTTCTTGTGAACTTTTAGTTTTAATACATACTTAATTTTATTAAAGTTGCAAATTTTTATTGTAATAATTTTCAAAAATATATATTTTATATCTGACCCTAAATTTCATGATTCCCATTTCATTTAATATGTTATTTAGCAAGACATGTTATGTATTTTCCTTTCATGTATTGAAATAAATTGGTCAATATTTTACCACGACTTCATTAACATCAAATTTTTACATTATTTTGTTCTAAATTGTTACATTCTTATTTCATTGTACATAATCATCACTACAATTTTGTATGCATTCATTTGCACAAAATGGTTTTATTGTGATTTAAAATTCATGGTTCATCACATTCCTCTTCCTACATTTTAACACCTATTATTTTTTTATTTCAATTAATACATCCAAAAATATTTTTATGCACTTACATAAGAGTAAATGAATGTCCTATAACTCTTATGATATTTGTAGCATTGCCATTGTTCACCTTACATTTTCAATTTTATTTTCATCATGGGTTGCATGTGATTATTTTAATTTGTTGGGCATCAATTAGTGCCCAATTGGTTTTGGATAGGTTATAGTCATATGACAAATTTTGTTGAATAATTAGGGTGGTTGGAAAAGCCTTGATTTGTTTGGATGAAATATGTGAAAGGGGTTGGATAAAACCCTAGATTTCTTGGCTAGGACAATGTTAGAATTAACCTCGAGTAAATCATGCTTTGGAGAACACTAAACAAGATATGGTTTGAATGGTTTGGACAATAAAATTTTGTGAAATCTACCGCACACATCATAAGAGGCTGCCTTGGAGATCACAAAACAAGATATGGTATGAATGGTTTGGACAACAAAATTTTGTGAACTCTACCTCACACATCATAAGAGGCTTCCATAGATGGACATGATAGTTACACCTATCTTATCCATGTTTGAATTAAACTAAGCCTATCTCATCCATGTTTCAATCATACTAAACAAGGAGTAAAGTTTGATAAGGAGGTCTTGGACAACGTTTTGGTATGAAGATGTGTGAGAAAGGAATGTTGCTATGAGTAAGCATGAAGCTTTTTTATGAGTTTTGAGTAAGCTATTGAAAACTAATAAAACATTCATGAGTGTTTTGGAATTCTCCCAGGTCAAGGATTTAATTTGTTGTTCAAAGTTGTCCAAGAAAAGGAGAGGAAAAGCAAAGGTGTCCACTTGTTGATCGTTGCCAATTAGGGTTGAAAGGGTGAAGTAATTCGCTGAGATAGGCTGGCTGATGTGTAACACATGATTGGTATGTCTTGTTAAAGGGATTGGCTATAGTGATCCTAGGTACAAAGAGCAAGGTTGACGAAGATGGTGGAGGATGCAAGTAGGCTGAAGTTGTGGTGGGTGAGAAAGGGAACTGAGAGAAGGAGAGTAAGCTTGGGCTTGTTGGTAGCTACCTAAGGAGTTATATCATGGGTAGAGAGGGAAGGGGCATAGTTTAAAGGGTTTTCAACATATATGCTTTGTCTTTGTTGGTGAGACTTGAAGTTATTAATTTTGAACACATGGATGGATGCTTGGTATGTTGGATATTGTTGAATATTGTTGTACAGGGGCAAGTTCAACACATGTATGATGAATAGTTAATTAATTATGAAGATTTCAGTTTGAAAAATAAATATTCCTGAATATTTCAGAAGATTCTTCATTTTCCTTAAAAATATTCTTTGAGAAAAACTTTGTTTGAAAATTTCAGCATTTAAAAAAAGAAAGTAATTTGTGCTCAAGATGCCAAGGTACTACCATGATTAGAATGAAACGGGGTGTTATAGTTTTATTGTAATCTGTTTGTATGGTTTTCAACTTGAGTTATTAGGATGAGTCCTTAGTCTCCAGCAGTGCTCAGTATGCGACCCTGCAAAAATATTTCTTACATCCAAGTTTAGTTATTTACTTTTTTTCCCAAACCCACCCATAAAAGCAGAACTGGGCCTGCAAATAGGTGACCTAGACCAATCAAACTATCTAGCCAATCAACTACAGGTGTTAAGGCTTTGATGTGCCCTTTTAAAAATGCTCTATCAAAACAATTTTGCTCACCCAAACTGGCATATTGCGACTTTTCTTCATCCAATATAGTGTGCAGGGTTACATACTAACCACTGGTGGAGTTACTCTACATGTAAGGAGTTGCACTAAGAAGTAAGGAGTATGTCATATGGGTTCAATCTCCAGGGTGCTCGATATGTAACCCTGAAAAAATGTTTTTCACATCCAAGTTTAGTTATTCACTTTTTTGCAACCTCACCCATAAAACTGGAGTGGGGACAGCAAATTGGTGGGGGATTACTAGTAGCAAACCACCTGGACGAATCATTATGATGGGCCAATCAGAAACACCAAGTGCTGTGCCTATTATGAGCGAGCACAATTGTGCAATTATGCTGAGATAAAACCATTTCTAAGCCAAGCCGGCATATTTTGACATTTCTTCATCCAATTTTATTGTGCAGGATCACATACTAAGCATCAGAGCATCTCCACAGGTGCTCGGTATGGCACTCTGGAATAAAATTAAATGTCTAACTTAGCTGTTTTTTTTGGCAACCCCACCAATAAAACTATAACTGGAACTGCATATACATGGGTACTACTAATAGCAAACCACCTGGACCAATCATTATGATCAACCAATCAGAAATACCGAGCCAGAGTCAGGTCCAATTTATTACACTCTTTTTTGGAGGTGCACGACTGTGTTGCGCCTTTTACCAGCCACGGCAAGTTGCATGAATTTGGTGCAGAAAAACCAATTTCCTAAGCTAAACTGGCACATTTTGACTTTTTCTCAATATATTTAACTGTCTGGAGTCACATACTGAGCACCGGTGGAGATGCTCTAAGAGGGGTATGACAATAGCCAGAGCCAGGAACTCTGACCTATGTTTACACTAGTAGTCCAGACCTTTTACTTTGCTCCTTAGGGTAGAAGGAAAGAGTTTAAGAGCGTAGGCACAAATTAGATGTGATATTTGAAGCTAATATTGAAGGCAATGATTTAAGATTAAGAGGAGTGTCCAGCCCTTGAAGAAGGGGGTTAACTTATGGGGGATGCACAAGAGGGGGCAAGTGGATGGGAAGCCCATATAGCTGGCTCCTAATAAGGGATTGGTTTAGCTTTCCTTGTATTTTGAAGGAAGAACTGGGTTGCAAGCCAAGCAAAGTTAGGGAAGTGGGTTTGTTTTTGCATAACTCTGGCAACAGACCCTCAAACCCTAACCACCAGGGTAGCTGGCTGCCCTCACAGAGCATAATACATCCCACTTTAACTTAGAATAGTATGTTCTTTCCCCTACATACCTATAACATAATTTATGCATGCTTTTATCAAAAAATAGAATAGCTTCAATCATGCTTCAGTGCATGACCAATGACATGTCTATGCTTGACTTCATTGAGTAAATTTTTAACAATTCATCAATTTTGTTGATCATTCACTGGAAATTGGAATGTTGATCGACCAGACATTAATGATATAATGTGAAGTCTTAGGGCAATTTGTTGATTCAACAGAGTTTGGATGATGAATAGTGTGTCGATTGAACATGCTGGGCTGTCTAGGTGAAGATCATAAGCTTGTGGCACCATAGTCACATGGTCTTGGATGTACGGTACTTGCATGGGTGTTAGTTGTCGTTTGTCTATTGTGCCAACATAATTCCTTGCATGTGAACAAAGGGTTTTGTTCGTGTGTATGTGCATTCAAAGGATAGGACATCATGTCTCTCTCATATTTCCAGACATTAAAAAAAAGTACAATGAATTGGAACTTTGGATTGTAGGTTAGTTTTGCCCGGTGTCATTTTTATAGGAATTTTTGTTTGTAGCCAAAGTGGCAATCATCCATAGGAAGATTTAGCCAAATATGGGTAACAATCAGATATGAAATATAAATCTTTCGTCATCCTTCTACGTATTTGGCTACACACTTTAAACCAAATATAGAAATACAAAGATTCTTTCTATTTCCCCCTCTCAATTCTGACGATTAAGAACTTCAAAAATCATGTCATTTTTTAATTTTGAATTTCTCTCTTTGGTGAAAATTTGTCAATAAAGAAAGGCTGGTTTTGCACATCAATAATTTTTTTAAAAAAAATTCATATAGTTCTTGAAAACAGAAAACCAAAAAAAATACAAATTGCCATACACAAGGGTAATAATATCTTGGGGGGAAGCCTTGCTCCAAACATCGAGACAAAGTATCAACGTAATTTTATTTCTTTCTTTCTTTTTTCCCACCATACCTGGCAGGTATCAGGGGGGAAAATGAAAAAAATAGAGGTGGGGGTGTTCCAAAAAATGAAATGCCCGCCTACTATAGTGGGAATTTCATTTTTTCAAAATGTCCGCGTACTATAGCCGGCATTTCATTTTTTTCAAAATGCCTTGTTATTTGTGGAGGACAAATTCTGCTTGATAATGCACCCTGAAAAAATTCTGCCGAAGCTTTACAAAGGGGCGATCATCCTCTCCTATTGCCTCATCCTATGTGCCTACTCGCGGGAAATGGCCCTACCCTGGGGATTTACCCTACACTTTTCTGAATGTCCGGGCCACTAGTGGGCCTTACCCACCATAAAGCACCAGGTGAACCTTGACATAAGTCTAAACATAAGTAGATTACGGGGCTAATATTTGTAGGACGATCTTACACAATTATTTAGGAGTGAGATGAAAGTTTTAGGTTTAAGTTTCGTTTCCTAAGAATAGGAGGAGGAATAAGATCCCTTGTCCTTTCTAGGCGATATATTCATGCAAATAAAGCCCCCATTCATATACAATCGGAAACTTCTTCGAGAAAATTAAAAACGGAGATTAAACGGCAACCATCGAACTAAATTTAAATTATTTATTTATTTTTGAATAAAAGGATTTTATAACAATTTCATAATGAAAGAATTTAGATATTTTTATCAAATCCTTTTATTACTAAGTATGGTTGGTCAATTGTTTTTGGGGGTGTTGAATCCCCCCACCCCCACCCAGAAAAAACCAATATGAAATTCTTTTTTCTCTATTGAGAAGTAACACATAAATTTTTTATTAGGGTGTCAGAATCCCTCCACCCCAAAAAAAACCAAAGATGTACCTACCATATGAAATTCTTTTTCCGTATTGGGAAGTAAACACATACCACCTATTAATTAGTAGACAATGGTGGTGGTGGTGGTGGTGGTGGTGGGACATATCAATGATCGGCGATCGGAAACTTCCCTTAAGATGATGCCCAACCAAATCAACCAACTACACTTGCTCAACAAGATGCACTCAAGTGGAGCCTGCCCAATGAGAGATGGTAGGGTGTAAACAAGGAAGGGAACACCACACTTACACCCACACCGTCCCAACCCCATCCCAAACTCTCACACACAAAAAAAAAAACAAAAAAAAAAAACACCCCCCAAAAAAAAAAAAAATAGAAGAGGGGGGGGAGGAGGATAAAGACAGAGGAAAAAAAATTATTTAATTGTTAATGAAAAAAAAAAAAAAAATAATAAGGGAGGAGGGAAAAAAAAA
>Ga0116231_10009030_pt1 | contig 17133 bp, 10 predicted proteins | sample S1TSphgellanicum_2_FD_89695 | JGI IMG/M metagenome (GOLD analysis project Ga0116231, IMG submission 89695) | Host-associated microbial communities from peat moss isolated from Minnesota, USA - S1T2_Fd - Sphagnum magellanicum MG | ecosystem: Host-associated > Plants > Peat moss > Unclassified...
TAAACCATGGTTTAAATATGTTTGACTTTATTTTATTTTGGAATATTTTTTCAGAAAATGTACATTTGATTAAACAAAAAATTATTCAAAATCAATTAATATGATAATATTAAAATTATTATTATAAATTATCATAATTATTAATTAAATTTTTATTATAATTATAGTGATAATCAATTATATATATATAATCAATAGGTATTTTATATTTAAATTTTATTATTTATGTTAAAATATTAATGTAAATAGGCTACACTAATTAACCTATGAGTATACAAACGTCCTAAAAAATTATTAATTTAAATTAGATAATAATATTAAAATCATATTTTCATTAAATAATCATAATTACTAAATATCCTATAATCACCTTTGAAGTGCAAAAGAAAAGGAGTGTTGAAAAACCAACAAGAAGAAATTTATAAAAAAAACGTTTTCCAAGTTATAAAACGTTTTGTTTTTTATTTTTTTTCTTAAGACCCCTCCTACTTTCAAAGTTCATAACTTTCTTATTTCTTATTCATTTTGAGCGATTTAAAGTGTTGTAGGAACGTCATCTGAAGTCCTAAAAATCACATTGGAACTTTAATAGCAAAAAAACAAAATAAAATGAACTTTCTGGGTGTTTAAGAACCGGCCTCCATAGTTTTTTTTTGGGAGTTTTTTGAACCCTTTTACTTTGGGAGGCCATAACTTTCTCATTTCTAATCTGTTTTCAATGATTCTTCATGTGTTAGATGCGCCAAAAGGAGGGCTTCAAGTTTTGTTTGGACACTAAAAGCAACATAGCCCTCCCCTGGCTGTTATACTTTAATATAGTAGTTGCATCTAATGTGCAACTAGGTTGGTTCATGAGGTTTGCAATGGAATGTTTTAACCCATATCCTTTGGCTTTCAATTTTATTTGGCTCAATATACAAGTAGAAGAAATAGTTACATTGAAACCAAATACCAAGTGCCATTGGGGATGAGTGAATGAAAAAAACTTGACTTTTATGAAATGGTCAAACCTAAAAATAAAATCAGATTAGTTTAAACCTACTTATATAACCTAAGCCTAGTTATTTTTCAACTTACTTACATACCTAAATAAACCTATTTACTTAATAGGGTTTAATTATTATCTACTTACCTAGGCACCACGTGTCAACATCTTATTAGCCATAAATTGGATGACTTAGATTTCATTAGTTAATATTTTAAAATTTTAAAATAGGTGGGCCTTGATTGCCAATAGTCACCATATAATTGGTGTTAAAATATTGAACATGTGTCAAATGGCTAATGAACGTTCCATGGTGTGCCACATGTCATCATCCTAGTGGTCAAAACTTTAATATTTGAGATTAATCCAATGAATTTTTAATTTTGAAAACACAAAAAAGTTAAATAATGACACATGTCCACAAGCTAGTTGTCTAATTTTTAAACACGTGTCATATTTTGATTAATTTCATGTAGTTGCAAAGAAAGTTGCACATAAGGTGCAACTACATTGGATTGGTATGTATGTATGAACATGTATATTAACATCGTATATACATGTTGCTTATGTAGTGTCGCATGCAATTACATGTCATATGCAACTTGTCTTAGGCAACTACACAAATTTGCAATTGCATGTGTCACATGCAACTGAATTTTAGTTGCAAAACCCAAAATTTCTAGTAGTGTTTACACTATGCATGAATGCATTTGCTCCCATAAATAACGACTTGGAAAACTTGGATTTTTGTGCACTAGCAAGGTTTTTGATATTTGGCATACATTTAGCATCACCCAATTCATCTTTGGGCACATGACGTACATGTTCATGTGTTTCACCAACCATGCTTGTGACAATGGCCTCACAATCCAAAAGCTCTTACTTGGGTGCTTCAAAATGGAGACTCTTTATATGCTAATCCATTTATAGATTATGCAAAATGAGCTAAGATAACCCAATGATGATTGGGTTCTTTGGGGATGAAATGACATTGAACACAACCTTGCTAGAATGTGACCTAATGGCAATTTCCAACAATTTGGTTTCATGTGTCACAAGTTTTAAAGAAAGATTTCGGCCATCAATAATTGAACAACTCCTATTGTTGTGATTTTTTTCACCAAGGCCAACTTATGTTGCACCAACTCCTTGTCAACAAAACACACAAATGCATGAGGATCAAGCAACGCTTGAATTTTTATTGTCATGGATTTATTACAATTGATCATGATTGGTAACAAAAGACTAGGTGTTAGATCTGAAGACAAACTGGCGCCATTCCCAACACATGATGTATTAAGGTCTAGTCTCAAGGTCCCTACTAAAATTGGATGTCCTCGTTTTTCAATTCTCTCTAAATTTTAAATTAGTGAGAGAAGTGGCATGTGTTATATGCGGACTTCATTTTTTTGGACATTCACAAACAACATAACATGGTCTTCCACAATATAAACAAAGATTGTTTGTACATTGTTGTTGCTTCTCTTATTCAATGAAGGGCTTGAATATTGTCTCATCAATTTACATGGGATCATCCTTTGCTATTGATAGAATTGGTTGGGGTGGCATGGGGGCCATGAATTTTTTTTGTACTAGTGATGGTTCCTAATGTTTATTTTGGCAACATTCAAAAAGATGATTGTCATAACAAATATCTTGAGCAATTGTTTGACTCAAGGTTGTGGGATTTAACATGGTCAAAAATAAGTCTTTCATGTCGCTGCGTAGCCCAAATTGGAATTGATTCATGAGTGTAATTTCATCCCATGAAATGTCACATGCCAACAACTTGAATTCAAATGCATACATAGATGCAGATCGTGACCCTTGATAAAGGGATCGCAACTTGCTAGTAAATGTGCATTCTTTACCTGGATTTCCAAAGGTTGCTATGAATTTTTGAAAAATGCTTCAAAGTTGTTTAAAAGTGATGATTATCATTCAAGTAACAACACAAATGAAGCTAATGTAGTGCCTGATAGTTGAACATTGATGAATCCAACCTGAGTTCATCCATTTGGATAGCGATGGGGATGAAATCGAATAACCAAGTGTACTTGATTGATAAAACTTCAGAACTTTAAACGAATCCCATCAAACTTGTTAGGAAGACCAATTCAAGGTTCCTTTGTTGGAATTTGCATTGTTGGAACACACCTTGACGACATTGAAGCTTAATTGTTTTGGAGATGCATGACAAAGTCACAAAGAAATTAATTTTCTTGTTGGACATGTCGAAGAATTGTAAGAATTTTTTCCATGGACACCACTACTTTTTTTCTAGACATAGACATATTCACAAAGTTGAAAACAAAGACAAGAAACAAACAAAAGATGTAGGTTTGATGGGGATTAGTTCAAATTATCATGGGCATGAAACCAACTAAGTTTATAAGATTTCCTAAACCAAAATGAGAACATGGATAGGCTTAATCCCAAATCTAGATCATGAAACCAAAAAACACAAGAATAAGAACACGACAAGTGTAAGACAAAAATTCAACATGACTTTATTACAAGATTGTAACAATTAAACATACTTAAAATTGGTGTTGAACATATTAAAAGTAATGGGGAATTATACTTTTATTTATACCCATTGGGCAACTAGTTCAAAGAAGTTTTTCAAGGAACTCCCAACCTACATGTGGCCCATATTCACCCATGTGCGCCCATGTGCACCCATGTGTGGCCCATGTGTAAATTATGCACGAACTAAAATTAAACTAAAAGTGAACTGAAAGTTAATTAGAAGTGAATTGAGACTTAACTAAAAGTGAACTAAGACTTAACTAATAATGAACTAAAAGTGAACTAAGATTTTAATTAGAAGTTAACTAAATGTGAACTAGGACTTACTAAGAGTGAACTAGAAGTGAATTAAAATTTAATTAGAAGTTAACTAAAAGTGAACTCCATGGTTTTGGCATCCATGACAACAAGCGCCTAACCTCCCAACTTTGCACAATTGGTTTTTTTGTGTGACCTAAAAGATCATGTTATTTAATATTCATGAAGCTAAAATGATATCATCTTGTTAGTTTGGTTTAACACTATTAATGGCCTCAAATTTTTGGGTGTTCCAATGGGATCTCCATCATTCATCTTTTTTTTCATTGACAATTTTTATTAGAAGATGTCAAATTTGTTAATTTACTGCCTAGGATTAATGGTACTCATGTAATTTTTGAAATTTTAAATAGGTGTTTACATGTCACCCTTTCAAGATGCAAGGTATGGTGGTTCAGTGTTTTCAAAAGTTCATGTCCATATAAATCCAATTTACAATGTTGAACTTGCAACTTAATGTGACCTATGGATTGTGAGTCACCACATCTTGCATGTACCTAGATTTAGACAATGAGTGTTAATAATTTTTCAAAAGATGCAAGCAGAAGTAATTCTAAATCAAGCTCCAAAGATGGGGTTGATGACCTCTCCACTTCCACCACTTGTCAACCCTTCACCCCTTGCCACTTTAAACATCCCATATGTTGTAACTTAATAAAGTTTGATTTATAGTATATCACTATATTTTTGGGATTTGGAATTTAGTTGCACTTAATAAATTAATGCAGATCATACCAATAATGTTGTGTGGGTTTTTTTTAAAAAAGAACATGTGATCCTAAGTATTATATGTTTTAAAAAATTTATTGCCCTTTTGGTAAGGCATTTAATTTTTTTCAATATGGTAGAACTTTTAGCTACGGTTCAATTTATTTCCAATTCATGGTTATTTGGTATTTAGGGCTTAAGGTTTATAAAACAAATGTGGTTTTGGGTATGGTTAGGATTTAAAATTATGATTTCAAAAATGTTAATTTGATTCAAATTGACATGGATTCCTTCATTTAACTTTGTGATGAATCATGCACTATCCCAAAACTTACAAAAATACAATAACAAACTAAAATACATATATATGGATATAATATGTTTCTAACAAAAAAATGATATGGAAGCTGTGTAGTGTGATCTATAAGCTTAAAATTTGACATGTTATGATGATCCCTAGAATGATGTTTTGTTCAAGTTTGTAGTTGCATCTACTTTCACTTTGCAAAATATTTGCTTAGAAATGGGTTTTGTGCATAATGGATCATAGATAGACAATAAACTCATAGAAACATCCATGACTCAAAACAAAGATTTAAAACACAAACTCAAGACTCACAACTTGAGTAGAGTATCCAATCCTTATAAGGACTCACTTGTCTAGTATTAGGCAATTTTGGGGTTTTTTTTTTTTTGCAAAATTGCACCCATATGCATCAACCTTAATTATAAACACAAACCCACCATCAAAATACTTTTAATAAAAACAAATGAATGTATGAAAAATCAAATCAAATACTAAAAGGAATAGGAATTTACCTATAAAAAATGAGAAGAAATAAAAGTCTTTTAAAAAAAAACCCCCACTTCTCAATGAGATTATAATTTTCTTCAATCATAATAGACTTTAAAATTTAAAAATTAATCATATTTGTAGGCTTGTTGGGTCCATCACAACCAAAACAAATATTGTCAAGTCTATTTTTGATCACCGAAATGAAGTGATCCAATAATCCCCAAAGGTGACTACCAAAGGTTTTTGATAACACCAACAACCAAACACTTGACAAGTTAAAAAGGACACATGCAAAAACTACACTACATGTTGTGCCCACCAAACTAAGGCGTTTTCACATTTTGTTGATTGCATATGTGACCATTGAAACATTTATACAACTAATTATTCAAGTAGAACAACACATTTTGGGTTTTGCAACTAGCTAAATTACAACTACATCCAGTTAGGAAGGACATGTGCAATTAATGATTAGTGAGTTGCTAAACCCATTTAGTCATAAGAGATGTTTAGTTGCAAAGCTTAGTCATTTTAACGATTAAGATATTTTAATTTTCTTATAGTAATGAAATTCCATGTCATTATTAATTTTGGGCATAGGTGTAAAGTGCATGCCATTTCAACTTAGTTGTTTTATTCAACTAAATGTTACAAAAGACACCTTGGTGAATGGATGACATATGTCAAAAATCCATGAACCCGCAAGTTTAAATCTAAATGATGCTTCCTAAACCATTGGAAGCACTTTCATCCTAGAATCTTATTCCGAAAGGGAATTGAATGTTCTTATGTAATTTTAACAACCTTCAACTTCAGTTGTGTGAGTGTGATGGGGTGCTTATTCCTTGCATTTTTTTCATATACTAGACAAGTGCTTCCTTCTCCTCTATGCTCAAGATTCTTGCTTTGCCTTTTTTTTCTAGTTTGAGTAATCCCATATAAATAGTTCCATAATGAAGTGAGAAGCACACCCTAGACATGGCTTGCACTTAAAATTTTTGACAGGCTTCCATAATGTCCATTGCGCAAGCCAAACCAATGTTGTCTTAGTTCGTATTTTTTTCATGGTTTTCCTTTGCCTTGGAGTTTGTTTAGCAAAACCATCATTGCTTGATGTTTTGCCTGTCACATGGTCGTTGGTTCATTGAATGATTATTGATATGCATCATTAGGACCTTGCACCATTGGTCGATTTGATTTCGATAGGGTTAAATCAATTGGAGTTATATAAATCATTGCACATGATTGAAAGTCAACCTAATTTAACCTAATTAGGCTAGCTATTTATGCTAGGCAACCTAACATCGGCTAGATGGTCTAAATTAAAAACAAATGTTAGATTCCTGGCCCAAGAAGCCTAAACTAGGCTACCTAACTTAAGCCAAGTGGCTTAAGTATCATAGGTCGCAAGAACGAGGAATTATGTAGGTATCATTTTTGTACAACTAATGAAAATTGGCCACCTCATCAACAAGTACAATCTACACCATTTTTATTTTGTTTTTGTGCCATAGTTTGTGTGCTTAGGCTTATAACTTGATGTGTAATTTGATGTAATTACACAATTACTTAGGTAATTGTTTAAAGGGGTAAGTTGGGTGGTAGGATTTCCATAATTTAGCCATGATGCATTGACTTATGTCATGTGCACTATGTGATATTATTTTCTTGTGATTAATTGTGGAATCACATGGGGAACCATGTGATATTGTTTCCTTCTGATTAATTGTGGAATCACATGTGCACCATGTGATATTGTTTCCTTGTGATTAATTGTGGAATCACATGAGGAACCATGTGATATTGTTTCCTTATGATTAATTGTGGAATCACATGTGCACCATGTGATATTGTTTCCTTGTGATTAATTGTGGAATCATATGAGGAACCATGTGATATTGTTTCCTTGTGATTAATTGTGGAATCATATGAGGAACCATGTGATATTGTTTCCTTATGATTAATTGTGGAATCACATGTGCACCATGTGATATTGTTTCCTTGTGATTAATGGTGGAATCACATGGGGAACCATGTGATTTTGTTTCCTTTTGATTATTTGAGGAACCATGTGATGGATAAGTTTTAGGAAATTTCTTGATTAATTTCCTTTTGGTTAGAATATAAGGAGGTGTTTGTGACCTTGAGAAACACTTTCACTTGTACAAAGTTATGGTATGAATGCAAAGTTTGTGAGAATTGAAGTTTTGATTTTTAAAGGCTTTGGTTTTGAATGGTTTTGATGTTTTTTGTGTTTAGTTCATGGTAGGAAAATGGTGAGGCTTGGATAGCTAATAGAAGGGTGAGAAAATAATTTTGCAACAAAAAACATAGATTTCATAGCTATGTAATAATCATACATAATTTCAGTCCTAAACCCGTTTGTGTTGTACAAGCTTACTCAAAAGGTTTGCACATTGGATATGTGATCAAGTTAACATCTATTCAATTTGTGGGACTTGATTAATAGAGGTGCAAGAGGGAGGTTGTAGATGCTTTTGGTAGATGATGAAGGCAATTTCTCTATTTGCACACATTCAAATGCATAGGCAGGATTGTTTTCTTTTGAATCCTCAACACTCTCTCTACTTACATCATCATGTTCTACTTTTGTGCCTAGAAAAAGCTTGAGGATTTGAGATTTTCTTATAAGGTTCGCCATGCTGCAAACATGCATGCTGTTCCTAGAATGGTCAAAGTGTATGACCCAATTCTGTCACTTGGTGTACCTTGAATGCACAAGTTGTTGTAGCCGCTGTGATTTCGTGGCAACCAAACTCCAACATTCATCCACCCTTTTGTGTCCAATTATTGATACAAATTTAATTGCATGGTGATTTAAGGGTGTTCCATAAGGTGCATTAAATTTCTGGCACTTGATTCCACAGATACCAACAACTTATTTGGTTCTGGCTTGCCCTAATCACTGATCTTTCCCTTAATGAACTTGATTAATATACTAATATTTCCCATGCTGGAAATAGATGTGTTTGGGATTTGGCCTTTCTACGTTAGCTTTAATATATATCCATCCAAGGTTCAATGGGTGTCCCTTTTTGGCACAAAAATAAGTGACCAATACAGGCCACTGTCCATTTAAGGTTTACTTACCTTATATTATTGTGAGTTTGATGAAAAAGTAGAAAAAATATTTCACTTATGGAGCTATCTCGCAATTTTGCCTTTTAAATTCCTTAAAATTCTTTTGTAGCTGTAGCTTGACCTAAATTTAGGTCAAAATCTGGTGACTTTTGGCCACTGAGAAAACGCTGGACTGGGGGTCATACCATTCTTCTTCACTCTTCTTTTGTTCTTTTTCAGGTTTTGTATCCCCCAATTATTTTTGGTCTTGGAATAAAGTCTTACAGTTTTACATTTATAAAACATTGGAATTTTTACCATGGCACTAATGTTGGTACTTGCGTGCATTCTATATTTTGGATGTGTGTAGCAGTCAAATAGTGTGAAACTCAGTTTAGGCTTGTAAATGTGTACAGCATAGTATAGAGTAAGAAGGGCAAGTAAAAAAGGAAATGACTTTTACATTAGAAGCCATAATGATTGACTCAGGTGCTGATATTTAACTTGTCCCTTACTTTATAATGTGAACCTTTCCACATTTATGGGTCGGTACGAGGGAATAGCTAATCACTTTATGTAGGATATGGTAATCACTGATAGAGGCCCCAAACAAGGGCCCACGGTGAACCAACCTACACTAGTGGTACCTTCACCTTCTTGAGTGAGGCCTTTTAGTGGCCCTATTTCACCTACGCCATTGTCATGAATACTCCCCAAAACGCACGCAAGTGAAAAGTTAAATTGAATATTCTTTTGGATCACTATTCTTTCAAATACAACACTTGTATGTTGTAAGAGAGGTTTCTGTATGACTGGGTTCTCCTGAGGGAGGGCACTTGAGAGCATGAGCCAGAGGGTGTTCCCAAACCTCAGGAGAATACCAAGCATAGGAACCTCCACACAGTCAAACAGCCTTCTTTTATGGGAACATGCCAACATATAAAAATAGGAGGATCTCAGCCTGGCATAAAAACCCCTAGGGTTCTTCTCCTAGGGGACATCCCTCAAAGTACACAGACAATGAAAAAGACAGTCATTTTACTTATAGGCAGGGGGTTGGAGAGTATTGCAAAGGAACACAAAGGAGTACTTTCTAGAACTAGGCATCACAAACACGCTGGCCCTGCCAATAGATAATATGTTGTACATCTACTACTGTGTCCACACCCTGAACACCAAAACAATCTGTTCCAATCTAAACAGTCTAAACACTTTCACCAAAGAAACCAGTTCAATGTGAAACTGGTTCTATTAAGGTAAAACTTCCAAAAGTTGGATGCAATGCGATAGTCCCTGTCCCTGTGGGGGCAGGGCCCAACAAATTCTCTCTGTCTGAAAACAAAATGCACACTAGTCATGCTCTTCCCCTCTTTAAAAATTTGACCCAATTTGAAATCTAGAATCTGGGAGGCACTTTACCAAATGTGTGCCACATAAACTATGCAGACAATTATGGTTTATAAGGGGTGCTTTGTTTTGGAGCTTACAAGGAAGATTGTGCTTTGTAAGGAACCAACAAATATGAAAGGAAAACTAAGGTCAAGTTTTAAAGAAAAGCATGGACCTTATGTCCTCCTGGCCAAATATGGTAGGAAAGCAAAGATATTGCAAACAAAAATGTGATCAAACTTTTTAACTATCCAAAAAATAGTTTGCTTGTAATCTCTTATTTTGGATTACATATCTATCTATTAATGAAGGTTGTTTGCTTTGTTTGTTGTGTTAAGATTTCCCAAAGCACAGCCCCCCATTGCACTCTTGGTACAGTTGGAAGCCCTCAATGAGCAGGTGCACCAAGGTTGTTACATAATGTTTAAATATATGTTGAACAACTTTGTCAAAAAAATTGAACAAAATCAAAATTAGTTTTTTACGAAAGTTGAGTGAGCTCTTGATACTCTTGGAAAGTGCTTGGCGAGTGAGATTTCTTGGAGGTAAGCTTTATAACAAACATGGGGTATAAAGTGACGGTATTGGAAACATCTTGGAAACACATTGGGATCATCTTAAGGAACAGATAATCTTTGGCAAATATTCCAATTTGAATATGAAGATAGAGGTGACTCATGACTACAACTTCTAGTGTGGTACAGGGCTAGCAAGATATAGTCCCAGGGTAGCAAGGTACAATTTTGGTGGGGGAGCAAAGTTACTTCTTCCTATTAGTGGAAATTTTGTTGTGTTTTTCTTGTGTATACTTTGTTGGTTTGCTTATTTTAGTGGGGATTGTGCAAGGATTTCAAAATTCAAATGCTTCTGAGCTTTATAGAGTTTTTGGAAATTATTCAGTCTTTTTCAGTAATGACAAAGTTTACACATATAATTTTAAACATGTAAGTAGGTTATCAAATTTAAAGAGTTCAATCACCAACTCCATATTTTTCTTGTCAGGTGGGTAGGTTCTGCATTTGTTTTGTGAAAATCATTAACCTCCTGTTAGGTTATTACTAGCTGGCCAACACTGGTTGGGACTAGGGTTTTTCTTCTGGCAAATGTTCATCCCTTGGCAACAAAAAGAAAAGGGGCTGCAATTTTTTTTTGGAAATAAAAACTCTGAGTTGTAATATTCCAGGGGAAAAAAAGCTGAACTTGCCATATTTAAACCATAGGTTCTAGTATGTTGCTAGTATATATGATGGGGTTTGAAAAAGTTTCTACTTTTCTCTTTGACCTCTTGCCAAAGTTTTGTTTCTGGTTATGGGCCCTTTTGATTGGGCTTGAACCCAAAAAAATACTCCCAAAATAAAAACCTCCCAAAATAGCCATTCCTTGAATAGCAATATGGTTTACAATGGTACAAATTTGAGCAAAAAAGATGGGATAAAATGTCGTAGCATTGGGAACAGTCTGGGAAACACATGGGCACTTGGGGAGCATCATTGGGAACCTTGTGAGAACAAAATGAGAGCACAATGGGAACAAAAAAATTCCCCCAAAAGATCTCAAAACCGCCTGTCTCCCCCACCCAAAAGAAAGTAAAGGGGGGCCTCCTGAGTGCATATTGAGCCTTCTCCTTGGCTGCATGAAATTTTAATTTTCTACAACATGTTTGACACCATTTTCAACCTGGGCTAATGCCCCTTCCTAAGAGGGAGGGTACCTTAAGCGGTTTACGTATGTTATGTTAGTGTTAGTTGGGGGTACAGTCAAGACATTTTCTTCTTTTGGTGATGGATCTCTTTAATTGGTCCACCAACCAAACAAAAAACCCCCGTATGACAGACTCTGAGAATAAAACCTGTCCACATCAAACATAGTCCTACATGTCAAATGAGCTGGAGCGTCTGCATGCTGGAGCTGTATGATCCTCTCTCAAAATGCATGTGGGGAACTGGTATGATACTCTCTTTTGTAAGATATTTAATAAAAGTGGTATTCTCCAAAACAGCTTCTGATGATGCCCCAAGAGACATTCTTGAGTGGACATCTTTAATTTGCTCAAACTTGATCTCTTGTAGTCTGCTGATTGAAGGGGGAATATTGTAATGCAAGAAGACATTTCCCCAAACTGGATGTACGGGGAACCTTTCCTTCCTTGTCTCTACTAGAGGATACCCAGACCACCCAAGAGTAACCAGAGTGATGAAGACAAAGATTCACTTTTGCCACCCCAATCTTCGGTTACTTTGGCTTCTAGTCACTTATCGCCTTGGAATGGATGGTACCCACCTCCCACTTACTTCTCTAAATCTTTATTTTTGAAGGTGAAAATCTGCTTTTGTTAACGTTCTCTCTTGGCTTCATCTGGCAATAGATAATTCCTCCTTACCCAAGGAAGGGGGTCATCTTGTTTTGTTTTTGTAGCAGGGTTAAAGGAAGGCTCTAAGAATAAGACATCATTCGATTAGAGGATCAACAATCCCACTCAAATGAACCAAACACAGAACTCAACAAAGCATTGTTGTTGAGACTATACATTCATGGAAATGATAAGAATGTGAGTGCTATAGCAGTGTTTTTTTTCCATTTGCTCCAGGTATCCTAGTTGGCTACACACATTGGCCCTTGGAGGCAGACTTGGCAACCAGTCTGGATTTTTTGTATGAACATTTAGCACCTTGTAACAAATAAAAGTCAAATTGTGGCATCCAAGGAAAATTCTACATAGCCAACAATTGTGATACATTTTTTTTTTTGAAGAATGGCAGATTGGCTACAATGTGTTTTTAGGTGTAAGACAATTGGCGAGCCTTTCAAGATCTAGGTATGTGCAATGGCGAGCATTTCAACAATAGGTTGCAAAATTTGGCAATCCTTTCAACATCCAAGTGCCAACAACAACAATTTGCAAACAACTTGTACATGTGCAAAACTTTGTACTAACAACAAGCAATTATCAAGAATTTTTGCTTCAAATTCTGAAGGCTTGGGGAGGGATCAAACCCTGATCCTCTCGGATCTTGCCCATTGCAGCTCAAGTCAGATTTGCACAAGTAGCACACGTTAAAACCTTCCTTGCGATCCCACATTAGCTTAAGAAAATAATCAACAAAAAAAAAGTAATTGCTTATCAAAATAGCTCAAATCTACAACAAGCCAACATTTGAAGGAACTTAAAAAACCTATAGGTTTAGGTTTACATCCTAGCCATTCAAATGACACATCACACTAGCTAAGAAAAATCTAGCTATAATACAAAATTTGTTTACATTGTTGCTTAATGCCTACATAAAAGTTGTAACTTGAGTTCAAAACACTGTGCAAAAACACCTAATGTATTGCAACATTGAAACCTCCAAAAACATTTTTGCATCCATTACATACCTATGTTTCTTATCTTGCCATTCCTTGATGGCATCTCCAAATGGGAGAATGTTCATGGAGTAATGATCCTAGGCAAACATTTTAACAACCAAATCAAGATGAGTTGTGAGCTTGTTTTTAAGCTTAGATTTCATGAAGGATAGTGTTGAAAAGCATTGTTTGTCTTCCATGCTTCCCAATATCATCACTATAAAAATTGCCACCAACTTGAAGTATTATGATAGTCGATGTTGCAGTACAATGTTAGAAGCTAGATTGGACCACAACTTAGTCATGGGATTATAGCTAACAAGAGGTTCAAGAATATGTTTGCAATTTGAATACATAATGACCTTGAAAAAGGAAGCTCCCATGTCAAATTTCTGTTCATTGAATAAGGTTGTTACCTTTAAGCCTTCAACACCAACTTCTTTCTCAAAACAATATTATGCTTTCAACAAGGCTAGATGGGTAGGGCAGGTATTCTCTGTTTTAGAGTTCAACCAATATTAAGGATAAACAATCCTAGTAGCATTCATGAACTCCTAGTTGGGAAATCTCCGAACCAACTTTTCAATGAGGCTAGCAATTACAACTGAACATTCTTTCATTCTTTGTGTAACAACAACTTAAGCATCATGAATGCACATAACAAAAAGCCTTAATGAGGGGTAGTTGGAAATGGATTTGGTATTGTCAGCCTTGGAAGTAAAAAATAACATATTCAATGTTGGTGGCTGCATCAATCCACCAAGTTATGAACAACTCATCATTGTTACAATTGATTAGATTTACAAGACCTTTGAGCTACTCATCAATGTACTTCTTCTCTGGATTATAATTTAATGTGTGCAAATTTACACAACACATCTTCCTTGCCCCTACAAAGTCACACACAAATGTATCACAACTTTGGGCAAATTTGATTAGGTCATGGACAACATCCAACATGGGCATGATGCACATGAGGTTTAGGACAACCTCAACATCACACAAAACTCAATAGTGGGTCTTGTAACTTTAATTGTCCCAAGGTCACCATTCATTTTTACCACCAGGGATTTGTACTCTTCAAGCACCCTTTTACCAAGAAACAACATAAATATCCACTTAGTCTTCATATTGTGCAACAATTTGTTCCCTTTTGTTTCTAGCAATTGTGCAAGCTTGCACTGCTCCAAATGCCTCTTGGGTGAAAAGGAAAAAAGGTGTATGTGGCTTGCAAAAGACCTTCAAGTTTATGCATTAGGGGTTGCATGAAAAATGTTTGCATATATAACTAGGTTTGTTCGATGTGCAACACAATGGATAGTAAGCATGAAAGGGGCTGCCTTTTTAGTGAACTGTGTTGTCACACCACTATGTACATTTGTAAACACAACAACCCCCATTAGAACCAAAGAGGTTAGCTTGTTGCTAAACTCTTCCATGGTCAAGCCCCCATTAACCATCAATGACTTTAGGATCACATTGGTCAGGTTATCAATGGTGCCACCACTAACCAACCTTTCCAAATTCAACAATATGGGTATGCACTTGAAGCCCTTCACAAGGTATGTGTGAATGTTAATCCATGACTGATTATCAATCATAATCACTTCATTGCAGCTAACAACAAGATATTTAGCTACATGAATAGCCACTTTAATTGTAGTGAAAACAAAGTTATGCGTAGATTTTAGAATCTCCTAGTTAACATTGTCATTCTAATGTTTCTTTGGAGTGTGCTTCACCTTCAAAAACTCAAAATTTCATTGCTTCAAAGTCAGTTGTAGGATGACCTTTTTCAAAAGCCAAAAAATTGCAAAAAATTGTATAAACTTCCTTTTTTTCCTCCCAACCACATCCCCCACAACAACCATGTTAGCCATTATGTCTTTTCCCTTATTACAAAAGAGTTGTTTATTCTTTGCATGTTGTGATTTAGTAGACATGTAATATTACACCACCTTGCAATTTGGTTTTGCAACCTTGCACTTATGCCTTCTAACATGTTTTTGGAGGCTATTAAATTTGGGAACCAAGAGCTTCTTTCTACTTTCAATTTGTGAACAAACATGACACCTAACCATGTTCATTTCCCATCTGCCCCAAACATAGCTTCCACCCATGGAAGCTTCATTGCCCAAACATTTTGAAAAACCCGATTAATTTCCCATTCTTTCACCCTTTTTTTTTTGTTTTCCATGGGGTTAGTGTTAGGCACATCACCACATTTTGTTGCAATATTTTTTGCACCAACATCAACTTCAAGTGTAATGCACTTGGATGCATTACAAACAATAGCACCACCACCACCTTCATTCGAGGAACCAACTTCAATGACACTAAAGATGTTAGTAGAAAAAAAAACTTGTACTTGAACCCATTCGGCAGCTTCAGAGGCACCATGGTGTGATTACATCAAAAGTTGAATTAAACAAACTTGTAAGAACTAATCAAGAACAAAATAAACAAGCAACTTTGACAAGCTTGCAAAAATTGAAGAAAAATAAAAGAAAGAAATAGCTCTAATAGACTTGTGAAAAACAAAAGCAATTTTGACAGACTTGCAAAAGTGGAAAAAAAAAATAGTTACAAAGTTGAAACATGGTTGAGGAGTTGTAGCTGTGAACTTGTAAGAAGTTTCAAAATATAAATAAATAAAGAAAAAAGCTTGAGATTTACAAAATGTGAAGACTATTTATACACAACATTGAAAGTTGATTGTTGCACGAAACCTTTTAGAGATTGTTCTTCCATCACATTAACAATGACAACTACCAACATACCTCATTAAACAATGAACCTCTCTTGCACAACTCAAGGTCATCACCGCCAAGCTGAGTTAAAAACGAACCTCAACAAGTTAAACTATGAACGAACCTTAGCAACAACCCCTAATTCTTTAAGAAAGTATGGAAAGGCAACAACCCAAACTTTATGAGTGTAAAAGAGAGGCGACAACATAAACACATAGCTTTGATGTAATGTGAACGATGAAAAATTGTAGGTGGATGGAGATGTGATTATAAGGTGTAAGCTTCATCATGTGATGACAAAAAGGTATGGGGATTTCATTGAATGTGGGCAATCATGCAAAGCAATGAGGAGCAACATGATGAGTCATTGACGTTTCACATCCACTATTTGACTAGTCCTAATCCGTAATCCTAAGACCCTAGGAAAATGGATAGTTGATTATTTTAAAATGTAAGTTGGGTTAGTTGGTGGCCTTTTTTCCATGTTGTTAACTAGCGAAATTTTGCCTGTAAAAAAAACGTTGTGTTATAGCCATTAGAGCATGGTTAGAATGAACCAATAGCCATTAATGCACCAATTGGCCGTTCTGTCCATCGGATGGGCTACATTTTTTCATTCGGCACCAGATGGGGTCCATTTTTTTCCGTTGTTGATCATTGTACTTTTTATTTTTTGGTTTGCTCTTGATCATTTTTTCCCTGGACCTGACCCCACACATAGTTACCCTACTCATCTTCCTACCTTCATAAATATTGTACCAACCTTGGTACCTTACTAATTATCCCCTACTAACATAGTTGCCCTAATAACTAGTTATCTTACTGACCTAACTACTATACTAACTACCTACCCTACTAACCTAGCTACCTTGTTAACTACATACCCTATTGACTTAACTTCCTTGTTGACCTAACCATTGTATTAACTACCTACTTTACTATTTAACAACCCTATATACATAACCACCCTATTAACATAAATATTCTACAAACCTAGCCACCTTGATAAGGTAACTTGTTTCCTATGTACTAATTTATCTACCTTGCTATAATAGTTTTTTTCCTACCTACTGACTTGCCTACCTACATGCTTACCTACTTTAATAACCTATCTTTCTTGCTCATTGAACTTCCTTTCTACTTATTAACCTACTTATTAACCCAATTACCTACCCATATACCTATTTACCTACCTAAGCACCCACCTTTTTACCTATTCACTTTTCCCA
>Ga0116231_10009031_pt1 | contig 17132 bp, 16 predicted proteins | sample S1TSphgellanicum_2_FD_89695 | JGI IMG/M metagenome (GOLD analysis project Ga0116231, IMG submission 89695) | Host-associated microbial communities from peat moss isolated from Minnesota, USA - S1T2_Fd - Sphagnum magellanicum MG | ecosystem: Host-associated > Plants > Peat moss > Unclassified...
TCGCCATCACCGAATGTGAACGGTTTTTCCCAGCGTTTCAGTTCGTGCTGTGGGGCGGCAAGCCGCCAGCGGAGGCCTTACAAGCAGCGATGTTGGAGTGTGTGGGAGAAGCGTGACCGTGTTGCCGCCCGTTTTGCTGCCCCCTCTTCTGCTCGTCGGGTGCGGCCGGATGGGCGGGGCTTTGCTCACGGGGTGGCGGAAGGTTGGCTTGGCGCCGTCCTACGTGGTCGACCCCCGCCCGTTCGAAGGTGACGAAACAGCGGGGGTAACCTTCGTCAGGCAACCCGAAGAGGTACCACTCAGTTTCTGTCCCGCGGCGGTCGTATTGGCGGTTAAGCCACAAGCCGCGGCGGCCACACTCCCAGCTTACGCAAATTTTGCTCAAAGTGCGGTTTTTTTGTCGATTATGGCGGGACGGTCAATCCGCGGGATGCGTGACTTACTCGGGCCACGCACCGCCGTTGTTCGGGCCATGCCCAACACACCTGCGGCCGTCGGCCAAGGTGTGAGCGTCGTAACAGCCGGTTCGGACGTCACGACACATCAGCGGCAACTTTGCCACCAATTGCTCACGGCCATCGGTATTGTCGAATGGGTGGACGATGAGGGCCTGATTGACCCGGTGACAGCCATTTCCGGCGGTGGACCCGCTTATGTCTTTCTTTTGGCAGAGTTGCTGGAAAAAGCCGGTATTGCGCAGGGCCTTTCGCCGGCTCTGGCCCGGACCTTGGCGCGACAAACGGTAAGTGGTTCGGGCGCTCTTCTTGCGGCAAGTGCAGAAGACTCAGACTCGTTACGACGGGCGGTGACCAGCCCCAAGGGCACCACAGAACGGGCGCTGGCGGTTTTGATGGCGGACGGTGCATGGCCGGCCTTGATGACCCGCGCGATCGAAGACGCAACCGCAAGATCACGCGAGCTTGCGGATTGAGGCTGAGCGTTTTCAACTTATATATCCGGTATGGACGATGAAGAATTTGACAAAAAATTTGTGGCGTGTGCGTTCCGGCTGATTGCGTCCAAAGGGTGGTCGCAACTTAGCCTGACCGAGGCGGCGCAGAACGCGGGGTTGTCAATTGTCCGTGTGCGCGAGAGATTTCCAACGCGATCATCCGTCCTGCTCCGATTCGGTCGTATCGCCGATCAGGCGGCTTTGGCCGAAATAGAGACGGCTGGCAGCCTCAGAGACCGCCTATTCGGTTTGATTATGCGCCGAATCGATGTGTTACAGGAACATCGTCACGGGGTTTTGGCACTGTTTCGTGCCCTGCCGGCAGACCCGCCAACCGCCCTGATGCTGAGTTGCGCGAGTGAGCGCAGCATGGGCTGGATCTTGGAAGCGGCGGGACTTCGTGTGACATCGTCTATCGCCGACCAACTGCGCTTAAAAGGGCTGCTGGCCGTTTGGTTATGGACCGTCAGGGCGTGGCGCCGCGACGAAAGCGCCGATCTATCGGCAACGATGGCGGCCCTCGACGTGGCTTTAACCCGCGCGGATCAAGCCGCAAAGTGGCTGCCCAGTCGACGGGATGAGGGCCTGTCAGACTCAGAATCAGAGGTGGCGGACGTTGCCGCGGAGGAAGTATTGCCGCGAGCGGAACCCTTTACGCCACCTGACAGTTCCGCCCCACCCCCTGTCTAACGATATCGTGCCCAGGGTCGTGAGGACATTTGGGATTCAGAACATTGCGAGCTTGATCCCATTGATGTAACGCCGTCGCAAATCAAGGGAGAATAGGAAAATGGCACAGGATTATAATTTCGGCGAAATGGACCCCATGCGGATGTTCAAAGAGTTGAAGTTTCCGGCAATGCCGGACATGGACGCGCTGATGGCCACTTATAAACGAAATATGGAAGTGCTCTCCGCCGCCAATCGCGTGGCTCTGGAAGGAGCGCAAGCGGTGGCCAAACGTCACATGGAAATCATGCAGCAAACCATGGCGGAATTGGGGGAGACGATGAAGGCTCTCGCCACCGCTGATTCACCGCAAGTCAAAGCTGCAAAACAGGCTGAGATGCTCAAGCGGGCGTATGAACGGGCGGTGGCTAACACAAAGGAATTGGGTGATCTCATCCAGCACGCGAACGGGGAGGCACTGGGTCTGCTAAACGGGCGCGTGGTTGAGGCGATGGACGAGATCAAACGGCTCATGCAAAAGTCTGGGAATACGATAACTGTCTGACCCGCCCGTCTCGAAACGGGTGAACATCCGGGTGGTCGAAATTTTCGGCCACCCTTAGGTGGTATAATCAGCGTGATTTCTATGTACATCGATCCTCGCAGCGGGGCGACCTTCCCGTTGGATCAGGCGCGCTGGTGTGGACCGGGCCAAGTTCCGTTGATGATAACACCTCTGCCTGGCATCCAGCGTGGTGATATCGATACGGCGACACGCAGTCTCTGGCGTTACCGGGCAGCGCTGCCGAAAATCCCGCGGGCTCCCATCACTCTAGGTGAAGGCTGCACCCCGTTGGTGGCCCGTCGACTGCACGGCGCCGACGTCTTGGTGAAGTGTGAATGGATGATGCCCAGCGGCAGTTTTAAAGACCGCGGGGCCTCAGTGATGCTCTCACTTCTGCGTGATCAAGGCATTACGGAAGTGCTTGAGGACAGCTCTGGAAACGGCGGTGCCGCGATCGCAACCTATGCGGCCGCCGGTGGAATGGGCGCCGTTATCATGGCCCCGGCTTCGACCAGCCCTGCTAAGACTGTGCAGATGCAGGCACTCGGCGCCAGGGTCGAACGCGTTCCCGGCACACGCCAGGACACCGCCGACGCAGCCATTCGCCGATCTGCCGAAATCTTTTATGCGAGCCACAATTGGCACCCGTTTTTCCTGCAAGGTACGAAAACCTTAGCTTATGAGTTGTGGGAAGATTTGGGGTTTTCGGCGCCCGACAACGTCATTGTGCCCTGTGGCGCCGGATCAAATGTGCTGGGATGCGGGATCGGGTTTTCAGAGCTGTTGCGCTCGGGGGAAATTTCATCGCTGCCACGAATTTTTGCCGTGCAGCCTGAAAATTGTGCGCCGATCGCGGCCGCTTATGTCGCGGGCTCGGAGCAAGCCGCGGCTGAGATAATCATCCGGCCCACCATTGCCGAAGGCACCGCCATCGCCCAACCGGTTCGGCTGCACGAAGTCATTGCGACTTTGCGTGAAAGCGATGGCGGCATCGTGACATTAAGTGAGGCGGAGATCACAGCCGCTACCTTCGATTTGGCGCGGGTAGGAATGTATGTCGAGCCGACCTGTGCGCAGGTGGCGGGAGCCTTTGGGAAGCTTCTGGCGTCTGGCGCAATCTCGGCAGAACAAACGACCGTATTGGTGTTAACAGGGAGCGGGTTGAAGGCAACCCCGCTGATCGCGTCCCTGATGGGTGTGACGCTTTAACTGACTCCGAAAATGAGCGGCTTAGTTGCGCCGCCCGCTCGCGGGATAAAACTAACTTTTCTACTCATATAGGCGCAGTTTTTTTGGTCTATAACAGTTCGGCGTTGCTTTAGCGATCAGACCTTGGCGGGTCTGGGACACGCGAAGACGCATTTTGCACGCGGTGGTGACTCACATGGGCACCATCCGTCGGCGCCAAGCCCAGGAAACCGGGCACCGACATAAGGGTGATGCCGGCGACGCAGAGAAAGGCGATGTGAAAATCAGCCACGCTCGGCAAAAGCCCCGGCCCAGCGATGGCGCCAAGCAACGCGGCCGCAATTGAAACGCCAAGCGAAATGGTCAATTGCTGCACGACACCACCGAGACTCGTGCTCCTGCTCAGTTTGTTCGCTGGCGCGTCAACATATGTGAGGGTATTGGTGGTAACGAACTGTGTGCTCCGGGCAAGACCAAAGAACAGCACTTGCAGGAACACCAACCAATGCGGGGTACTTGCCTCGGTGAGGGCAAAACCTGCTGTCATCGCTGAGCAGATCAGCCCATTGCCGATCAGCAACCAGCGAAAGCCAAATAAGCGAAGCGCGCGATTGGATACCAAACGAAGTAATCCGGACCCAAGGCTCATGACGAAGGTTAATGACCCTGAAGCCACCGGGCTGAGGCCAAATCCAACTTGCAGCATCAATGACAACATAAACGGTACTGCATTCACTCCGACGCGGCTCAAACCACCTGAAAGCGTGCTAATACGAAACGTGCGGATCGAGAACAGTGTCAAGTCAAGCGCAGGGTCAGCGAGACGTTTCGCGTGCCATATATAAGCAATAATTAGCAAAAAGCCGCCAGCGGCAAACAAGCCCACCCAATAAGTTGGTAGGACGGGACGCCCAATATTCTCAAGGCCAAATTGTAACAAAGCGAGGCCCGCGCCGCATAATAGAAACCCGCGCATGTCGAACGGCGGTGGGCGCGCCACTGTGACATCTTCAAAAAAGCGCAGCGCAAGGGCAATACCGAGTGCACCAATCGGCACATTGACGTAAAATATCCAGCGCCAGCTTGCATAAGTTGTCAGCACGCCGCCAAGCAGGGGCCCGATCGTCGGGCCGATAATGGCAGGGATGGTCATGTATGTCATGGCCGTCATCAATTGGCTGCGCGGAAATGATCGCAGCAGAACCAATCGCCCTACGGGGGTCATCATGGCGCCACCAAAACCCTGCAAAACGCGGGTAAACACCAGAATCGGCAAGGAATTTGCTGCCCCGCACAAAGCAGAGGCAAAGGTGAAAATAAGCAGTGCCGCGGCAAAAACCCGCCTGGCGCCAAATCGGTCGGCAATCCAGCCGCTGATGGGAATAAAGACGGCGAGGCTGAGGATGTAGCTCGTGATTGCGAGATTCAGATGCAGTGGCGGCACGCCTAAGCTGCGTGCCATATCGGGAATGGCCGTCGTGACGATCGTCGAATCGAGCTGCTCCATCAGGAACGCAAACGCGACAATCAGTGGTATCACCAACCGCAAACGCGGATGGCGCACCACCAAGAAATCAGCGTCCGACAATGTGGCAGGCGGGGGCGTTATCGCGGACATCAGCCGTTCAATCTATTATTTCGCAGAGGGTTGCACGTTGTGTGCCGTCTTGGCAGCCTGCTTTTGCAGAGGCTATGAGCGGCGATACGGTCACAATTCCAGGGGAACAGGGGTCATCTCATGCATAAGACGTTCAAGATTGATGACATTGAAATTCACCGAATTGTGGAAATGGAGCAAGGCTTCGCGGCGCCGCTCACATTTCTTCAAGGCCTCACGCCGGAATGCCTGGAGGAAAACCGGCACTGGCTGGAACCCTCGGCGCTCGATGCACAGCAACTGCTGATTTTGTGCTTCCAGTCTTACATCATCCGCACGCCGCATCATACAATCTTGGTTGACACGTGTATTGGTAACGATAAGGACCGCGGAACACGTCCGCTCTGGCACAAGAAAAACGATGATGCCTGGATGCGAGGGCTCGCCGCCCATGGCCTGACAGTTGAAGATATCGACTTTGTCATGTGCACACATTTACATGCCGATCACGTTGGTTGGAACACCAAGCTGGAAAATGGCCGGTGGGTACCGACTTTTCCGCGCGCACGATATTTGTTCTCAGAGAGAGAACTCGCCTATTGGACGGAAGAATCGCACAAAACACCGATACCGTGCATCGAAGACAGCGTTTTGCCGATTGTCGCAGCAAAGCGCGCCGATTTGGTGCGCAGCGATCACCAACTTGGTGATCATTTGCGCCTATTGCCAACCCCAGGTCACACAATCGATCATTTCTCCGTGGAGTTGGGCCGCGGGCGGACGCTCGCGTTGCTTTCGGGCGATGCGATTCACTCACCTTTGCAGGCCCGTTATCCAGAGATATCGATGCGGCTTGACTATGATCAGGCTTTATCTGCGCAGAGTCGTCGCGCTTTGCTGGAGCGATGCTGCGATACCGGCGCGCTGTGTTGCTTCGCCCATTTCCCCTCACCCTCCGTGGCACGCGTAAAGCCTTGGGAATCCGGATTTCGCTGTGAATTCGTCACGTAAGACACGCCCGAGAGCCGCTTAGGGCGGGAGTGCATTGGTGGCAACAAACCTGTCTAAACCCGTGCCAGAGCACGCAGATGAACAGATTTGCGTGTTTCCGCAGCCGATCGGAGCGGGGTGGGGTTGTTCTTCAAACCCAACTGGCCAGGTCCTGCACGGAAATGTCTTCGTAGGGCGAATAAGCGCTTGCGCCATTCGCCAACGCAAGCGTGCCGCATCCTGGGCGCCGACGACGACCTGGCCAGTTATCTTAAAACTTTCGGTTGAAAAAAAACACGCGATATAGGTAGTTTTAGCACAGTGCGATTGTTTCGTTTGTTATTGTCATTCCATAGGTAGAGTAGATGATGCCATATCGTAACATTATATCGGTTATCATCAATAATTACAACTATGGAAAATATTTAGATCAGTCCATCCAATCTGTATTATCTCAGACCCGCCCGGCCGACGAGTTCATTATCGTTGACGATGGCAGTACTGACAATTCGAGAGAAATTTTAGATGGATTTACAGACAATGCAATTATTGTGCTTCGGGAGAACGGCGGCCAAGCTGCGGCTTTTAATTCCGGTTTTGCGTTAGCTTCTGGTAATATTATATTTTTCCTAGACTCCGACGATATGTTGAAACCCGACTGCCTTGCGTCTGTGGATGCGGTGTGGAGAGACGGCGTCTCCAAAGTTCACTTTTATCTCGACGTCATCAACGAGAACGGGGAAACGAACGGGCTCGTCCGCCCCTTGGGTAAACTTCCTTCAGGAAACCTGGTGGAAGACATTCTTTCACAAGGCGCATATCACAGTAGTCCCACAAGTGGTAACGCGTTTAATCGCCGAGCCCTGGAACAGATTTTCCCTCTTCCAGAACAACAATGGCGATCACATGCCGATTGCCCATTGCTGTTTTTATCGCCTTTTTTTGGGGAAGTTGTGTGTATCGATAAAACTCTCGGATTTTACAGAGTGCATGGCGATAACATGACGGGATTGTTTCGAGATAGACAATTGTTCCTCCCAAAATTGTTGAGTGAAATAGCGCGAGACGTTCGCCAAGATGAACTTCTCGCAGCGTTTTGTCGGCAGCATGGGTTTTCGTATCAGCCTGGAACGCTTTTAAAAACCTGGCACTCCGTTAAGAGCCGCCTCGTTGCAAAATGCCTTCATTCGGACAGGGCATCTATGACGAGCTTGGTGGAGACTCGCCTTCATTTAATTCTGTTGAGTATCCAGGCTCTGATTATCTCTCGCGAACAAAGCCGGTTCAGGAAACTGGGCTTGATCGCATGGTCCATTGCGCTTTCGGCCGCGCCAAAAACCGTGGCCAAAGGGCTCGCAAATATTGGCTACAGACGACAAGCAACGTAATAATATTTCTTTGTAACTGGGCGGTTCATTCCGCGTCATCGCCAACTTGACAAATAAAATCGTGGGAGCTCATCAGGGTACGGCTTGAAATTTAATGATCGTGATATCCCGTATGTCGTGACAAATGTAAATAATGGTAGAAAATCGGCATTTGCCGTTATGATATGTATCGCCTGAGAGTAATCGTCTCGGCGTTCGTCGGGATCGACTGTACTACCACCTTTCTCCACAAGTTTCTCGACCTCAATATCTCGCGTATAGTCTTCATCGCCTCCGCTAAAGAAATACGGTAAAAATGCAGAAACATCGTTTATAGAATAACTTCCCCAACTTGCAAGATAAAGAGGATTCAAACCAGCCATTGAGTGCTGGACAGCGGTGCCCGTCTGCAGCTGAGTAATACGCGCATAAACGCCAACAGCTTGTAAATACCTCTGAATGGCACTTACCCATTCCGGCAGTAAAAAAGTCACCATCTCCGTTGAAAACCCGCTCGGGTAACCAGCATCTGCAAGTAATTTCTTGGCTTTAGAGGGATCATAAGAATAATGTATGGCACTTGTCGTATCACATCCGAATTGAGTAGGGTAGCAAGGCGCGTCAAGAACCCGCGACGCGCCTTGCACCAATTGCCGGGCTATAAACTGCCTATCAATTGCATAGGCAATGGCCTGCCGAACCGCCAGTTTCGTCAGGGGATTGTCCACGCCCGTGCGTCCAGCGGCATCCATGCTGAGATAAGCGACGCGCATACTCTCCGACCGCAACGCCTGGAGGTTTGGTTGGCTCGCGACGCTCTCAAATTGGTCAGGGTTGAAGTTCCAAATCCAATCGGCCTGTCCATCCAGCAAGGAGGACATCTCCGCACTGGCATCCGCAACCTCCGCTATGCGAATGAAACGGATCGCGGGTTTGCCCTTCGGGCCACCTGGAAAATAATTTTCATAGCGCTCAAGATCAATTTCCGACGTCCCGTCAATGCGACTTATGCGATACGGGCCGGTACCTATGGGAGCACGTGCATAGGCGTCTGCGCCCATTCGCTCACGATAGGTTTTGGGCCAAATCGGTAGCGTCATGGCGAGGTATTCGAGCGCAGCAGGGAAGACCCGCTTTAACTTGACCCGAACATGTAGGTCATCAATTTTTTCGGCGCCCGCCAAGTACGAATAATTGCTCGGAACCAAGACCTGCTTGTCTGAGATGACGGTGTTGATCGTGTACACCACATCGTCGGCACTAAAGGGGGAGCCGTCTTGAAACGTCACACCTTGGCGGAGGGTGAAGTCGATTGTGGTGCCATCGACTTGTCGCCAGCTTGTTGCGAGGAGCGGTTTGATCTGAAATGTGTCTGGGTCACGATCCACCAGGCAATCCCAAACATGGTGGGCAATGACTAACCCGGCGCGCAGCGTGTTGTAATAGGGGTCGACATCGGAAATAGCGTCGCGCCAGGTGACGCGCAACGTATCGGCGGATTTTTGCGCGCAGGCAGGTCCGGCGCCGAACACTGCCAAGAGCGCGCCACCGATAAGTGCCGGCAAGCCACGCCACCGCATATGCTTTACCCCATGGTCGAGTTAAACAGGCCACCATCGAGAACGAGGTTTTGTCCGACAATAAACCCAGAAGACGCAGAGCATAAGAACGCACACGCATCGCCAAATTCTGCCGGGTCGCCTGGCCGACCGGCCGGCACAGTGCTTGTGCGCTCAGCGATCGCAGCCTCAATGGAGATGGATTTTGCCGTCGCAAGATCCTCACAGGTCGAGCGCAGACGGTCTGTCAAAAAAGGTCCGGGTAATAGGCCGTTTATCGTTACGTTATGTTTTGCAACTTGCCGCGCAACGCCGGCAACAAATCCGGTCAAACCGGCGCGTGCTCCATTACTCATGCCCAGTGTAGGAATGGGGGACTTTACCGAGGCCGAGGTAATATTGACGATGCGGCCAAATTTGCGATCGCACATGCCGTCAATTACGGAGCGGATTAAGAAGATCGGCGTGAGCATATTGGCGTCGATCGCTCGGAGCCAGTCTTCGCGCGACCAGTTCCTGAAGTCACCGGGAGGTGGGCCGCCGGCGTTGTTCACTAAAATATCCGGTTCCGGGCAAGCGGCCAGAGCCGCCTCTCGGCCGGCCTCTGTAGCGATATCACCCACGACCGTTGTGACGGAAACTCCGGTCTCTGCACGGATATCTGAGGCCGTCTGCTCCAGAGCCTCAGCGCCGCGTGCGGTGATAACGAGGGAGACACCTTCGCGCGCAAGAGCCAAGGCGCAGGCCCGACCAAGGCCTTTGCTGGCGGCACAGACGATCGCTTTCCGGCTTTTAATGCCCATGTTCATGTCTGTTCTTGGCTACTCCACGAGCGATAGCACGCTTTGACAACCGATGAGACGGAAGTAAGAGAGAGGAACGGCCCGGGCAGTCCACATTCCCTGATGTTACCCCCAGCAACTACTCTGCGGCGATTTGCTGTTCAACCTCAACCCGCTGGAGATGGACTGCAGTATCGTGAAACACAGCACCACCGGCTGGTAGGGCGGGCTCATCGCTGGTGAGCGCGTTGATGCCTATGCCGCCGACGAAGGCTTGGTCTGCCCAAACGCCTTCCACCACGATTGTGCCGGGTTGCAAGCCAAACGAGAGCTTGGCGTACAGCCGAACTTCACCACGCTGGTTCGCCAAACACACGACCATCCCGTCAGAAATGCCAAGCCGTTGTGCGTCGTTGGGATGGATAAGTGCGGCAGGTCGGTTTTCCCGCCGAATCGATGTGGTCACCTGATTGAATGTTGAGTTCAGAAATTGTCGTGCAGGCGGAGCAATCAATCGAAATGGGCGTTCTGGTGTGCATGGGTCTGTTGCTTCCCAGTGATCGGGCAAGGCCGGCAACGCGCCACCGCCCGATCCGAGTGCGCGCCAATCGGGCCGGAAGCGAAAACGACCATCAGCGTGGCCAAATCCAGTGATGAAATGGCTGCTGTCGAAGTCTGGCTGCGCATCAACCCAGCGCTGCTCTATGACGGCTTCGGCGTTTGGCCAACCAGAGGTTTGCAAGGTTTCATCGATGATCTCCATTGCACTCATTTTAAAGCCGCGGTGCTCGGCGCCTAGTCGTGCAGCAAGCCCGCAAACCACATCGTGATTGGAGCGGCACTCGCCAGGCGGCTCTATCACCTTGGCGCCGATTTGGATGTGGCTGTGCCCGCCCGCTTGGTAAAGGTCGTCATGCTCTAAGAACATTGTTGCAGGTATCACAAGATCAGCAAGACGCGCAGTATCGGTCATGAATTGCTCATGCACCGCGACGAACAGATCATCGCGCATCAGGCCCTGCCGAACGCGATGAGTGTCAGGAGCGACGCTGGCGGGGTTAGTGCTTTGGATGAGCATGGCATGAACGGCTGGGCCATCACACAAAGCCTGACGATCACCATTGAGAATACTGGCTATGCGGCTCATGTCGAGATCACGGATCGATGGGTCGCGCGCGTCAAGCCCCTCAATCAACGTCTTGTCCCAGTGATAAATGCTGCGGTTATTCCACATCGCCCCACCGCCCTCGTACTGCCACTTGCCGGTTACCGTCGGCAGACAGGTGACAGCGTGCATGGCGCTGGCGCCGTTGCGGGCACGGGTGAAGCCAAAACCGACACGGATGTAAGCCCGCTGCGTGCTGTTATAGAGTTTGGCGAATTCCTCGATCTCGTCGACACTTAGCCCCGTAATCGATGCGGCCCAAGCGGGGTTGCGGCTGACGAGATGCTTCTGTAGCGCGGCCGGGTCGTCTGCATATTTAGCCATATAGGCCTGATCTGCGGCGCGATCACGAAACGCGATATGCATGACAGCACATGCCAACGCAGCATCGGTGCCCGGTCGTAGCGCCAAGTGCAAGTCAGCAATCGCAGCCGTGCCGGTGCGATAAGGGTCAATGACAACCAACTTGGCGCCGCGCTCCTTGCGCGCGCGGGTCACGTGACTCATGGCATTGACTTGGGTGGCAACCGGATTTCCGCCCCACATCACAATGAGGTCGGCGCTTGCCATCTCCCGAGGATCCGGGCCGGTGACTTTCCCGACGCCGGCTGTCCATCCGGCATTGGCGATTGCGGTGCAAATCGTGCTGATGCGGCCGGAATAGCGCTTGACATGGCGCAGCCGAGCGATGCCGTCGCGGTTAACCAAACCCATCGTGCCGGCGGAATTATAGGGCCAGATGGCTTCGCTGCCATGCTTTGCCTCGGTCGTTTCAAACGCCTCGGCAATACGGTCTAACGCCTCGTTCCACCCTATTGGACGGAATTGGCCAGAACCTTTGGGGCCGTTGCGCAATAGAGGAACCATGAGTCGGTCAGGGTGATGGATGCGCTCAGAGTAGCGCCCCACTTTCGCGCAGACGACGCCAGCCGTATAGGGATTATCTGCGCCTCGCACGGCACCAATACGGCCGTTCTCATGCACCTCCACGTCCAGGGCGCAAACAGATGGACAATCATGCGGGCAAACCGATGGGCGTAAATATGACATGCTCCGATACTGAAGGAGCAAGCGCTTTAGGCCAAGGGGTTTAGCGAAGTTTGGGGGCTTAGAGCAATATCACCATGAGTGGCGTCGGCCCGGTGACAAAATTACTCGTTAAAACAAAGGGGGAGGGTGTTTTCAGCACCGCCACCTCATTCCAGTCGGGCTGAACACACTCTGGCACGATTTTGGTTTGAACTGTTTAGCTCACGGGGTCTGCAGCGACTGGCTTACGTCTGGATTTTATGCCCCGTTGTCCTTCCAGCGCCTGCCACAAGAGCAAGGCCGGAACGCCGATCACCAAATCCCGCCCACGTTTGAGCAAAGACAGGGCAAGGGCGGAGTCCGCGTCTACTCCAAACATACCACCCAGCAGGATTAAGCCGCCTTCCTGAACACCTAAGGCGTTCGGCACAACAAAGGCGGCGCTGCGGAGCGCGTAGAGAAGGCTATCAATAATGAGGGCTGCTGATATTCCAATCTGAACACCCATGAGGTGCAGCGTCAGCCATGTTTCCAGACCAGCGAGGACCCACGTTGAGAAATGCACACAGCAACTAAACCAGACAACCATTCGCCGTGCATGCACGCGCTGAATTTCGACTTGAACCGAACCCAAACTGGCTATGTCTCGGCCGAGGAATTGCTGTGCCAAGCGTCGTCCCGATGTTTCGACGAACCCGGCACCACGGGCTTGGAGGGCATAAAATCCGCCCGCGAGTCCCGCCATCACTATGAGACCTCCCAGAACGGGAAGAAGCAACGAATTTGACGGTTGCAAAGCTCCGAGCAGGGCAAGACCGAGCAGGGTGTAAAGTAACTGACCGACGAGTTCCGCACTGACATCGACACCGGTCGATGCGGCGGCGAACGCACTTGCCACGCCTGCAAGGGTCGCAGCGCGAGCGCCTAGGACAAATCCCCCAACTTGTGACAGCGGCAAAGCCTCTGAGGCGGAATCGCGGATCAGTCGTCCCCAGACAAAGCGAGGCCACAGAGCATCTGATCTACCGCGCCCCAAGAGCCACCAAGCAAGACCCATAAGGCCAATCAGCCCAAGATGTATTGCTGTAATCAGGATAAAGCCAGCCCAACCGAGTTCTGCGATCGCTTGCCAGACGGCGCCCACGCCGAGTGCGAACACCAGCACGGTCGTCAGAGCGAGCCCACCGACAGCGCACAATAGAATAAGAATTTTCACGCCGCTTGCTTGCGCCCAAGCCGCCCGCGATCCCACAGACGCAAACCACGCACGGCCAAATCGGCCACCGCTGGCAACAGAGTTGGCTGCATTAAGTCCGGGTCGAAAACGCTCATACGGCGTGCATTTTCGCGGTAACAGTCTTCCACGAAACCACGGAAACTGAATCCGTCTAGGAATAAACTGGCTTGTGTGACGTCAAAGTCGCGGCCGTCATTGCTGTCTTGCCCGCGCTTGACCATACCGAATAACCGTCGGGCCGCCCGGCCATAAAACCAAGCAGATTTCAACGCCCGGGCTGGCGCGCTGAGCCCCCGGCGTCGTTCACGCCATGCCATGTAGTTAATGAAAAAAACGATGTGCCGGGTTTCTTCAAACATTAAAACATCGAAGATATCGAACATGGCAGCGGGCAAAAATTCAGATTGACGGGCGGTTTTAAAGGCGCCGAAACCTAAAAACGCGTCGAGACATTCGCCGAAGCCGAAATCGATAAAGGCTGTCTCGAGATCGGGTGGAAAGGCTTCAATGGGTTGTTCGGTGGCCGAGAGGGCGTACCGATCAATCAGCACGCGGATGAGCCGGGCGTGGCGCGTTTCTTCCACACCTTGTAGTGCAACAGCCTCGCGCACTAGCGGGTCTGTTACCTGTGGCGTAAAGGCATCGACAATTGCCCCGGCCCGACGTTCGGTGTGGTAAACTTCTTGCCAGAACGGAACAGCCTGCAAACGGGCCAGGGCTGGTGCATCCAGCTCCGGCCACGGCAGTTCTTCCGGATCAAAGACCTGATGGGTATCGATGAATTGGCGACAAAAGAGTTGTTTATGTTCTTCTGAGCCGGCGGCAATTCGGCTTTTCATGCGCGCGCCAATCGGCGTTTCACCGCGCGCCCTGCGCGGAGCACGCGTGTCGCACATCGGGTCAGTGATGGCATCGTGGTCGGCCTTCGAAGTCGCTTATCATACCCGGCGAAACGACGATCGTTTTCTTGCAGGCAAAGCTCCATTATTTCTCCGATGCTCACGTCAACATTGCTCACAGCTTTGCTACCGGTCACCGTGAAGTTATTATCTTGCGCGACAGATTCGCCGCTGCCGCTAGGGTCCATCCCTTTTGCGATACCGATGCGTTCCCACCCCAGAAACACCCATACAGCGAGCACGCGCAACTCGAACCATGGGCGCCGCCACCACGGCATGGCGCGTCTCTGCCAAGCAAGCCAGTTCGCAAAGAGCAGAATATGGCGACATTCCTCCTGCATCACAGGTTCAAAGGTCTCTACCAATTCAGGAGGAAAAAACCCCGACTGTTTCGCGAGTGCAAAGAGGCCAAACGCAAAGAAACTGTCGATACACTCACTGAAACCCGTTACCAAGTAAGCCCATTCTGGATCTTTGGGCTCCAAATAAGGCGGTTCCGGCGCGAGTAGAATGCCGTAAGCCTTGACCAGGTTTGACAAGACCATCTTATGCCGGCCTTCTTCCCAACCGTTTTGCTCAATTGCCGAACGCCAGGCGGGATCCGACAAGCTGTAGGCGTATGAAAGCATACGCTGTCGTGCGCGCCCTTCGGTTTGCACAGCAATGTCCCAAATGGGCAGGGAAATGAGCCGCTCTCTGGCCTCTGAGTCAAGTTTCGGCCAATCGATGATTGTCGGTTTGTACGGATTAAACGTCTCTCGGAACATAGCGCAAACGCTGTCTTTGTGCTCGTCAGTTCCGAGTTTTAGCTCCCCCTTGACTGGGCTTACCCATCTCCGCGCGTTCCAGTCTGCGGCGTCGATGTCTTTCGCGTTGTGTGGGACAAACGCCTTTAAGCTTAGGCCGCACGGGGGGGCGGTCAGTTCCGTATCAATGCTTGTATCGAACGTCATGTTTGCCGTTTCCGGTTGTGTCTGTGGACGACCCGCTGCACCGAAGCGGGTGGATACGTCAACCCAGACGGCTTCTCCAACATTTTTGTGAGGGGGCTATAACTTAAAGTCAATAAAATGGAAGGTCGGTCCGAGGCACTGGTAGCATGTGCGAATGTGCTACCAATTCATCCATCGAGCCGCCTACCGATAGAATCGTGTGGACAAGGCATGAAGAAATGCTTGAGAAGTTCGAGGGGTTTTGCACTCAGAGAGAATTTGAAATGATATTTCCTGGGACCACCCGAAAAGTTATAGTTCAAACATTCTATGAATTGCCCCAGCGCGAGACCATCACGTTGGCTGAAATTCGCCGCGTGTATTCCCGACCATAGCAAGTAATTCTCTGCGCGTGGCAGGGTCGTCACGAAACGCGCCGAGCATCCGACTCGTAACCATCATCGTTCCTGGCTTGTGCACACCACGCGTCGTCATGCACTGGTGTGACGCTTCGATGATAACCGCGGTTCCTCTCGGCTGAAGAACTTCATTGATCGTGTTGGCAATTTGTGCGGTCAATTTTTCCTGAATTTGCAGCCGCTTAGCGTAGGCATCGACCACTCGTGCGAGTTTGCTGATGCCGACTACACGCCGATGGGGGAGATATGCGACATGGACCCGCCCGATAATCGGCGCCATGTGATGTTCACAGCAGCTTTCTAAACGAATGTCGCGTAATAGCACGATTTCGTCATATCCCTCGGTCTCATCGAAGGTTCGTTGTAAAAGACTAACGGGGTCGACATCGTAGCCTGAAAAAAACTCCGCATATGCGCGTGTTACGCGTTTCGGTGTATCATGCAAGCCTTCGCGCTCGGGGTCATCGCCGGCCCAACGAAGGAGTGTGCGGACAGCTTCCTCAGCCTCTTGTCGACTTGGGCGATCGTTGTTTTCTACTTTGACCGCGGGTGCAATATCCACCAGTTCGTCATCCTCTTCTGATTATCGGGATATTGGGGCAAACCGCCAGCGCGCAAGGCGCCCGCTGACTGGTGTTTGCCTTCCCTAATCAGTGGATTCGATTGTCTTGGTGGGGACTGTCGAGACTAAATGCCGGGATTGTCACATCAAAATTCTCGCCGGACGCTGATGCAACCATATGATATGCACCCGTCATAAACCCAGTCGGCGTTTCGAGCGGAGTGCCCGAGGTGTATTCGAATGCTTCCCCAGGTTCGAGGAACGGTTGTTCACCCACCACACCGACACCATCAACATGCTGAGTGCGGCCTCGGCCATCTGTGATGTGCCATGTCCGTCGCAGAAGCTGCACGGTCTCCCGACCACGATTTTCAATCTTGACCTTGTACGCCCAGAAGAAAGAGCTTTTCTCAGGGAGTGACTGATCCTCTAGATAAAAGGATCGAACACTGACACGAACCCCTCGTGTTATTTTTGAATAGTCAACGGCCATCGCTACCCCGGCACGCCTCAATCAAGCTTTGTTTACGTACTGCATACGACTTTGGGGGTTTGTTCTGCAAGTCTCACCGGCCATGGTTGAAGGGGAATTCGTCTTTGACAGCTAAACTCTTGGCAGGCCCTGTCTAAAATTTGTGATGCGCCGGGTAAAGGGTCACCTCTATCGGAGCAATGAACGAAGGCGATTTTTTGGCACGCAGATACATGACCGTCGCCTTTTGCCGTCATGGGCCGACAAACACGCGGTGTCCAACACGTTCTCGCCGGCACCGGAGGAGATCGATCTACCTTTTGAAAGCTTCACGGACGTCGTCGATCAAATCCTCTATATCTTCGAGGCCAACTGACAGACGAATGACACCTGGGGTAATCCCCAGACGCGCACGTTCCACAGGGTCAATGCGCATATGAGTGGTAGTTGCTGGGTGCGTTACAAGCGATTTACTATCACCCAGGTTATTCGATACACGAATAAGCTGTAAGTTGTTCATGAAGTTGAACGCGGCTTGTTTGCCGCCCTTTAGCTCAAACGTCACTAACGTGCCGCCACCTGTCATTTGTTGTCGTGCGAGAGAGTGTTGCGGGTGATCATCACGAAAGGGATACCATACGCGCTCCACTTCGCTTTGCCCGCTCAGGAATTCTGCGAGCTGCTCTGCCCGTCGGCACCCTGCTTCGACCCGCAGGGAGAGGGTTTCAAGCCCTTTTAAGAGCAGCCA
>Ga0116231_10009032_pt1 | contig 17130 bp, 4 predicted proteins | sample S1TSphgellanicum_2_FD_89695 | JGI IMG/M metagenome (GOLD analysis project Ga0116231, IMG submission 89695) | Host-associated microbial communities from peat moss isolated from Minnesota, USA - S1T2_Fd - Sphagnum magellanicum MG | ecosystem: Host-associated > Plants > Peat moss > Unclassified...
AGAACTATTCTAGAATGGGAAACACAAAGTCGTGTTATTCAGTAATTGAGAACACGTCAAAAATGATTTTGAATACTTTAGTGGAACTACCACAAAAATTAGAATTACATGTTTTTCTACCCAATGTGTTTATCAATTGGCTTCACAATGTATTAAGAACAGAAAATGAAGCCGTCATTGAATAACTCCTGCACATCATTGAATTGGAGGCAAACCTCAACTCACATGAAAAGCTTCACAAGTCGTATCATCAGTGACCAGGATGATATTAAAGAAACCAACAAATCCATGGGTAATTAGGTTAGGACATGCGTTGCAAATAGAACAAACTTAATATCTTACCAAAGAGAGAAAATTCACATCAAAGATGTTTGAACCTCTCTTGCCTTGCAACCGTCCTTTAAAATATAGGCAAAATGTTCTAGATATCATAACAACAACATTATTATATTCAAGATCTTACACTATGATGTCAAATATTACACATCTTTGTTGGTAGTTGATGTAAATGCCGTCTTCATTAAGTTGGAATTAGACCAATAGTAACTTGAACCATTTTCACTTGATTGTGATTGGTGGCTTCTGTCTCTTGTTGCAAACCACTCCAATTGTCTTTCAAGCTTAATTGTTCAGATTTTAATTCATCTTTTCTCTATTGCCAAACTATTGGCATGTATGTGATTAATGGACTATAAGTGAGTAATTTACACCTTTTGTGTTGGGTTCACGTTCCCTAACTAACCATGGTGGTTAACTCAGTTGCTGTTTTTACTACCTACTTACTAAAACACCATTTAGTAAGTTGTAAGTAGGGTAGATAGCAAAGCAGCGCCTGTCTACAGGTAAACGATCTCATTACCTTGTAGCCAACTGTTTTCTTACCTACACACCTACATATAGGACCTATATCTTACAGGAGAGGTTACCAAGGTGAAATGAGTTATCAACTCATTTAGACCTACTTCTTATAGAATGGGTTACTAAGATGAAATCCAGGTGGTAACTCAGTTGAGGATCATTCACAACTGAGTCATAACAGCCATCCAGTGGTGGGTACTGGTTCACTGTGGCCCACATTGAGGAGATCCAACCCCTACAAACTAGGTATAGCATTTTTGAGTTAGGTGGAATGTAGGTTGGGGCTCTTTCTTTTCCTGGGTTGACAAAACATTGCAAATGAATCAGGTGTCCTATGACAGCGTCTGTATCATATGGTATTTTTTCAAGTCCATGACAAGGGGGGCTTTAAAGTTGAATGAGTAATTAGATACAGATGCAGCTTTTGTGCAAACCTAGATTATTCTAATACCTATACACATGGAAAGGTGCATTCACACCTAATGTTAAGTCAGGGTCTGGTGAAAATGTAGGTGGCAATCTTAGGTGGTACCCAATGTTAATGGGTGATTGTTTAATATTAAGTGAATGTTAACTTAAAATAAAATCTTCGTGGTAAATAGGTTTAGGTTCTAAAACTTGGTGTTAGGGGATTTTATACTAGAGTCCTTAACACGAAGTGTGAATGCACCTTAACATAGGTAAAATCTTTGCACTAGAAATCAAGAAAGTGTGACCTGTGCAAATGAAGGGTCATGTCAATAGGGTCACAAGTGTTTTTGGTGCCATCACAAGTAGACTATTAAAATTCCTTTTGCAGGGTCTCAAGGTGGCATTATCGTGTTTTAAAATCCCCCATAAATTCTATGCTATGTTTGTGATCTATAGAATCCACATATAATGCTCACAAAACATCCTGAAGATCTTTCAGGTACACAGGAATGGCATAAAAACACCAAAACGCCCTCTATTTATGGATGTCTAATCCGAGAAACACTTAAATCAAACATGGTAATCGTTGCATTTTTCTTGTATTACATCCGAAGGTTCTGGTCCCATACTTTGATTTTGTAGAGTCAGAGCTTATTCTTCTTGCAAGGCCACTTTCAGCCACCTTCAAGATGTTTCTTTAAGGTAAAACCCTATGGTAATAGTGTTCCCAAAATAAGGGGCCTGAGGTCATGGGACAATAGCCAAATCTAGATTGCATCCTGAGAATGTCCCCTACCCATTGGGCTTTACCCATTGTAAAAGCATGAGGTCAAGGTTATCATGAACTGAAACATACATAGATGACAAGGCATAGAATGGGGATGGGTTCTTATGCCTACTCCTTAAGTGTCAGAGGGATCTTAAACCTACTAATTGGTGGTGTAATTACTACTTACTTATATGTATAACCCCTACTACAGTCAGGGAGCATCCTCCACAAGGAACTTACACCTGCATAATCCCTCCCACACTCAAGAAGTATCCATAAAGCACAAGAAGGATCTTACACCACTTATATGTATATGAAATCTTCCCACATTTGAGGACTAGGGGTAATTTGTAAGCTCCTTCCTCTATCTTAGAATACAATATATCGTCCAAAGATAGGATAGCATGCCCTATGATCAAACACCACCCTATGATTGAACACCCAAAATAATCACTGCTAGGGAGGGTTAGCAAATAAGGATTGCCCTATGGGTGTTCATATGTTGCCCTATCACTGAACATTTGGTGATAAAAAATTATGTTTGACATTTTTTATAGTTCCAACCAGTGACATTAAGTTTATGTTTGGTCATGGGAGTGTCAAAGAATTTTTATCCAAAGATTTTGTTCATTTATCTAGTGGGAGGTTTTTGGTGACGAAGGGTTAAAGAAAAGTATAGCACACATATATGTGTACATCTATATGGCCATTAACCACATTATTGGAGAAAATTGTTTGGTGAAGGGGGTATCTTAAGGCAAAATTATAATTTTTGTTGTTCTATTATTGAATGCAATGTTTAGACATGAGCTCATATACATTACAAAGTAATGCACATACATTTTGCAAATCTAAAAAATCCAAATGTACCTGGGGCTTTAGATGTTTGGTGTAAGGTAAGATTTAAGGTAGATTTACAAACAATGAATTAGGTGAAAGCACATTTAGGGGGGCCATTTTGGGCACTTTCATGATATGTATGTAAAGTATATTTTTGCAAACATATTGCATTTAATTTTGGGTTTCGCTTTTGGTGTTTGGGCTTGATAATTTCATTTTCACAAAGTTAATGATATATAATATTATTTGAATTTTTTTTTGGTAAAAGGTTAAATTCAAAGAATATTGACTATATTTACATTATATATAGTATAATACAGCTTGTTTATGTTTTTGGATTGCACTAGGTTTGGGTTTGAATTAATCAATCAAAAAATATCTGAAATAAAATTCTAAAAAATTACCCACCTCACATATCTTGTCATCTTCCATTTAAAAGTGATAGTTTGTCAAAATGTTTACTTACCACATATTTATGGTCATAACCCCCAAAAACACCCATTTGTGATATGATAATTATCAAACATTTCACATAGTTTAAACTTATTTTAATCATATTGACACACCCCAAAACTTTTTCAAAGACTCAAATGCAAGTCCCAAAATAAAAACAATGGAAGGAGTTGGGGTACATTCCCTCACTTGTTTCACTTCGAAGGTTAAAAGGGTGTGTTAGAGTTCCAAGATGGGGACTAGGAAGAGTGACAAGCAGGTCAATTATCTATATTGATATGCACAAACCAAACAACAAGTTGGTTAATGCATAGTTGGAGCATTTTTGGTTCATAGATGAGCCACGAGCATACATAAACTCATAAGACTCACCACAGCCTGAACTTTGGGGAAACCACCACCTTCCCCAATATAGTATTCTTTATGATTTGCCACAAGGGCCACACCCAAATGGTGTTTTTCTTGGGATTCCCAAGTTGGGAGTCCTACAATTCTTATAATTGGGACTCCAACCACTTTGAACGCCCATAACTTCTTGTGAAGACTTCCGATTGAAGTGAGGTTTCAAAAAAAGTTATAGCCCTTGTTGAGATCTTTCCAAAAATATGTGGCTCACCTCCTACATGCACATAAATCAAGGTGGTATTGGTTTAAATGCAAACATCCAAAGCTAAACATCTATTTTGTAAAAAGATTGGACATCAATAGAACCTAAGGTCTAACCATTATTTCTTGCAACTTCTTCTACCAAACCTGACATCTTTATACACCCAACATTAATATAAGCCAAATCACATATGGAATTTTAATGAAATTGGGATTCAAGTAGGGAGGCAATTAGGAGCTATAGTTATAGCAAAGAAAGGATCTCATCAAGTGTATAGCACTATCCTTAAATATAGAAAGTGGCTGACCATCAACTATGTAGTGAATGCAGTAAGGGGATCCATACTAGGATTTTACATATTTCGTGGTGAAAGAATTAAAGGTGATTACATTGTGCACTCCAAACTTAATGCAATCTAAACTAAAGCATGGATGACAAGTTTTTTATTCAAAATTTTTTTGTTCTTTTTCAAGAGGTAAGTCCCAATGGTATTTTTCTAAGCAACCATCATCTATTAGCTCTAGATGGACATGGTTTACATGTTGGCCTAAACGCAATTAAACATGCACAACAATTTGGTTTAAATATGATTACCTTACCTTCACACACCTCCCATGCAACCTTTAGATGTGAGCTATTTTAAGCCCTTCAAAACATCTTTCAGAAAATTAAAAGCAATAGCATGGTTAGAAACAATTATAATGAGCCGAACAAGGCTACACTTATAACATGGGTAGATAAGGCATTCGATGTAGTTTTGTCCAAAAGAAACATCCAAGAATGGGTTTTAGTTTATAAGAATCTAACTTTTTAATCCAAAGGCTATGGATGGAAGGACTAAGCCCAACGAATTTTACATTATTAATTGTAATAATGGCACATTCGATGAGGACAATGTAAAAAACTTTGATGAAGTAATGAATGATATTGAAGGTTGGGATGAAAATGGAGTAGCTACAAAGCTAATCAACATAGCCACCATTATAGATGAGCTTGCTACAACTAGAGTTGATGTTCATGGGTAGGAATAGCTACCAAGGTACTATGTGGAAAAGCTTACAATTCCTAGTATCATAGAAGATACAAGAACAAAAAGTACCTTGGATTACATAATTGATCAATGTGAACCAATAAATGCATCTGAAGGGGAGTTTCTTCATTTTAGAATAGTTCCAGCTCCAATTTGCCTTCAAAATTTGTTGTCCCTTTCGCATTTACTTGTAAGGAAAACATGTGATAAAGAATCGTTAATTGACTACAATTATTCCTATGTTGTTACTTCTAATGAATATTTGCAAATTTTATGTCAAAAAGTTATGGACAAAAAAATAGTAGAAGTAATTAGAGAACAAAGGATAAAAGAAAGGGAAGAAACAAAAAAACGGCGTGCAATAAATTCACATAATGTTGTAGACAAAGTAGAATGATGGCCAGAGAGAAAGGGAGATTTGGTAAAGGGGAGAATGCTTGCACCCCTAGGATGCGTTACATTAAAAAGGAAACAAAAAGAGAGCGCACCCTTGGGATGCGTTGTAACAAATAAGAGGAAAAAAAAAATGATGGCCAAAAAAAGAAAAAGAGATTTAATAAAGGGGAGAATGCACGCACCTTCGAGATGTGTTGCAACAAAGAGGAGACATAAAATTTCAATGCTAGGGAAAAAGAAAGCTTCAACACCAAGGGGAAAGAGAAAAAAAGAATGATGGTTAAGGAAAGAGAGAGATTCAATAGAGGGGAGAGAGCATCACGCCCCTAAGATGCATTGCAACAAAGAAAAAAAGTTTCAATGCCATGGAGGAAGAGAGAGAGAACGATGGCCAGGGAGAGAGAAAGGCCTTTGATAGAGGGTAGAAAGCATGCACACCTTAGGACATCTTGTAACAAAAAGGAAAGAGAAAGAATGATGGCTAGGGAGAGAGAGCCTTTCGACAAAAGGGGAAGATAGATGCCTAAATGACATTGACTTGCAATGGATGAGACTGAGAAGTTCGAATTAGAAAAACACCTACAATCAATGGAAACCTGAAACATTCCAAAAAACTCAAACACAATGTGCAAAGAAGAGATGGCAAAAAAACTCCAAAGCCTTCAATCGTCCCTTGTTTCATAACTTACACACACATGAGTAATAGGTTAATGAAGACCCATGAGTAAAAAAAAATGTACAGAGAAATTACAAGCTTGGTAATGACTCCAAGATAGGTTGAAAAAGATCCTTGGTCCAACATAGAAATCACAAAGCACACCAAGGAAGGGAACGCCTCAACAACCCCAACGTCTCTAACGACGTCGAACAACAACAAACTCAACAAATTTTTGTTGCAATGCACAAGAGAGAAACTAAACCCTAAGTTTGCAATGCCCATTCTAGTTTAGCAAATTAAGGTTAATGGAACAACTTTTTTGCTATGACTGGTGATTGGTCTTTTAAAAAAAAATAAAAATCTTGGCCTTTCACGCATGATGAACTATTTTGAATGAAAAAGTTATTGGTGTTGGCATCCATCCAGTTTGAAAACAAGATGTATGTTGTGCTCTTGTCCGCAAATTGAGGATTGATCATGCAATGTGACGTGTTTGTTGATCAGTCACCTGTGTGTTTGTACCTTTTCCAGCCTTAAAAGGACTCATACTTTGAATGGGCAAATCTCTGTCATTTCTCAACTAATGCAATCTAAGCAGCTATGGATGTACGGGGAGCAAATTTACAAAAAGTATTTGAAGAGTAGGATGAGCCAAACACTTGATTGATTGCCATTTTGCTCTGAGCGCTTAAGTGTTCGGTGACCGGCCTGGCTACCATACTTTGGAAAGTTTTTTGATTTGTTTTAGTGATTAAAGTTATTTGTAAAATCCTATCAGGCTTTTTTTTTATTGGCAATTTATCGCCAAATTGCAGAGTGTGACAGTGATCCTGCCAAATTAACTAAGGAGAGATTGAAAGGGCATCGCCAGCTGAGCACCTTTTTCACTGATCTTGTAACCAGTAACTCATATTAGGTCATGCTATAAATATGGTTGCAGCCATTCAGTGCACCACATTTCTTGTCTCAATCTTTCTCTTATCGCCATAAGTGCACCAGATTTGCATTAATGATCGTCACCTGTGCGATATTCTGCATTTCCTAAAAAAATACCCTGCCCCCTATCCCCTCTTCCAGTGGTATCTGCAAAGTAAGCAAATTTTATTAAAATTCAGTATGAGAAGATGAAGCTCAGCATTTGATGCACGAGGTTTGAGAGTCATTTTAGTTGTACAGGAGGGAGGAGCAGTGAAAGTATATGTAGCAGCAGTGGAGGCGCTCAGGAAAAAGGAAAGAGGGGATGAAACTCGGTTTACCCATTTGATGCCCTCCTATGCCGAAACTGGCCGTAATCGCCTGACTTTACGCATAACTTTATTATGCAAGAGTAGAGGGGCTAGCATTGAAGATTGACGGCGATTGTCAGTGGTTGCTCCGTTACGCACGATTCCAAATACCGCTAACTAGCACCGTCCAGGCGCAAGTACGACCCCGGCGCGAATCTCAATTACTTGCAAGTTGCAACTTTCTAGTATTGTGGGGACAATTAAATTCATTAACGGTTGCTTCTCGATAGTACACTACGATAGTCTATAGTACTTTGCCACCAAAGTCAACTTAGTACTGTGCTCGCGCTCTGTTATTCGGCCGCCCATGATTCCGCACTGCACAGTGGAAGGCAGAATCGGTACATGGGGTTGCTAGTACCTAATTTTTCCAACTAGCCTACTGCCACCTGCCTTGATAAGAAGTACTTGTCCTGTCTATTGAGGAAGGTAGTTTGATTGTTTTGTTTTGTATTGCCTTGTCATTTTGAACTCTCCTAAAGCACGGTGCCCCGCCCCCCCCTTTGCACTCTTGGTAATGTTGGGAAAGCCCTTGACGTATAAGTGTGCATCAAGGTGGTTTTGTATTATTTAGACTTTCTTTGCAAGAGTTATTGAACTTTGAACAATTTTGTCATTGAAAATTGGATGGAATCACATTTATGAATTATAAGGAAACATTGGCTTGAGATGTTGTTTTGAAACCCTTGATGAATAGGGTTGCATGGAGGTAATTTTGTAACTTTTAGATCTAAGGTGCAGAATATACAAAAATTTGAATAATTTTTGACATTGGAAATTTAGTAAAAAAACATATTAAAGTTTAATAAAATTTGGATTTTCAAACTTCAGCTAAAGAAGGTATATCATTTTCCTTTTAAAATTCGTTCAATCTTTTGATATGTGCTTCACAACTAGGCCACACTAATTGTAATAATGAAAAGCTTAATGTTGGGTTCAATGTTGGTATTGCATAATGTGATGTGGTTCAAACATTGGATGTGTTGTAACAAGTGATGAAAATTTTGAGTGATACTTTGAAGCTCTAAATTTAAATTGTTTTACATGACAGTAGGATTTGAGTGCTTCCTCATAAGTATTTTAAATTTTACTCCAGGCACCCATATGTAACTCAACGGTCCTATCCAAATTCCAGCATATTCTTCTGTTTGCAGGTCACATATCTCAAGACCCTTTTAGTCTATGGTGTTCAAGTTCAGAGGATAACATAACTGGTAACAAATATGTCCATCCTTGATAGGTTACACTATCTCTTCTGCAATAACTCAAGGTTTCATATGAAGAATTTGCAGAATTCTTAGTATATTTGGAGAGCACCTTATATTTGTGAATAATGTATTGAAAAGAAGAGGCACATTAGGGTAAATGGGCCCATCATTAATCACCTGTCTATGACCGAATGCTTTGGCAAATCCTTCTGAATTCTTCTCCATTTTGAGTGATTTAAAAGGTTATAGGAGCACCTTACAAATCATCTTTGAAATGCAAAGCCATGGGACCAGCTAATAAAGAGCTCTAAATAAAATACGTTTTTTCAAATTGCAAAACACATTTTTTTCCCTTGTGACCTCTTCTACTTTCAAGCCTCATAACTTTCTTATTTTTTATTCATTTCAAATGATTTAAAATGTTATAGGAGCCTCATTTAAAGTGTTACAAATCATCTTTGAACTCTAATAGCAACAGAGCAACATAACAATACAAGGAGTTTTTTCAGTGTTCGGGAATTGACCTTTGTAGTGTCCGATGGTTTGTTTCTTTGAGTTTTTGACCCCTCTACTTTGGGGGGCTGTAACTTTCTCAATTTTAATCCATTGTTGACAATTTTTTAATGTGCCAGATGTGCCAGTAGGAGGGGTTCAAATTTTGTTTGGACACCAGAAATAACAGAGCCCTCCCCTTGGATCTGGCCTGGCCTGGCCTGAGCACTTAAGCGCTTGGTCACCAGCCGTATTACCCTATGCCTACAAGAGGCCTTGCATACGCTTAAGTTGCCTCCCACTCCTATTGCCTGGTGATCTACATACGTTTAGGCTCATCAATAACAATCACCTCGTCATAGGATTCACCTCATGATTTGTGATGCCTATTGAGTGGGCAACATTCCTGAAATGTAGAGTTGGACTAGGCTACAAATTGTCCTAAAGCCCTTTATTTTCAGACTAGCCCAGCCATGGGGCATTACCCTACAAAAATAACTGTTTATCCTTTTCTAAAAGAAGACTTCAATTAAGTGGGTTCAGAGCAAGTGGACTTATGGATTAAGGTTCAGAGCAAATTGTGACATATTTCAGACATAAATACTTTTCTTTTGCTTTTTTTGGAAGCACAACAGCAGACCCCGCCTCCTCACAAGCCATTGACATTCACAAGTGAAGTTTATTAGCAGAGGGCCAACAGGAGTTTCACCTGCACACCACTGGGTTTGAATATGGGACCTTTTTTCCAGTCCCAGGGTACCAGAAGGGTCTATAGCGGTGAGCCATCACCCCTGGGGTTACATGAATACTTTTAAAGTACAACTTTCCAAAGGGCCCATGTGCCTCACAAGGGCCCACCATCTCGCCCATCTCCGTCAACCCCACATGTCTGTGACATTTCATTCAAGTTAACCCCTAAATGTCAGGGCCAACAGATTTGGTCAGCATTTCAGTGTATTTTTCATTTCACCGACATTTAGATTAAGTTATAAGGCTTTCTAGTAGGTTTTCTGGGCGTGTCCTCATTGTGGGCTTGTTTTTTGCTTTTTCCTTGAGACTACAATGATGTAAACCTGGCAAACCCTAACCTTACTGCAATAGATGTGGATATACAACGTCGGAGATTTGGCTGTCAATGTATGGAACACATGCCTGCCATAGCAAGTTGTCCTATGGTCTGTAAAGGCTGCTGTTATAGAAAGGAACTCAAATGCGTGGACTCTTTCTTGCTGCATGGACAGGCACTTTGCATTCGAGAGTTGCAACTTGGCTGGAAATCTTTAAGTAATTGATGCTTGAAGCAATTCACATTTAGGCTAAGGTACTTTTTAGAGAATTCATATGTAACCCATGTTCTTGTCAAAAAGACAGATGTCATTTTGTAGACATTAACATGTTAACTTACAGTTCACAGAGCTTTGCATTTGGTCAATGCTTAACCTGTGAAGCTGAGGTGGTTGTGAGAATCTAGAAAGCGGAAATGGAAAGCGGCTATGGGGGCATAATTTGTGATCAGAGCAGCCTAATGGAAAAATGCCCTAAGTCTTAGATGTTGCTAAACCCAATATCTTCACCAAGGCTTTTTTTCAATTTTGTGATGCAGCACAGTGGGGATCATCGAAAAAAACCCCTAACACTAAAAATGTGTCCAAATCTCATTTAGTTTTTTTCGGAGTGTTGATGAATTTGGCAGGAATTAGTGACAAAACATTCCATTTTATCTTTTGAGGTTGAAATCTTGGACCTGTAGACCAAGGGAAAAAAAACCACTGGTCTACACCAGTGTTGGGCAGTTCTTTAAATTTTTAACGAATCATTAGTTCCAGTTCTTTCAAAACCCTTAAAGAATCGATGGTTTTCATGAAAGAACTGCCCCATCTTTGACTTTTTAAATATTTTGAAGAACCTTGGTTATATAGCAAATCAATTCTGTTTATTTTTTGAGAACCAAGTAAATGAGTATATACCCTGGTTGATAACCAATGAGTATCTGTCTCTGAATCTGAACTACAAATGGTGGGCATTGGAAATGAATAGGTATCTCATAGCCCACTTTGAAAACCGAATAGTTCAAACGTTTGTCCACATAAAACCCAGAATGATTACATTAGTTGTTTATGGCAAATCTAGGTAAGGATGCTTTTGAACAAACTGAATTGGGAGCATTTGAAGGGTCATAACATTTTAATGTGTTTGAGAGGTCAAGTACATGAATATATTTGTTGTACAAAACCTGGTTTGTTGAAGAGCTTCAACATTTAAATACTTCTCAAGGGGTGGAAACTAGTGTTTGGTGGCTGTGTCTTTTACAATTTTATATATCCATGGCCAGGGTGAATATTTTTTTTTACAATCGTACCAGTGTAGCTGCTGGTTCACCCAAGGAATATATGCACAAGTAAACAGTTGTGTAAGAATATACCTTACTCGACTTGTATATTCATATTGTTCTCCTTTTAAGTCATGAACACAATTGATGAATATTTCAGATCTATATTGTTTTCACCTTTCCCCCACTGAATATTTGAGGTTTATCACAAGGGAGGATTATTTTTTGAGAAGGGTAGAACGATGGTTTATGATGAAACCTTCTAATATGCCATATTATTTTGCCACACACATGATTATGATGGATTTTGTTCAAATTATGGTGACTGACTAGTAAAGATATTAGCTTTTGATGTTTTAGTTCACTCATTGCGCTAATTACCTTGCACAAAAGTCTTACCATATTATTTTGAAAACATTTTAGTTTTGGCTACCATTTTGCAATTATATGTAGGTAAATGGGTAGGTTGAGGGCATTCCAAAATCATGGGCTTAGGACAAGACTGTTGCCAGGTCTCTGCCCACATTTTTGGAATGTCTCCCAACCATGGGCTTTCCCCATTGTAATGCATGAGGCAAACATGTATGAACCTAAGCCTACATAGGTCACAAGGCATAGGAGGAGGAGGGCTCTTATGCCTACTTAAGACTGGGAGAGCTCTTACTCCTATAAGTATAGAGGAAGGGCAGGGCTAGAGGGCATTCCTTTGTTTGAAGGCATGGGAGTGAGGTGGTAGCCCAAGTTCCCTATGCCAGAAAACAAAGGAATGCCTTCTAGCCCTGTTCTTCCCCTATGTAAAAATCTGACCTAACCAACACATGAATCTTATGGTTAATGAACAGACCTTATAGATGTGTAAAATGCCTCCCATCTTGCATGAAAGTTGTACCCAAGGAGGTATGTGCAAATACAAACGAAAAAATAAGGTTAGGTTTTAAGGTAGACATAACATCTCTCCTCTTTTGAGGAATCCATCCACAAATATAAGGTGCTCTCAAAATACATTAAAAATCTTATGGGGATGAGATAGTATTTACATGGTCATGTGTTAATAGGGTTTTTTATTCTCATTAAGGTTGTTCAACTTCTGAATTTTTCAACAACCGGTTCCTAAAACAGCAACAAGTACATACAACACTCTAATAATACTTGAACTAACTACAATCCTAAACTACATGTGCACATATTGCTCAAAGCTTAAAGGAAATGGTTGAAAAAAGAATTGAATCATGTTCCACAAATGAAGATTAAACACATAATCCAAAATGATATTCAAAAGCTCTTCAACAACTTTGTCCTCCTAGTTCTTATATGAAATATTTCAAATACAATAATCATTACTGACTATTATAAATAGTCATTAACCAATACCAAAACTAATAGTCCAAAATTTCAAAAAATGCACCCTCCCGAATTACTTGTTCAAGTACCAGTTCTGCCAAATACAAGTTTTGCAATTCACCTGTTGGCTAGCCTGTCAACCTATCTTCCTAACCCAATAACATTATCTAACAAGTTTAGTAATTGCTTAGATTAATATTACAAGTTAAGTTAAATAATAGGTTAAGACACATGTTAGGTTTAACAACCTGCTTATTCTATCAACCTATTAAGTCTCCTACTACCAAATATAGGTAACATCATGACAAGGAGGTGATGAAGGCCCAAAGGTAAGAACTCGATGGTTCATTTATTTGGGTTACTATTCATGCCTAGTTCATTTTGATTCTAAAACCCAAAAGCATAAGGGCGGCACATGTGTGTTAAAATTTTAATTTAAGTGCATTAAAAAGGATTTAAAAGGCATTTTGTGAAGGGTTTTTTTTTTCTCACCTTCTTATTATTTATATTTTAATATGCACATATGCTTAAATTAAATTATAATTTTTATTTGTATCAATTTTTTTATCTTATATTTATTTGAATTTGAAATTTTAATATTTGAAGTTGTGAAAAGTGATGAAGATGCAACTCAACATGGTAAGATCATGTGATAAGATTACTATTTTTTTAACATACCATATTTACTTAACATTCTTCCAATTAAATAATGAAAACAAAATACTCATCAAAAGTGTAAGTTTTTCAAAAATGACTCAAATGTTAATGGTGTGAAAGGGTCCTTCATTTCATGTTCCTCCACATTCATTTCACATTCCTTCACATTCAATTATTAATTCATTTACATGAAGAGTTCATTTACATTTTTACAAAAGGATGTTGATTCAAAATAAGATAGTTTTTTATTAAAAAACATAAAATGTAAATTGGCCCCTTAATAAAACCTTCAAAATATTTATAAAATAAAAAATTGGAAAAATAGTTAAATGCTTTTTTAATAATGTAGATATTCATCAATTGCTAAAAAAACCATTTATATAAATAATCAAGATATATATTAATGTAACCATCTCAATTACAATTAGGTAGCAAAATAATACCCTTTGAATGTAATGGGTACCTTGAAAATAAAAAGAATGATTTTTAGTGTAAACTCAATTTTTAAATTGAGTTTAAGGTGGTTTAAATATGTGGAAATTGAAATTTAAAAATAAGGCGAGAAAAATTAAAACCCCTTCACATAATAGCCCCCAAACAATACTTTCTTTGACACATGTAATGGGAAAAATTAACACACAGTGTTCCTCCCCATGGTTTTGTTACATGAAATCTAATGTGATAATTTGGTTTTGTTTTTGTTGGCAATCTTGTTATTAATAAATATGTCCAAGAATTAAAATTTGATTTTTTCTTAGTAGGCGTTTAAATCTTTCTTATTGGCCTATGTATTAGGAGAATTTTTAATTACATAACAACAAATAAATTTATCAAGTTTTCATCATTATGCACATTTCCCATTTCATGTAAGATGGACATATTTGGGTGAATTTAACATGTACAATAATAATCTATAAACAACAAATAGAAAGGGTGCCCAACTAGTGATATGGTCAATTAGGTACCATGTGTCCTTAATTAGCAACATTAATTGTGTAATATATAAACGCACCATACAATACATTTAAATTATACTTTTAATGTGCAATGTGATAGCATAATGTGCCATTTTTCATAGAACATAAATGTTGTAGTGACAGAAGCACATGAATTGATCGTCTCTTTTGTTTTTGGTTGGTGGAACAAATTTGTTTCTATTATGTTGTGCAATTTGTTTAATGCAAATGAGAGCTTTATGCTTGCAAATGTCCAAAGTGATTAAAAATCAATCACTCTTGTAAGTTGTAAATTTAAGTTTTTCTTTTAATGTATGGACCTTGTAATTAAATAAATAGCAAAGAAGATGCAATTGACAAACAAATGGACTAAAGTAATTGACAATGTTCATGTGAGAGTTGTTAAAAGCACAAGTCACAAATTTTATGCAAGATAGAAAATGTCCAAAATTCAAGCACATTGTTACAACAATGAAATGTCTCATTGGGACACAAAAGAGACAGTGCATTGCCATTCTTTCTTTCTAGCATGCCTTGTCCCACTTAATGTAACACATTGTTATGTTATTTTTTCCATAGCAAGCAACCTTCCTACTTAGTGTGCAGCCAATTGCAACAATTGCACCTTGTCCCACCTACATCAATTTGCCATCCCTCCCATCCAACAAACTAGTCCCATTCATTCCACTTGTCCCCACTTTTTTGGCCATTTTTGGTTTCATTAAAGTTCGTGTACCTTATTTATTCATCAAATGATTAATTTAATAGTCAATGAATTGTTTGATTTGGTCAAGATTATTGTGTCTCCTTAGCCATACAAAAATAGTACTACAATATACTAAACAATAGCTATAAAGATTACACTTTTGGAATCCCAAGTTATTTAGAAGGTTTGTTTCAAATTCCATGGTGCCCAACTATAATTTAACCATGTACATATGACCCCAAACAAAAAATTGTTAAGCTAGATTGCTATATTTTTAAAATGTTAATATACAATATAATACAAATTATAAGCTTTAATATCGATTGGATAATTAAATACTTCATCAAACTATGGGAACAACTTCAAAATATTGTTTAGTATTGTTGTTATATTTGTATGTGTAAATAAAAAAAATTCCTATTAAAACAATTGTTTCCTAATATGAAAGCATGGTAAATTATACAAAAAAATATGGATGTCCATTTTTACCCAATTTTATCTGGTATCATTCATATGAAAACAATTAAATAACATCAACATGGGTGGTAATATAATGTAAAACCCTTGGGTGGGTCTATCACATTTATAAGAATTTATTTTCAAAAAAATAAAAATAATTTTTTTTGGAAGAAAACTAGAAAAACCCATTTATTGGTTGATAAATTTATGGTTGGTCAACCTTCAAGACAATATACTTGATGAAATGTACTTATACTAGGTTAGAATTTAAAGATCACCATGTTTTTTACTCACCCATCAAAAAAATATTTTATCTTCAAATTTCCATATATTAAAACATAGTACATACTGAATAAAGATTTTACATGAATACACATTACAAAAAGTAAACTTCAAAATCTAGTTGATTTTTTTAAAATTTACTTTTCCAACACAAAATTTGAAAATTAATGCATAGTAGTGAAAAAAAATATCTTAATTTATTCAAGTTAAAACATTCAATGTATAGTAAATATCTTATGATGAGTTTTGTTGCAAGTAGATTGCAAGATACAAATATTGTTCACTTTATCTTGCTTTCTTCCCTTATTCCTAAGTCCTTTGGTTAGTCCTACAACAAACAACTAAAAATTTAAAATGTAATAAAATTGATAATTGAATTTTTTACATGTGCATCAACTTCACAACATAATGAAAATTTAGGATATTTTCTATTTTTTATTGCACATTTCCACCACAAGATTTTCTCTAAATCTTTAAAAAATCACATAAAAAATGTGCTAAAATACAAATAATCAAATTATGATTCCTTTTCTGTTTACATTGTACGATGGAAAACACCTTGTTCATCAACTTGACCTAATGGCCAAGGTCAAAGCTAAGGTAGCGAAAATTGCACATCATTAATCATGAATGACAAAAAAACATCACAATTTTTAACAATGCATACCCATTATTTGGTCCATTTTCAATCGTGTGAATTAGCATGGGTTCAACATTTGTAGGTGTTGTTTCTAAAACCAATTCACCAAGATAAGAAAAACCTTTATGTAAAGACTACTTCACCATCCAAATTGGATTGGAGATTATAAACTAGTTACAACAAAAATTAAAATAAGAATTTAATGTGAGGAACAAGACATCATTTGAAGAACAAGAAGTTACCACAAAGGTAATAGGGAAAGAAATTTTGCAAAAAATTTCCATTGCTACAAACTACCAATTGCAAAACTACAATGCAACTACAAATTGTTGAATACGCAAGAAATTTATTATTTATTATTATGGAAAATAAGATATTACTACAAAGATATTAAAGGGAGGAGATTTTGTTGCACATTTATGTTGATACAAACTACAATGAAATTAAAAATTTTAAATGCCAATAAACTACAAATTCACATTTTGATTCATGAAGGAGAAACATGATGGTTAATGATGATTCAAAGATAGACTGCATGACAAAAAAAAATGGTACTTAACACTAAAATTAGGTTTAGAGAAGAGGGACTAGAGTGACCTAACAAAAATGTTAAATTGCCAAAGTTGTGACATTTTATGAGGTGTGGCACTTACTAGGTGAACATAAGTTTTTATTTAACAACTAATTGTGAATTATTAATGGTTAAAATGATAAATTGGAAACAATTAACAATGACCATCAATGTTAAGGGA
>Ga0116231_10009033_pt1 | contig 17128 bp, 14 predicted proteins | sample S1TSphgellanicum_2_FD_89695 | JGI IMG/M metagenome (GOLD analysis project Ga0116231, IMG submission 89695) | Host-associated microbial communities from peat moss isolated from Minnesota, USA - S1T2_Fd - Sphagnum magellanicum MG | ecosystem: Host-associated > Plants > Peat moss > Unclassified...
GGAGATTGCACTGATGAGAAATAGAGGATTTTAGTCTTTTTTGGGTGATGTTCAAACCCTAATTTGTCATCCATTCTATGAGTTCCCCTTTGGTAGAGTCCTTTGTCATCTTTCAACAATATAGTTCATTAAGTAGGCTGTTTCCATCTGAGTTTCAGTTTGTCTTTGTGAAATTAGGACTTATCGGTCCAATTGCAAGTTTCTGTGGGTTCAAATCCATTATATACATGTGAATGTTAGCCAGAATATTAGTGTCCACCAATTTGTTTGAGGGAGCTGAAGGGGGTTTTCCTCTGTGGCATCAAATGGGGTTAGGTAAGATGAACCATACCTTTGAGGAGACACCATACCAGCAGACCCCACAGACCCACTTCTCAGAAAGTGAGTAAAAGTGCCTAAAAATCCTATTGCAAGAAATCCTACACAAGTTGTTAGTGACATAACATCCAGAGATCCAACGGCTGCTTGACATGAGGATGATGGCAATTGGGTTTTCAGAGTGGGCTCAGTTATACAAGAGACTAATACTACTGGAGTTGCCTACTTGTTCAAGAGCAAAGATTTGAAGCATTGGGAATTGGTAGACAACCGTTTGTATACATTGCCTGGAAGTGGAATCTGGGAATGTATTGATTTCTACCGTCCAGATCCTAGCTCTCAAAACTATGTCCTTAAAGCAAGCCTTTTCAATACACAGCATGATGTCTATGCATTGGGCTCATATGACAGTGCAGCTCATAAATTTATTCCTGACAACCCAGAGCTTGATTTCTTTGGGTTTGAATCATCTCGGTATGACTATGGGAGGGTCTATGCAAGTGACTCATTTTTTGAACCAGTAAAGCAGAGGCACATTGTGCTATCCTGGGTGAATGAAACTGACACAGAAGAATTGGAATTGCAGAGGGGTTGGTCAGGTTTTCTAGTAAGTTAACCATCTCACTTACCTTGTAATAAATTTGAGTTTCTTTCAAAAATCGTTTTTTTAAAAATCCAGTTTGCACTTTTGCAGACAATTCTTCAGACAGTTGCAGTGGATAGTAAAACAGGTGTCAATTTCATCAACTGGCCCATTGAGGAAGTTGAGTCCTTGAGGATCAGCGAGTAGGTGCAGACAGGGGTGAAGCCTGATGCAAATGCTATTTTGAAAGTTGATGGTGCTACAGGGAGTTAGGTGAGTTCCATGGACTGAAACACAAAAGAAGGAAAATAACCCTCTAGGTGGCTAGTGGGCAGTTGACAGTAATTGGTCATGCGGCCCTTAGATCAAAGATTAATGTAGGTTTACAATTCATGTGACTTATTTTCAACATTCTTTTGGATATCCATTCAGAGTATTGGTACTGTCCACGTGAATATTTGAGGAAACTTTTGAACTTATGCCAAACCTAAGCAGACATTTCTGAAGTTGTGAGTTGATGTTTTCCACTCTACCCAACCAACAACATGCTTTGTGGCATTTATAATTGTACACTGATTTGAATGAGTTTTGTGCAGTTGGACATGGAAGTCTTTTTTTACTACCCAGATGTATCAATAGATGGGGTTGTTCCATATGAAGCCGACAGCATGAATGACCAATTCAATTGCAATCAGGGTGGGTCTGCACATCGGGGTGTATTTGGCCCTTTTGGTTTGCTTGTCTTAACTGATGAGAACTTCAAGGAGCAAACAGCTATGTTCTTTTACATTTCTCATTCTGGGAATGGTCAATGGATCACAAGGGTTTGCAATGATGAGACCAGGTAGGATTTCTTTTTTTCCCCAAAATCCCACGAAACTTCTCATCACTAATGTCTCTGTCAGCTATTGTTCAAATTCCTGCAGGTTTTCATACCACAAAAATTGACTTGGTGAAAATTGGAGTCCATATGGCTTACAGTGTTGAGAAGTGTCTACAGAGCAATAACAACTAATTGTTTGTATGTTCATGATGTGCAGGGCATCTTTGCTCCCTGGAGTTGATCTCCATGTGTATGGCAATCCTGTCCACATGTTGCCCACGGAAGACTTTCTATCACTCTGCATACTTGTGAGACTCTCTACCATTGCTAAAAAGAACAAAATAAAAATAGCATTATATAATATGAGGTTTGCTATGAAGTACTAATAGATATGGGTTTGTCACTTTGTAGATCAGTCAGTAGGTGCTCATGTGTAGGTAAGACCACGTCTCATTTGTCCATTTGAGCAAAGATCTTCACACATATACACATAAGCCCAATACTAATGCTACTATTATGTCGCTAGCTGATGCTGGTGTGCTTAAAGGCCCCTTCTTCCATAATACATCATAGTTGCTGCCTCTTGTTTAGTTGAGCAAACAAAAGTTATGTACAAAACTTGAAGCTATGTTGTTCCATGAGTTCTTGGAAACAAAAATATTTCTACAGAACCAGTTGTGTTTCTTCAACTCTATAGTATAAATGCTCTCCCTCAAAGGATCTACTTCTGGATTAAAACTGTTTGTTACCGTCTTTTGGTGAATTTATCTCACCACAAATTTTGTGTCTGTTAGGTCAACCAGTTTGTAGTGGAAAGCTTTGCATGGTGGGAGTCTGGTGGTCACTTCACGGGTGTATCCAACAGTGGCCATTGGAGATCTAGCAAACCTCTACCTCTTCAACAATGGCATGACCCCCATCACTGTTCGGAGCATCACCACATGGCACATGTCACAAGTCATAATGACGCCATATTAGTAGCATGTGCTCAGATGCTCTTCTCTTTCCACCTTTCACAAAACCAAGGACAAGGTGGGCGGTGCTCAAATGCTCCAAAGTCCCTTTCTCTTCTTGCATGAAACCCAGAAAGTATATCAGGTTCCGGAGAAAATGAATAAAGTATTGTTCCTTAATTCAGCTCTTCAACCAGCTGGTTACACTTTCACAAAGTAATATACAGTAGCCTGAAAAATATGCTAGACTTCAGTGATATGAATCAGGACATAACTAGCTCAACATGCATCAAACTGACAAACACCAAACTTCGACTCAAATGCTCAATGCTAGCTGTAAAAATCCAACAATTGGTGAAGCCAACAGCATTACTGTATAGATGGATCTTGAGATATGAAGTTTGGGTTCTTTTTTTGAAAATGTGTGGTGTGTTATTAGTGACAAATTGTAGACATTACAATTACAGTGATTGCATTGTCAATCTTTTTGAAGTGGTATTCAACATCCAATAGAGACATTTTAATTGATGACTTTGTATACATTGGATTTAATATATAGAGCATACGACATTCAAAATATTTTAACCAAAGCTGTAGAAAAAACATTGCAATACTTTTTCAATTTCCTTTGACTAGGTCTGCTTAGCCACTCAAGCATGCAATAGATTGAAACATAGGGTTTGGTCAGAAACTCCTTTGGCAAAGTGATTCTGGAACCCACTTGGGCAAAATATGTTTATTATTTTTGTTTTAGGAGTTTGAGTTTCACAATATGCAATGTGGAATTGAAGTGGGTTTCTCTAGGTTTAAAAATTTAAGGGATTGAAATTCATGTACAAACATGGTTAAGACACTTCAGCCCCAATTTGATCCCCTTCTAATCATTTGTAGGTTATTTTTTCCATAACTGGTCATCGATGGATGCCTCATGCTCTGATTGGTTGGCTCGACATGGGTTATAACTCATAACCCATGTGTGCCCTGTCACCTAATTGGTCAAGATCATAACCTTGGATCCATGTTGGCCGGAGCATGCACATGTGGTGAAGCGTCATAACCTTGTGCCCGATGAGAGGGGAGCAAATGTGCACTTGACACCTTTCAACAACCAGTTCTGTCCAGTAACCTACTCAAGCTGATGGGTTACCGAATGTAGTCTTACCACCTCTGCAGCTTGACTACATTTGATAACCTTGTAGCTCTAGCTAATTACCTAGTCCATAAGAAATATGTTGAACCATCAAGTTGATTATTGGCTTATGACAACAAGTCTCATGACCCTCCTTGTATAACTGGTTGTGTGCCTCGATTACAATACTTTGAATAGGATACAAGGCTTGCACCCCATGCAATTGCATGGCTCAAGTGAACATTTTCTTATATTGACAATAGTGTTGGGATGGAAGACCTGCTGAAAGAACCAGTACATTTTTTGCTATCTGAAGATGGGCTCTCCCTCACGCCAACTCCAACTAGTGTCAAAGATATAGTCATTCCATCTTTGAACTTATATGGTTTACATGCCAAGTTTGAATCTATTATTGAGACTGCCTAATTGCTTTGCTTGCTTTTTGAACACATGGACTCACTCACTTCTTGTTACTTGTTTGATTCACAAGTGGACTTGTTCAAGAACATTACCCCCAATTCAAGAACATTTTCCCTGCTTTCTTTTTGCTTTTAGTTTTCACTCTGCCTTTAGGAACTATAGTTGGATGAAAAAATCTAATTAACAATTAAAATGAGACAAAACATTTTTAATATTTAAACTTGTGGTGTAAATGATATTTATATTTATCTAAAGCACTTGTGATGTAAAGGATATTTATATTTATATTTCGGAAAGTATTCAATTTTGATATGATTTAAAGCAAAATTGGACTTCCCTGGAGTCTCCACTAGTCTAGGGCGAGGGAGGCATAGAATGTAAGATGAGATACTATGGGTATTATTCTAGATGGTGGCTGTCATCATGTCTTTGGTTCCAGAGTCATCCTGCCAACAGAGGTGCAACTCTTTATTTTGATGTACTTGGATCCTTGGAAGTTTCCTGGAACTGTAACCCTAAAAACCTTAAGCCTGGTACATCAGCACTGGAACTAGCCCATATGACAATGAAAGATATTTCTAGATCTCTTCAATTATTCAGCACGAAAACCAGCTTAAGCCTGGTACATCAGCACTGGAGCTAGCCCATATGACAATGAAAGATATTTCTAGATCTCTTCAATTATTCAGCACAAAAACCAGCTGAAGCCTGGTACATCAGCACTGGAGCTAGCCCATATGACAATGAAAGATATTTTTAGATCTCTTCAATTATTCAGCACGAAAACCTCAAGCACATGAAGAAATTTTCAATGTGGAGTTGGAGAGTACTTTAGTCCTTGAGTGTCCCTCAACATCTTCTCATCTTTATTGACTTCCTAAGACAAACCTAATTCACCTGAACACTGGCCAAACCACATATTGGTAAATTCTCCATTTGACATCCCAATCTTCAACTAACGCATCGTTAACCCAAGCCTTTCCCTTTTGCCTCAGCTAGGAAGGACTCAGCTCAATATGAACTTCCCAAGTGGTCCGAGGCTCAGTCACCTAAAGTCCCTTGACTATGTCTAACAGTCCAATCACAAGTCTACATTTAGACTATTTCGAAGAGGACTCCCAAGTTCTCCTCTAAACATTCCTTCCACCCTACTGTAACACATATATGTGCAAGGTGACAACTTCTCAGATTGAGAATCGAACCTAGATTGACTTTGGTGACACTCAACCCATGTCAAAATGCAGGGTGCCCCATGGTGCTCCTGACATTGGACCCAACTAACCAAGTCCACTTTTGGCCTTTTGGGGCCTTGTGCAAAAGCGCAGGTTAAGAACCTTATATTCAATAATAAACTTCCTTGAAAGAAAAAAGGATATTCCACTTACTCCTCAAGGAATAAGGTTTTTTTTATGGCCATTTAATCAAACGACATTGGAAAAAACAAGGGTGTCAATTGACTTGAAGGGAGAGAAAAGTTAATTTTTACAAATCGCCCAAAACACCCCCACACATCACCTTGTGCACCAAAAGGCAAAGCACTTTATCTCCTTGCATCCCCAGTTTAATTCAGTTGTTTCCAAGCCCTACTGCCAACAACACTTTAGAGTTTCACCTTTATGGTGCTTTAGAGTCTTAGAACATCATTAATTTGTGACCATCCAATAGAATAGATCGCCCAATTTCAACCATTCAATTTGGTAGCCCATCTAAAGACCTTCCATTCCCCCAAACTAATAGCTAACACATGTTCAGTTTTCAAGTCCCATATGCTTATGTTGTGAAAACTTAGAGATGGCAACAACATTGGTCTTTGCACGTTGAATGTTTTAAAAGCCTTGAACCTTGAGCATTTGTGATTTTTTAATGGATTTATTTAAAGATCATTGTGAACTTGGGAATGGAATTTTGTTGTTGCAATAGTGACTTAAATCCATTACAAAGGGGTGAGACTTTTCTGGGTCCAAATTTTGTAAGGTGTACCAAAATTTTGTCACAACATCACCTTTTTCTGTCTTTTTTACTTAGTCATTTTTTATCATGTAAAATCACATTTATGAATGATTATGATGGAATGTAAAATTGTAGTGATCTAAAATGTAATCCTCTTTAAAAAAATTGACAATTTTTGAGTCAGTAATTTTTATGGGGATCAAAGTATAAGGTTAAAAAAAATTGTAGTAAGGACTAGGCCTTTTTCATCTTGTGTGATACACCTTAAAAGATTTTCACCCTTTTTCAAAGTCATTCTAAAAGTTTGTTCCATCTTAATTCTTGAACTTTGTGTTATAATTTGCAATTGTGTTCATTGGACCAAAATAAAACATCCATGACTTGAACATATACAACTAGTGTCCCAATCTAATCACATTGTAATATATGCCTTGCAACTATGCCATTTTTATTATTTTGGTCATTTTCATGACTACATGATTTTACATGACTATAGTCATATTTAAAAATTACTATGTATGCTATTGACTTTGTTTAACCAATTTTTCAAAATTAAAAAACTTTCATGTGGGGTTCATATTTGCAAATGCAAAAATATGGTTCACATTCTAAAAACATAATGCATCAATATTATATATCATCATTTGGATGCAATTGGTTTTACATTGTGAATATTTACTCGACAACCCCTCAAGTTGGGACTTTTGTTCCCAAAGGTTTATTTTGATGAATATCCTCTTTGAACTTTTTGACATTAAATAATGATATGTAATCCTATTAATTATATCCAAAGGATTTTTTAAAAATCCACATGCCCCAAAATGGCATTGTTTTGCAAGTCTCCATATAATAGGTAGTCAAAAATATATATTTTAATCCAAATTTATTTATTTATTGAAATTTCATATTTATTAATTGATCAAAATATTTGGTCATACAACTTGGAAAAACATTAAAATTTATATTGAATCACATTTAATGAACTGAAAATAACCTTTAAAAATAAGAAGATTTTTTTATTCATAATAAATTTTAATAAAAATTATGACATAACAAATTGTGTATAAATTAATAATTATGAAATTTACATAATGTTAATACTTTATATAACATTTCTAAAAAAATAGATGATATTATATGTTCAATAAATTACATATTTTACTTCTAAATTAAAATTAGATTATAAATTAAATGTAATGAAATATAAAAAAACATTTATTGATTCATTATATGTTTTAAAGGTTGGGAATTTTAATATGTAGTTCACTTCATAGTTTTTGGTAACGCGAATGATGTGAATGGTGACTGGTCCACAACACGACCTTCTCCATCGTCAATATTCAACCTTTTCCTTTTACTCTCCAAACCCTCCATTGCCCTTGGGAAATTATTCCACAAGTAGTATATATTATTTAAAATTAAAAAAAATTCCATGTTGATTTTAAATATGTTTATTTACAAAATATTTTATGACAAAAAAAACTCTTCAAGACATTATTGTAGTTCAAATGCAAGAAATAGTGAATATTCAAATGGATTTTCAATCAAATTACTTGGTACACACATATTTATTTAATTAAATGGATACATGTGTACATCTTGGAAAAATCTTTAAGAAAAAAGGTTTTTTTTCCATTTGGACAAAGTATGAAAAAGACAACAATGGTTTAAGTTGGTTATTATTGTATGAAACAAATGATGATGTGGGATAATGTTGTAATGTTTCCCTTTCATTAAATTTATCCCATCTTTTGTCAACAAGCTCAATTTTGTAAACTAAATAAATACATGAAAGAATAATAATTCACACATAATACATACATTAAATATATTCAAAGTGTAAATACCACTTGTGATGAGCCAATAAAAAAGGCTTATGACCAAAAAAATAAATAGGATCATATTTGGGCCTACCTACCTACCTTGCCTACCTACTTTGCCTACCTACTTAAAAGTTTAGGTTTGTAAACTACTTAGGCTAATTTAAGTAACATAGTTTGGAAGTTAGCCTAGGTTGTTAATTAGGGTTTTATCCCATGTTAGGTTCATAAGCTATGTTAATAAATAGGTAGTTAGATTGTCAACATGGCTTTATGACCAAAATTAATACTAGTGGCATAAGCCACATATATGATTTTACTACATAGTGATTTAGCAATGTGTGACCTATATTATTTCAAACATAGTGATATGTGTATTAATATATGCCACATTTTGGAGTAGTGGTTGGATTTGTTATTTTGAGGTTTGCAAAATCAATTATGTTTTTTTATTTATTTGTGTCATAATGGCACCATTGAATGTCCCAAATAACTTTTGCTTCAAGTTTTTCTTTTATAGTCAAGGCAACAATGTCAAAAGGTCATCTACACCATTCCACCTTTTGAGTTATTACTTGTTTCCAAGTCTCCTAATTCTATTAGATAGGATGAACCATCCAATATATATTATAAGACAAGTGAAGCTAAGGTGCTTCATTATGCAACAAAAAAAACATCACCCAAAGTTCATTTCCTTTGTGTGTTTCTTGAGCCCTAGAAAGATTAAATAAATGAATAACATTCAATCCATTCAATTCAAGTAATTTTTTTATCTACTACTAGGACCCAAATAAAAAATAAATGTTTTGTACATGTGTGCCCAAACCCATATAAAATGAATAATTCTTTATAATGATATGGACTTATGAAAAGACCCAAATTTAAAACAATGACCAAAAAAAAAAACCATTAAAAATCATTTACAAAATTGACATGCTATAAAATCCTTGAAACTTGGTTTGATTGATATATTTTCTAATTAAGATGGAATCCCTTAAATCATCATATCAATCAATGGACCTTTTTGAAATTCGTATATAATAAACCTATTATCGAAATGCATAGTCCATTAAACTATTTTATAAGTTTATAAATATTTTAAATTTGTAAGTTTTGCATAATAAATATTTACCTCATATGCATATTCAAGTTAATAATCTCAAAGTAAGTCCCTATTGAGAGATTATGACATGTAAAATACAAATTAACCATTATATTTACACTCACATCACAAAAATTGACATTGTGACACCAATAATGAGACACCTTAGCTTACATCAACTCTATAATAAAGTTTGTGCATTTTAGGATTCTTGAGCAACCAAGTTTCCTTGTATTGAAACTATTCTAAAGAAAGATTGTTTGATTTCTAACATGAAATGTATGGTCTATTCAATTATTCAAGGAAAATAAAAATTCTTGTGCTTGAAAGTAGTATTTTGCATTAACATGCCAATTTCCTTTGGTGTTGTTATTGGGGATTGGCTCTTCAACTAGGATTATACACATGCCAAAGACAAGAAGATCCACATTGGCAAACATTCAAAAATAATCTTGAATTTGTTAAAGTTTGATGTTCCCCCTTTAAATCCCCCCAAAAATGTTTCGATTCACCACCATTTTTCATGTTTTCAATAGGTCACCCAATGTGTAAATTCAAAACAATCAATGTGTTGTTTTGAATTCTAAAAGTAAAAGACAACCTTTACAAAAATTTGGACAAATGGTGGTTGTGAAGGATTGGTTATGGCAATGCATGACGTTGTTCTTAGCTCCAATATAAATGTTGTGCAAGATGCTAATCTTTTCTTAGTGATTGCAAATGAAATCACCAGTATAATGGACAACCAACAATGGATTAGCGTCCATGCATGTCATGAAAGATTACTATCAAGTTCCAAACTTACTAACCTTGGAACTTGGAACATGTCGAAGTGGATGCTACTATAAATAATTATTGCAATCTAAATATGGAGGAATTTTGGATGAAGATTTAGGTTTAAAGTGGGTGTGCCTTGGTTTTGATGAAAATTTTGTGTTCCAAGGACATCACATTGGGGTAATTTTTGACAACTCAAATTTAAAGTTGTTTTTGTTTTTCTTGATTTGCATTGCATGACACATCAAACCAACTTGGTAATTGTTGTGTTTTCTATATTGTCCTTCAAGTTTCACATTGAATTAATGTTATAATCCATTTTTTTCATTCCCAACCTTAAAAAAAATATATTTTAGTTTACAAATTTTGTTAAAATTTTCGAAACCCAAGGTCTTTAAGTTGTTGATGAATGTGAAGATGTGATGGATTTCCATGTTGAATCCATGGAAGCATGTCATGGTTGAGTAGAAGGCCTTGATTGTGAAAACGCATTTTGATCAAAAGAAGGCCAAATATGCATGTGAAAACATAGAGTTGTTATGTGACCTAATTATGGTGATTGATTTCTTTGGTGCCTTGAAAAGTGTGGGTAAACCCCCTTGGGTGGGGTGTTGCCAAAATTAGGGGCCTAGGACAAAGTGATAGTCAATCCAGGTCTTGATTTTGAGAATCTCCCCTCCAGATGAGCATCACCCATCCTAAAGCACAACGCCAAGGTTATCATGAGCCTAAGGCCAGTTTAGACGAGGTCCAGGGTCCAATTTCCTACAAACCAATCTAGACTGATTTGAAGCAAATTGCATCCTTGAGTTGGACTGTACCTTGGTCCTTAGCTTGATTCTTGGTTCTCCAAATCAGGAGCTCTCCTTTTAGCACTGGTTTTGTGTCCAAACCAATTGATTTTCCCTCCAAAACAGGTGCCACGTAAGTTTAGCCTCAATTTGCCAATTTTTGGTCTTGAACCCTAGCCTAAAGGCCTTGGGACCAATTTAAAGCTTTCAACCAATAAGATTGCTTGAACTCATTGGTCCCTGGACCTTTCACCCTCGTCTAAAATCGCCCTAAACATACTTAGGCCCACTTTAGATGGGGTCCAAGGTCCAAATTCCTAAGAGCCAATTTGGACTCAGTTGAAGCAAATTGAATTCTTGAGTTGGATCCTAGATTGCATCTTGGTTCTCCAAATCATGAGCTCTCCTTTGAGTTTTTGTTTTTGTTTTTGTGGGGGTGCCAAAACCAATTGATTTTCCCTCCAAAATGCTGCCATGTAGATTTAGGGATTTGCCACGTTCTGGTCATGGACCCTCATCTACAAGCCATGGGTCCAATTTATGGCTCTCAGCCGATAAGATTGTTCTATTTCATTGGACCTTGGACCTTGGACCCTCCTCTAAAGTGAGTCTTAGGTTACAATGCACATGAAGAGAGGGTTTTTATGCCTACTCATAGGTGTAATTTCAATCCCATCCTTAAGGACTAGACACAATATCCCTGCTACACAATGTCCTCTTAGGGATATTCACAAATATAAGCTGAGCTCCAAATACACTAGGAAATTTCTCTATTTCCTTCACAATCAAAAAATGTGCAGGGAACGAAGGAAAAGATCCAAAATTAGAAAGAGGAAGAAGCAATCATTTTATGAAATAGGAATAAGCGGAAAAGGTTGATTCTCATTAAGGGGGATTTCTTCAAAATATTGAGGTCATGTGTCTAAATTGTAGTAAACCTTGCCTTTCCTTCCTTTGTATTACCAATTCAAGAGTTTATTTTTGGCCTTTGCTTGTGCTTCCAATGTTTGTCATCCTTCTAGAAACTATTGATACACCACAAAATTGAAATGTGTTGAGCAAAACAATGTGACAAAAAATTTCACAAATAGAAAAAATGTTACCAGTTGCCTTAGTCATGTGAAAGCACAAATCTAAAACAACTTGTTGTGTGCAATTTAAAAATCATGAAAATTATTGTAATACTAATTAAAGCCAAAGGGACTCCTCTGGAGTCTCTATTAGGTAGTCTACTGGATAGGGCCACGTAGAATCTAAGGTGAGCTTGTGTGGGTGCTTTCTTCAATGGTGGTTTCCCAATTCCCCAAGGGAAGGGAAACCTTAGGAAACCAAGGAAGTGTAACCCTAAGAGAACCTGCTTATAGTACACTGCACTGGAGCAACATGAAGTTTAAAGGTTTAAATCCATAGAAGAGTACAATATGAAAAGAAACAAGGCATCACAAACACGCAGCCCTGCCAATAGATAAGATGTTGTCCATCTACCTACTGTGTCCACACTCTGAACACCAAAAAACTCAGTTCCAATCTAAAGAGTCTAAACACTTTCACCAAAGAAACTGGTTCACCTAATGTGAAACCAGTTCTAATAAGGTAAAACTTCCAAAAGTTGGATTGAATGCCATAGTCCCTGTTACTGTGGGGGCAAGGCCCAACGAACCCATGTCTGCAGTCTGAGGTTCCCCCTATTTGGCATCTTTGCTTGACAAGGCGTGTGGGGTGTACACCTTCAAACTTCCAACTTAAAAGTTGTAGTACTCATTCATCTAATGTATTAAACTTAGAATAAGTATACAAAGTAGACTCCATTCATTTATACAACTTGGGTGAATATGTAACGAGCGCTTATATTGCACCTAGTTATGAAGATGCATGGATCCAAACTAAGGCAGTTTTAATTATTTAGGGAACAAGCTCTCTATCATACCAACTCTAACTAGTGTCAAAGCTTTATTAATTAGTTTTTAACCTGACATGCTTTACAAGCCAAGTTTGAATCTATTATTTGACCCATTCCACTTGCTTTTCTTGTTGTGTACGATCTATTGTTTGTTTCATTCAAACTAGTGTGATATGTATTGTTGGCTCAAGTGTGAACTTGTTAACCAACTAATTGAATTAACAATTTTATTGACTTTATTGAATTATTAATGAATGGACTGTTCAAAATTCAATAGGTCATGCACCTTATGTCTAAAAATTACAAAATAATTTCCATAAAATCCTATTCATTAAGCGCTTTCCAACAATGCTAAAAGTGCACCCCAATTTCCATATTTTTAGAATTTTAATGTTATTGAATTTTCAATCACAAAATTGTTCAATATTGGATAACTTCTAAATTGGAGGTCTCAACATTACACTCTAGGTGCACACTTACTCAATCATGGCTTTCCAATGATACCAGGTGCACAAGGAGGGGTTAGTGGTTTGAGAGATCTCAATCTAACAAACAAACTACATTCCTTAACAAATAATAGATATGCACTTGTTCACTTTGCAAGAATCAATACTTTGATTTTTAGAGAATCATCACTGAAAATGAGCCATATACTTGGTCCAGATCCACCAATGAAAAAGAAGTAAATGCCCAAAATGGTTCCAAATTTCAACCTCCTTTTATCACAAAATAATAATAGAGTACTGGGTTTGTTCTTGGATCTTTGAAGTTTTCCACAAAGACTTTGCTTAGTAGGTATGTCACTCCTGTAGTAACATGATGTAAGAGGGAAGGCCTTTCTTGAGTTGAGTCCCTTCCCTTGAAAATCTCTTCAATAGGACAGCACAAAACAAAATAATCCAGGTCTCCAGATATGTATGGGGTCCTCCCTTTCAGCATCTTTAATGCACTTACTTCCACAAACTATGACCAACAAGGAAGTTGAGAATTTCACAATTCTTTTTACATATATTAATTATTATAAAAAAAACCAAGAAAAATGAGGGCATGGAAGTGTAGGCCTTCCAATTTAGTGAAAAGGTGATTCATTCCTCTGGTTTTCCAAAATTGTTTCTTTGAAGATTGGCTGCATATGGGAAAAAAATTTAATTTTTGCATCACTACCATAGTAGGCATGGAAGTTCAGCAAATTAATGTCAAATAATTAATATTATTATTTCAAAAGTGTTGAAAAAATCATTAAGAATCCATAAAATAATCAGAAAATTTTGGGGAATTTTTTAGGGTTTTTGGTAGTTTAAGAAAGTATCATTAATGTTTAAAATTCATTCATCAATTATGACTTACGAGTTGTTCAATGCATGACAATTTGTAATGGCAGTTTAGATTTAATTTCAAGAAATTTTCGCATTTTTAAATTATATTTTTAAAAATTCAGCAACAAGCTTTCAAAATATCCAAAAATTACAGAATTTTTAAAATATCAATTTAATTATTGCCTAACCTGTGTGCCTACTATGGTATCTTCAATGACCATCTATTTTGCAAGACTTACCTTTCATTTGGTGGATTTATATACTGTATGTGTTGTGGAATGGGCACTATGTATCAAGGCTAGACTAAAAACATCCCAATATATTTCAAATGAAGTATAATATTTATATGTTTGGGTCAACCAATATCGTTTACACTACATAACCGTGCATAGGATTCAATGCTTGTAAATTGCATTACATAGGAAATTGATTACTTTTCATTGGTCAATTATAATTATTGGCAGAAACGATTGCATTTAATATATTTTCATCTTAATGTGGTTCCTTTTTCGTGTTTAAGGGTGGTACCCAGTCGGAAACAATCGTACATCATGTTTGATGTGATAAATATTATTATATGCCCAAATAAGGGTTAAGGGTAGAACTACTGTAAATGAATGACTTTGTCAAACATGTTTGTTTAAGTTTAAATTCTCAACAAAGGTGAATCAACACTTACATTGGTGTCTTCACCTTATTAATGAGGCCTCTTAGGGGCTATATTTCAATATGGAAATGTTAAATTGGGTTTTAAACCTTGATATATTCCAAAAATGATATTTATTTATTAAGGAAGGCAGTGTGTTTGTTTTGTTTGTTTGTCATGTCTCCCAAATCAATATGTTATTAATACCATTAAAAAGCCCTCAATGAGCATGGGTGTGCTAAGGTGGGTTCATAATGTTTAAACCTACTACGTAGGAAATATTGGATATAAAACAATTTTGTGATTGAAATAAAATTAAAAAAATAAATTGGGGCCCACTTTTGAAATTGTTGCAAAATGCTCAATGATTAAGATTTTATGGAAGTAATTTTATAATTTTAGACCTAAGGTGCAAGAATATTGAAATTTGACTAATCGTTGCCATTGGAAATTCAAAATTCAATTAGTCAAGTAACAAGTTCACACTTGGGTGTTGGCACATATCACACTAATATCTACAATGTTTAACCCAAAAAGTTTTGGGGTTTTTAGTATTTTACGAAATTACGAGGGTAGGTGTTCATGAATCCTTGAGTGAACTATCACTTATAACATCTCCACCTAACCCTCCGTGACATCTACCACAAAGGACAACCAAAAGGCCACAAAAATGAAACCAAGGTGATTGCCAACGTGGCAGTTGCCACCTTGAAAAAGGCATCGACTTTGGATGAGCAAAAGTGCTCTAGCATTTTTTACAATTTGCAACAATCAAGTGACCAATGATGAAGCCCAGGAGTATTTGTTTCAATTTCTCCCCTTCCCCATTTTGCAAACATGATGAACCTGAGTGCCATTTGAAATCCTTGGACATTGATGACCTCAATAGTGCTGCCCAAAGCTTGAACCCCATTGTAACTTTGGCAATGGTTGAGTTGCATCCTTCTAGTTCACAATTGGCACCACATGCAAAAAATAAGACACAAGGGGATCATGAATTTTTTGCTTGTCCATGATCTTCAATTATTTTTTCACAAATTGCAATTGAATTTTTGAAAATGTGTTTTTGAGACCTTTGTTCAATTGAGGTTTTGGAATTTTTGTTCACAAAGTGATCTTCAATTTATTTTTCTTGATGAAATATTTAGTCTTTTTCTCATTAAATGTTGTTGAAATTTTTGTTCACAAAGTGCTCTTGATTTTTTTTCTCATGATATGCTTTTCAAATTTTTCTCTTGTCTACTTGGGGAATATTGATTCTTGAAATTTCTCTCTTCAAAATTTGGGTTATGTTTGCTTTAATTATTTTGAGGTTGTCTATGTGCATTGAGTAATTGCAAAAGGAGTACAATCACAAGCCTTGTTGGGCATTCAAAGGAATGCAATGCTTCACAATGATGGTGGTTTTGAAGCACCCACAACTCTCCATTGCCATTGTGATTGTCAAAATGATAATGTTTGTTGTTACACAATTGTTGGTGAATGTTTTTGTCAAACAACATTTTTCACAGGGTGTTGCCAAAAAGGTCTAGATATTAGTGGTACTAAATATATGTGCAATGTATGGAGATTTCTTACATTGTACCATGATAAGAACAAGTGTTGAGTGGATATATTGACAGGACCCTAAGTATATACATGAATACCATACTTAATATCAAAGGAGCCAAGCAAGTTAATATGCCTTTCTTGTGATATTCCTAATATATTACCCCACATGGGTTCCATTAACACCTTGGTTGATCTTTGGTTTATTGGGTACATCATTTTTTTAATATACCATTTAATATCATTATTCACCCTTCCCATGCAATGGTGTTATGCAATACCAAGAGTATATTCAGGTTCCCATATGGGCTTTTGACTACTTAATGAACAAGCATTTGGACCAATTTTTTTTTTTTGGCTATATATAGTTTAAAAGCTATATTAAAAGTAAAAGTGTTAAACTCAAATTTTAAAAATATTTTTCATGGCCAAATTTCAACCAAATTTAAAGAAAAATTCCTAAATACCTACACATGGTAGTCAAGAATATGGAAAGCAAGCATGCAAAAATAAGCTTAAAAAAGTATATCAACATTACAATCTTGGGGGGGGCGGGGGGGGCGGGGGGGTATAAATGAAAGAAAATTAATTAAAAAACATACGAAGTAAATATTATTATGAAACTGTCATGCAATTCATTAAGTTCTACCCTAATATCTCTTACAGATGATCACCATTTTGGTTACATCACAAGATTGGAAGTAAAACACTGCTCCTCCTGTCCTCCTCATAACATCACTGCACACGAGTAATAATACAAGCATTATAATATAAAGTGTCAGCTCCAAGTATTGCAACCAATTATCATAATATTTATAGTTTCTGTAGAGGGGGAATGACTGAAAGTTCTTTACTGCCAGCTGTAAATATGTGTTATTAAGAATGTACCCTTTCATAACCTTTCTCTTTATACCAACGCCAAATATTCAAATATGATCCTATTTTGTAAATGTTAAAAATGTATGAACAATAGCAAATTATTCCCCCTGAACTGTAAATATTTGATGGTGAACAATAAATATCAGCAATTTTTGTATAATTAGCAAATAATA
>Ga0116231_10009034_pt1 | contig 17128 bp, 13 predicted proteins | sample S1TSphgellanicum_2_FD_89695 | JGI IMG/M metagenome (GOLD analysis project Ga0116231, IMG submission 89695) | Host-associated microbial communities from peat moss isolated from Minnesota, USA - S1T2_Fd - Sphagnum magellanicum MG | ecosystem: Host-associated > Plants > Peat moss > Unclassified...
TACCGACAAGGCCAGTGGGTTTTTTTTTCTTTTCTTTTTTTCCAAATTTTTAATTTTTATTCTGAAATTTTTTCAAATTTTTCCTAATATTTTTTAAATTTTGTTATTTTTATATAATAAACCCCAAAAAAATTCCAAAATTTTCTCAATTTTTTTCTTAAAAATGACAAAAATTTGTTGAGAAACAACCACTGCTATGGCCTGTTCTTCCAATTGGCTCTACCTCTCAAGGGAGACTCTGACACATGGAAGGACACAAAGTTCATTTGGTTGCACATTTTCAGGGCCAGAGTGCACCCAGCACCAAGTGCACCATGCAGGATGGATGGTGTGGATGGACAGAAAACACTTTTTCATTGTATTCCTCTCCCATAGCTAACCACGGTGGTTCCATAGCTAACCACGGTGGTTCCATAACTAACCACGGTGGTTAACTATGAACTAATCATGGTAGTTAGCTATTTACTAACCATCCACATGGATCTACCTTCCTAAAAGCCACCAAGTGACGCACCTACAAACCCACCTACATAAAAACCTTTACACTCCCTACCCACTTACCTATGATAAGTATCCACTACATATAGGCCCCATTTACATACATAGACCTACCATACATCCGGATCCTTAAGAACTGCCAAGCCCAGAAACAGACAAAGAAGAAATTATCAGAAAATTAATTTAAACAAACTCTAATGCCCATGTGTTTGAACTTGGAGATTAATAAATGTGTGAAAAATATATGAGGTCCATGCCATGAAATTTACATTAATTTAGCTTAGTCCTAAGCACAAGTGCATTTCAGATTACCTCATTTAATTTATACATAACAACTTGTATTCCTCAACATAGAAATTAGAATACAATTGAACTAAAATTGCACAAGAACAAAAAAATAAATTAGATGCATAGAATTGGAGTATATCTTGGAAATAAGTGGAAATTATTTTCCACTTGTAATATTTAAGTGGAAAATAATTTTATTAAATCGAATTAATTGCCTCCCTGTACTTACTTCTAGAGATTTAAGTCCGAAGTACCTAATCTTTAATTTAAATGGAATTAAGTGGAATCAAATGGATTGCTGCCTTGTACCTACTTCTAGTGATTTAAGTCCAAAGTAATTAGTCTTTTAATCTAGGTCTAACTTACCAGGTGTTTTATATAGTTGTGTCTGAAAATCACCTATTTTTTACCCGAAGGTGAAGGTTACCTTACTCTAAGGCTACTTCTATGGTTGAGATCAAGATTGGCCAGATATAGGTAAGTAGGCTGGTTATCAACATGAACAATGCCCTGGTTAGCAACCATTCATATCCGGACTCTGCCCATTTTCCAAATTTGGAACTATTGGTAACCAGCTTTTGTAACTCCCTTAACATATCCTTATTCATATGCATATATGCAAACCCACATCATTCATTATTCATATCCATGGGTATATTTTTATGTGACCTTGAATATGCATAGTTATGTTATACATATCCATATGTGGTGTTTAGGGTGTGGATATATACATCTAGATATACGTATCCTTTGTAGGGTTAGGGTTTTTAAGTTTAAGGCATTGAACATTTAAGGTTAGGGTTTTCAATTTTCAACCTTCTCAAACAACATTGAGCCTTTAGGTTTTTCAAATTTTCAAGCTTTGCTATTGCAAATCATAGTTTATTTGACTACAAAATTAAACTAAAAATCATTCATTTTAACATTTGGTCAATTTGACCATTTAGTTATCTTAGATAAGTCAATTTGAACATGTTTAACTTGGTTGGTGGTTTTTTTGACTGACAGTTTTTTTGACTAATCAAATAGGCCAAAAAATTGGGGAACCAAAAACATTTAATCAAAAAATAATTCAATTTTAAAATATAAAAATATATGAAATAATTAAATAATAAATACCTAGGGTGAAAGCACATTATGGTGACCCCATTTGGAGCAGTTTTCGGTCTCATATTATAGTACATGTAGTATAATTGTTTCAAAAATATTATACGTTCAATTTTGGGTATCAATTTTGGTTTCAGGCCGAACAATTATTTAAATTTTTTTTTTATGTTATGTAATAATATTTTTAAAATAATAATAAATTTCATTATCTATATTGAAGGAGCCATGAATATATTTGTAATATACATTAGCATAATAGGGTCACTATCTCATTTTGATTGCACTAATTTTAAGGTTTCATTAGTCATTATAATAATCAATTTTAATGGAATTTTTTAAATGGTTCATTTAGCTATGTTTGTCATCTTCCATGTGAATGTGTTTGTTTTGTCAAATTTTCAAGTTACCGAACATTTATTGCATTTTTTCTGAAAAAATTCATTTTTTGAAATGAAAAATTTCAAATTAGTCACATGGTATCCAAACATGGTTCACATGGTTCAAATTTATTTTAATTATTTTTGGAGTATATTTGTGTTTTTGAATACACAAGTAAATTCATTTCCACAAATATACTCCAATCTCACAATTTATAAAATGAAATAAAATAGTTTTTTAATATATCTTCCTTATATTATGCAAAAATATTGTGAATTTTTTTTGAAAGTTTGATGTGGGATACATGCACACCTTTGGAGTACAATGTGACACCCCAAAAGGGATCATTGTAGTGTGTTTTCACCCCCTACCCATCCACCCACCATGGCCTCCTACCTACTTGTTCACAACCCACTTAAATATTATACATTTATACACATGTACAAGATATAAATACAAATATATTTATATTTATTGCACATAATGTATGTTGATAAAGGGAATTGAACCTTGGTTTCCTTAACTCCACACAAATGTTTTGGCCATTAAACCACCACACCATTTTGTAAAACAATATGATTACAAATGAATTTAAACTTGTTTGTTTGAACTTCAATGAATTTTTTTGTCAATGTGTATAACAACATTTGATTTCAATTTTTTTCATAACTACCTAATTAGGTAAATAGGTAAATACACATGCCTACCTACCTATGTTTTTGGATGTACATATTTACATATGAAAAATATAGGTAGGTATGTAGGTAGATAGTAAGTAGGTAGATAAATAATAGGTAAATAGGATGTAGGTAGGTAGATGGTAAGGTAAGGAAGTATGTATAAGGTAGGTAGGACATAGGTAGGTATAAGATAGGTAAGTAGGTAGGTAGGTAGCTTAATAGCCATAACACATTAGGCTAGGTAACTAAATTCATATGGTCAATTTAATTAAACCATGGGCATTTTGATGGACCATTTAGAAAATTTATCCTTTTTGACTAAATGTATGGCTTAACATTTGGTCAAAATGGTCACTTTAATATAAAAAAAACAACCAAAAAAACCACATGTCTTTCATGCCCCATGCCTTTAATCAAAGCAAACATCCTTTTAGTTATGCGGACATTTTAATTAAGTTGAACCTTTTGAAAAGCCATGATATGTCATAGTGTTTAAGCCTTGTCCCTTGTACCATTCTTTGTTTTATGTCACTTCTACTTTTTGTTACATTGGAGTTTTGTAAAAGTGGCATCAATAATATCTCACAAATTGTCATTCTTTTTTTTTATTGCATTGAAGCTTTGTGGAAATGGTGCCAAGAATATTACACAAGCATTTTATAGTATCTAAAGTTTTAACTCTAAGTTTTAACTATTTGAAATTTCAAGCTTAAGCGTTTGAGCTTTGAACATTTATGGTTTGATGCATGAAGTGTGAACTCTAAAGTTAAGGTGTTTGAAGATTTGAAGGTTTGAGTTTTGAGTTTAAATGAAAGTTTGAGCAAATAAACAAAAGTTTAAACAAAATTTTATTTAAGCAAAAACATTTGTTTGTTTCAACGAATGAATGTATTTTTGAACATCTATTTGGGCGTTTGTGTCTAAATGAACATACATGTATGAATGTAAGTTTATGTTTGAATGAACAATTGTTTGAGCATATGTGTGGGCATCAATGTATAAATGAATATCTATCTAAGTAAATGTGTGGGCATATGTGTTTAAATGAATGTTTGTCTGAACATTTGTTTGGGTGTTTGTGTTTGAATGAGTGTTTGTTTAAATGGTTATGTTTAAGTGAACAACTTCATTGGAACTCAAAATTGGAAACATTAGAATTTGAAATTCGAAACCTGAATTTCAAAGGTCACAAGTGAACATCACTACAATGTTCAAGTGGTGGCCCTTTTCATGATAAATAATTAGTATCTAAAATCTCTTTTCAATGTTGTGTGTTTTTGTGTTTTTGAATTTTGTTACAAGTCGATTTCCAAAGTTTTGGAATTTAGTTTGTTAGTTGTGTGTAATGTGTATAGTTCCTACACACCATGGTTATAAAAAACAATTATGCCATTGTTGAAAATGTTGGTGGGGTTGATGGACCATATTTATGTGAAGATGTGGTCCCCAACACTTCATTTTCAAATCTGGAGAATGTGTGCTTAGAAACTACAATTTCGTTGGAGAATGAAGTATTGTAGCTTGTAGTTATAGAAATTAAAGTTATATTTTGGAAACCACACCATTGAAATTCCATTTGTTGGGGTTTTTTGTTGTGAATGATGATTTACATGTGGATCTTGAAAATTTGCAAATGTTGCAATGTATTGTATGCATATCAAAAAAAATGGCAGGTAATGTTTTGTCCCAAAGTTTTGTTTTGAGGAAGGGTTTGATTAAGTATAATAAGATTAATGGGAATAGTCCCACGAAGATTCATGTTGATTCTATTCATCCCAAGTTGTTTGCTCAAAGAAAATCACAACTTGCAAAAAAGGTAACAATGGGTAGTGATGCAGATCATATGCGGCAACAAAGGAAGAAAAGGACAAAACCCTTACTTTGGGTCCACAAACCCTTTCAAAAATATAGATTAAGCACAACAAATGTTTATTGAGGATCTTGTGATTTACATTTGTAAAACTTATTGACCAATTTCCACTGCTTAAAACATATGGCTAAAAAGGTTGGTTTTGCTCCAATGTCCCCAGGTTTCATTTCCTTTGCAAACTATTCTTATGGATGAAATGCTTCTTAGAATGGTGCAAAAAATCTTAAATCAACATGTATTTTCAAACTTTGCATCTGTAGTCAATATTTCCTGTAGTTCTGATTTATGGATATTTAAGGGTGGACTGCAGTGTGGACACTTTTGCCCTAATGATAATTTTTTTGAATGAATCTTGGAACCCTATGCATGTCACTATGGGCTTATTTGAAGTGGATGAAACCATTGGTAAAAGTATGGTTGTTTGCTTTAAATCATTACTTTCAAAGTTTGGTTTAATGCATCATGTGATCGCATTTGTGAAAGATGAGCGCAACAATTTGAATACCATGGCAACCACATTATGTTTTATCATCATTTGTCAACCTTTGAAGTTTAACCATGTTTATGAAGGTACATATTTTGGACATGGATGTCTAACGCGTGCCAATATGCTATTAACGATAACAAGGTTTCTAAAGGTTTATGCAAGTAAATGTGAAGGATGCACAAGCTACTTTACAAAAGACTATTACATAGACAACTAGTTTTCGATTATGATTCCCATTGATACAATTGCACCATTATTCAAATACTACTCTTCAATATATTATGACTATAATGCTACTTATAACTTAATAAAAATACATATTCATCATATCTGTTTGATTTTGAGTGATTTAAAATGTTATGGGAGCGTTATTTCAAATTTTAATGATCAACTTTGAAATGTGAAGGAAAAGGAGTAATTAAAAAATAGCAAGAAGATAAATAAGCTTTCCAACTTACAAAACATTTTTTTTCCTTTTTTTTTTCTCTTTGAACCTTTCCTATTTTTAAACATCATAATTTTATTATTTCTTATTCATTTTAAACAATTTAAAGTGTTATAAGTATGCCACCTGAAATTCTACAAATCATCTTTGAACTCTAATAACAACAACAACATACAAGGATTTTTTTAGGTGTTCAGGAACTGGTTTTTGTAGCATTTGGTGGTTTTTTTTTTGAATTTTTGACCCCCTCTACTTTGGGTGGCCATAATTTTTTCAATTCAATTCCATTTTTAACAATCTTTAATGCCCCAAAAACGCCAATAAAAGGGGTTCAAGTTTTGTTTGGACACCAAAAACAGTGGAGCTTTCCCCTTAGATCTAGCCTACCCTGAACGCTTAAATGTTATAATTGCAACTCAATGCAACCTAATTTGCAAACACGGAACAACTAAAAGATTTAAGTGTGAAATGTTTTATGATAATTTGTGAGTTGTTGGTCTATTAACATGTGAACTTGTAGCAACTATAAGGTGACCCATCTCACCATAGAACTCATGAATAACATTACCACGTACAACAACAACATATGAGGTAAATGCTTGTTCCAATAATGAACAAATCTTATGTCAACCATTATTCATATTGACACCCTTAAAATCTTTGGAGAATCAAAAAATAAAAAGGTTTCCATTTGACAAATAATGAAAGCTTGCCAAAAGATGAGAATTGAAATCTTACATAGTTATCCTTGTATATAACCAAACTTTTAAAGGTTCTATGATGAGTTTGAGTACCCTTACCCACCTTAGTTGCCTCTTTAAAATAGGTCACATTCTCAAAAGAAAATCAAAATGAAAACCTAACCAAGTTCGAACCATTTGGTAATGGCAAATTTATCGAACTAATGACATAAATATCAATAGGGTACGATAAATTTAGGGTAAGTCTAAAATGCTTACCAGATGTATAGGAGGGTAATTTAAAAAGGTTATCTATAAGAGCATATAGGTCATATATGTGAGTAAGATACAAAGTGAATGTTAGGTAAGTAGATGCATTTGATAATTAGTACCTACATAAGTAAGGGTTGGTGGGTTAATAGGTTAGCTAGGTAGTAAAAGTAGACACTCAGCTAACCACCATGGTTTGCCAGGAAATTGGAAACTCAATGAAAAATTGTTTCCTGTCCCCATGGCATCCATCCCTCATTTGGTATGTCGATGCTTGTTTGATTGACTCTGGCCAGTGGTTAAGTGTAGGGCAATGTCCCCACAGAAGGGATTTAGCCTACATACAAAGGTAACTTACAACAATTGAAAGTGTGCCTTACACATGGTAAATTGCCTCCATATGCACATGATACCTTCACATGGAGGCCACCTTGCACAAAGTTGCATGTTCTTTTGTGGAATGATTCTCCGCCAAGGTCTTTATGTGATAGGTAAAGCCCATGGCCGAGGTCTATACCATGCATAAAGACCTCACAGGGGTTTTTTTTTCCCATGATAGCCATCGGGTATCATGGAACACAAATGAGAAATAAAAGCAGCCATTTCAAAAAATGTAATGCCTGCAAGACAACTCTCACAGGGAATATTACAAATTTTAAAAGCATGTTGTAAGGAAAGTCAAAACACCGGTTTGGTTCAAAAAAAATGGTTTGGCCCAACATTTTTGTACAGTTTGCTGAGACTGGTGAAAGGCACAGCAAAGCCTAACACCTGCCAGAGAACAGTGCAACGAATACGATCTCACTGCTCCTCCCTGTTTCTTATTGGCCGATCATAATGATTGGCCGACATGGTTTACTACTAGTAGTCTCCCACCGAATTGCAGTCCCAGTCACAGTTTTATGGGTGTGGTTGGAAAAAAAGTAAATAACTAAACTTGGATGTGAGAAATACTTTTGCAAGGTCACATATTGAGCACGGTGGGGAGATGTTAGTTAGAGGTGGTCCCCCATCAACACTAGAGAAATCGAGTTGGGTCTTTGGGTCTTTTAATCTTTACCTGATTAATAATCCTTGAAAAGTTGTCCCTTCATGGCCAGGTGACCCAGCATCCATCAGCACCATCCATTGGAAGCCTGTTATGACTTAGTTGTGTCTGAAACCCAATTGAGCTGACATAGGTGGCAGCCGTGGTGCAGGTAAGTTGATGAAGTTAGTTGGTATTGTAGGGAGATTTTTCAGACCTACTTCAAAGAGGTGGAATTGATGGAATTAACTAGCACAAGTTCATGGCAACCCAAAAATTAGAGCCCAGATTTAGGGTCTAGGGTAAACAATCATTTGGTGGTATTTTGGGAGGAACTTTTGGCAGCTCCCCTGCCCCCCAATCACAAAATCACTATGCATACAATTATGAGGTTTCTTATGGTCTGTTCTTTGGTCCATCCAAATAGTGGGCTTGTATTTCATGCAGGAATTACCAATTCATAGCAACTAACAAATCCACACTACCCTCTCCTCCAAAAGATGTAACCTATATCATCCTCAAGACCTAGTAAACATGTCATGTATGTCCAAGGAAATGCATAGATTATCAGCTTGTAAAACAGAGCAGTGAAAGAAATCACAAGTAAATTCTGTTGCATCCAAATTCCCGGTGCAAAAATAAGCAGAAAAAAATATCTTTGAGTGATAAAAAGACCTCCTGCATAGTCACAAATTACACAACATATGCCAAAAGCTTGTGAAAACTTTGAAAAGAGAGCACACTCCCTGACTGACCCAAGTAAACAAAAAACAAAAGGACTATTTCCAACACGAATTGAGCCCCTGTCCAATCTATTTAAACAATCCAGAAGGCCCCGATGACCACTGACCTATCCTCTTTTATGTCCCAGGTGGCACATGACATATTCAATCTGATGGTCTGTACTTGGAAGCAGGTATCTTCAGCTGTCCATTAGCAGAGCCTCCTACTTGTCATAACATTCAGCGACGTTTTTCCAGTCAGATCTCGACGAGACACCGTGCCCGCACCAGATCTTGTGATAACCTTCTGTTGCATGCTTGATTTTGGCTTCAGAATTTTTCTCAATGATCGGGGTAACATTGGGCCTAGCTTCAGCAAAACACCAACAGCAATGCCAGCATGCACAAACCATCGTGACAACCCACTCTCTGCCAGTATGAACCCTATTTTGCACACTGTTGCTGACAGGCTGCAACCTCACTCCCCATTTCATTCAATCCCTCTAATGAAATACTGGATCCTCTGACTCTGATCAGATATTGACATTATCCTAAGTAACAAATAATGACAATTTTATTTTCATGTTTTTTGTTCTTCTCCAACATTTTTAATGCACATGTGTCTTGATATAGTTTAGAAACTTGAAATGGAAAAACAAACAATATGGGATAACATTTTAGTTGTAACTTAATTGCAACCCAATTATGATTTAATCACAACTATTATTTATTGCTTACATACCTACCAACCTACCTATTTAACTATTATCTAGCTACCTGTTTAACTTAACCTACTAACTATAATTAATTAACCTAGCCTACTAACTAATGTAATTATGTGGCATATAGGTTAGGCTTAGACCATTGAGGTCATGCACCATGTATGCCATGTGGCATTCAGGCCTATATCATCTATGTCACATGACACCTAGGCCTAAGGATAGGCAAGGTGGCACCCAAAATTAAACCACCTAGGCCATGTGGCTAGGTTAAGCTATGATAAACTACTTATATACATCTTAAAATAGGCTATTTAGGTAGGTAGGTTTGCCTAGACCACCTACATACCTACAATAGGTATATATAGGTAGGTTGTCTAGTATGTAAGCTAGGTATATTAGGTAACCTAGTATAAACCTATCTATTTATGAATCAAGGTAGTTTGTTTGTTTTGTACTTATGAGATCCATTGAACTCGTATGCTTCAGATCACGTTCTTGGTCTCTTTGGAAAGCTCTCAACAAGGAGAGGTGCATCAGCTTGGTTCCATGATAATTGGACTTGTGATGCAAAAGTTTTTGAATATTGAATGACTTCTTCACTGAAAATTAAATTAAATTGTAGCTGAAAATTTCGGAGGAATTGGAATGTGCCTTGGGTGATATTGGAGAGATTTTGATGAGCAGGATTTAATGGAATTTATTTGGTAAGATTTAAATTCAGAATGTGGGAGATATTGATTTTTAAATGATTTGTGCTGCTGAAAATTCAAATAATTTTCAAAAAATCAGGTTTTGGAAGGAAAAATCAGTTGAGGATGAGGTAACACTTGAGCGAACAACACAGGTCACACTAGTGTATATCTATCTAGTAGGTAGCTTAACCTTGGTATATAGGCAGCCTAAAAGGGTTTTAAGTAGTCTACTTAGATGTAGAGTTGCAAATGTGCACAACGTTTCATTCATCGATCTTGAATTCTTTCATTTGTCTTTAAAATAGGATTACCAATAGTCAAACATATGATTTGTGATGTAGTCACATTACTTGGTAGTTGCATGAAGTTTCATGATATCATATTTCTTGTTGACATATTGACTATAGGTCAATTAGAAAATTTGTTAATGCTAAAAATATTCCAAAAGTGGCCCCTCAATCGAAGGTTGTTTTCAACTATCTATCAAATTAATAGGTGAATTGATTTATTAATTGGTAATCACATGGAATTTTTATAAATATTTTTTAAAAAGTCATTGTAACATAGTTGAAATGACATGGAATTAAAAAAAAATTGGTTAAAGAAGGCCCATTTTTTTCGAATTGTTCTTTTTCTTTTAAAAAAGAAAGTAATAGAGTAATATTTTCTTATAAAACATTTGCAACATAATGTCCATTGGGGCAAAATTGGGTGGAACCAAATGTAGTTTGCTTAGTCCCCTATCATTGAACAAATAAAAGTAGTAATATCGTTTTAAAAATTAGTGTAAATTTTTTTTAATTGGGATAAGGTGGATGACAATTTGTTTTTTGGCAAAGTTTTACAACTTGGAGAATTTGTTTTTAGAAAATGAAAAAATGAAACAATTGTGAATTTTAAGGATTTTTCACCATTTTTCAAAATAAAAATAAAACAATTAGTCACATCTAGACCTAGGCCTTCTTAGGTCACCACTTGTAACATCACTTTTGTAAAATTGCTATAGTTCAACAAGGACATTTTCCATTTGATGTTAATTAATGTTGGGAATCTTTGCCAATGGAACTATTGGGAAAAAAAAAAAACTTTGGTGGAGTAGGGTGGATGGGAATAGACTAGGGTGGAAGGTTGAAACTAGTGTTGGGCAATTCTCATTTTTTTGTGAGAACTCGCTGGTTCCGATTCTTACATTATGTTATGAGAAGTTGATTGGTTATTTAATATATATTATATATATTTGGGTTGGTGAAAACTAGCCAAGTTTTCAAGATTTCTATTTTTTCCAAATTCACCCAGTTCTCATTTTTTGGAAACTAATATTTAATTTAATAATTGATTAATTCCTTTATTAATTAAAATATTTTTTAAGTTAAAAATTCACTTAAAAATGCATGGAAATTTCCCCAAAAAAATCAAAATTTACAACTCCACGACTTCATCCCTTTCAAAATCTTCTTCAAACTTTTCAAACTTTTCTTCTAAATTAATATCACTCTCAATAAAATCTATTAAATTAAAAGGGGATTTACAACCTATCCTAGGATCATTGGGCCAATTTTTGCTCACAAAGATCAAGTTATCCAAATTTTTTAATTGTAAACAACATTTCCTAAAACTAGTAAGGATTCCAATTAATGAAAATATTCTTTCTATTTCAATTTGAAATTCGACAATTCTTAAGATTTGTCTAACACAAAAACCAACTGCATGAAACATGCTTTCATGTTTTTCCCACCACTATAGTGGAAATTTGATGTCTTTAACATCCACTTGATAACGTTTGAAAATATAATATTCTCAATTGACGAATTCCGTTGTTGGTTCACTTGTGTTGGTTGTCATCTCAAAAATATCCAAACTCCTATCCTTTCCAACCTTTTGATCAACAACACCCCTTTCAAATTCAACCTATGGATGCAAATGATAACAACATTTAAGAAGCATAGGAAATAAAGATTTTTTATCATATTTTTCAACAATTGTCTTACCTTGTTCATGACCAATAAATGAGGACACAAGATGAAAAGTTTTAAACCTAGGGTCCAACATTAAAGAAAGCATATTATGGGCCTTGTTTTCTTCATTTTTTTTAAGAGGAAAAGAAAAGAATCCAAAACCTGAATAATTTCCTTCTTTATGTTGAAGGCCAAACATGACAACTCGTAAACAACATTTCCATCTTCTTTCATTAAGTTGTCAAAGGTTGCAGAATCAATTTCATCCTTGAATTTTTGATTCATGGACATGGTATAATTTAGTGCATCACTTAACACCAATGACCCCTAAATTAATTCAAAATACAAGCAAACACAACAGGGCCAAGAAAATCAATAGTGATGTGACAAATGTGCCATGTCGAAGGAGGTGGTACTCTTGCACTCATTTTCATAGAATTTTGCCTGTTGTAACATAATATAATTGCTTCTTTGAACTACAAAGCTTCCTGGAAAAGGATAACTTTGTTGCCAAATCTGCAACAACAAAAAAAATGTTAGATTATGCACAATAATAGTTGAAAAAAAATGAAGAAAATGTTATGCAAAATAAAAATTGACAAAAAATGTGCACATAAAAAAATTTAAAAAACTAAAAATTTATCTTGTTTTCATTGGAATATTCAATTTCTAAAGGGGAAGACCTGAATTTACATGTGCCTTTTCCCATTTTTGCCTACCCTTTCTAGATCTTTTTGGCCAAATTATGCATTTTTGCAAATTTCCTTGAGTAGATTTGATTGACATCATAAATCTTTGCAAATTTTTTCCTTTGTTGTAACATATTAGCAAGCATTGGAAGATGTATGCCCAAAACAAATGCCTTGAAAATTTTCCTCCAAACCCAACATGTCACAACTTACAATTGTAGTCATATTGTTCAAATTAAATCCCTCATCCTTAACATAAGTAATAATTTTTATTCTTAATGCATAACTATCCAACAATTCTATCATTTTTTTAGCCAAAGTTTGTCTAGTAGTGTTTGTTGGCTCAAAAAGACCAAGGGTAATGTGCTTTGGCTGCCAATCATCTCCTAAAAAATGAATCGCCAATGCAATTAAAAATATCATTTCCAGCTTTTGACATCCACAAATCAAAGCTTGTAGTTGAAATTGGTAAAACATATAATATGTTTAATTTTTTCCATTAATCCGAGCAGTAATTCATTAGAATTTCTTTTTTTTAGAAGGACAAACAATTCTTGGACACAAAACATATTAAATTTTTTAAACCAATTACTTTTGACAAATTGTTAAAAAAAGATGGTTTTTAACAATTAAAAGATTTAAATTTTTTAGAAATTTCTTTTGCTACACATCATTTTTCTTGAAATGTTCTTTTGTAGCAAAAAAACTAAATATGGAGTTAAAAGAAATGTTTAGTATCTTTTTGGAAGGTTGTCTTTCATCTTCCTTCAAAGGATAATTAATTTCTTCTTCAAATTTAAAAAAAATATTTGAATGATTTGAATTGACATGTTTCCTCAATGGAGCTATGCCGTTAGTTGTATTATATATGATTAATCTTTTCCTAGCTTGAATTTTTGGATTTACATTCAATATTAGATTATTGTGGCAAAGAATATAACGCATAGTTTGAGGAGTTGTTACATTAACTTCTTTGTTATCTTTAACACAATAAAATGCCCAACACAATGCATTTTTGCTATTTCTTCTCCAAATTACTCTTTGTGCATGTAACTTCTTTAAATTATTTTCATATTTTTAGATTCTTACTTCCTTCTATTTGAAACTTTCCATTTTTTTAGGTTTTGGAAAAAATTCATATTCTATTCTTACTTCATTCATAAATGCATCACATGTATTTTCGTTTTTAGAAGATTGTTCCATTATTAATTCAATTTTTGATTAAAAATTACTGCCATGATGAGTAGTGAAAAAAACTAAACAATTTTATGATTTTATCAAAGACTAAAAATTAACATTTACAAATAATTACAAAATGCAATCTATCTTTTAAGATTTTACAAAAACAAGATATGTATATTTTAAAACTTTTAGACGGGTTTAAGGTGGAGAAGGATGGGGCTTTTGGGTGAAAAAAAATTATAGTTTATGTCTAAGTTTAGGAAATCTTGCAAATTGTTTTGTCAAAGCACATGAATTAAAAAATTGCTACATAATGAAAAGAAACAACACAAAATGAACAAAAAAATAGAGTGGCATAAACGCGAGTGTAGCAATAGCAAAAAAAATAAAAAAATAAAACCAACAAAAAACAAAGCAACAAAAAAAACTAAAAATGGAAAATATGCAAAAAAAACTTACCTTTAGTGCTCAAGTTGGTGTCAAATTTCTAAATTTGGACTTGCACATGGTAAGGGTAGGAGAAATACTATACTAACCAAACAAAAAAAAATAGCAACAATGGTTGGGCTAGTAGGTACTTGAAACACAAAAGGAACGACGATGCCAAAATAGCAATGCAAGGGGAGTAACAGTGTGAAAGGAACAGTAGTGTGAGAGGAGTGGTAGGGTGAGAAAAGCAACGCAAGAAAAATAATAATGCAAAAGTCTAACAATAACAAGAAAGGAGTAGAAGTGCAAAAGGAGCAGTGCAGGAAGAGTAACATCGTTAAGAGTAGCATGAGAGGAATATTGTGAGAAGAACAGCACGAAGGGAATAATGTAAGAGGAGCAACATGAGAGTAGCAACATGAGGAGTATCGCGAAAGGAACAATAGTGCAAAAGAATAGCACAAGAGGAGTGGCATCATGAGAGGAATGGGAGTTCAAGAAGAGCAACGCAAGAAGAGTAGCAACAACAACTTACACCAAACACCAACAATAACATGAAAAAGCAACGCCAACAACACAACAACATGAGAGAAATGTAGAAACTAGAAACTAACATCTAACAACAACAACACAAAACAAAAATACCAACAAGATCACAAAGAACATAAGTAACATGCATGAAATGAGCATAACAAGATCACTATAAGACAAAAAAAATGTCAATGTGACCAAAAATGAAGCCTAGACTTCATTTTTACACACTTTTTTAATCCCTATCCCTAAATAGCACTTCCGCCTACTTAGGCAACGACAACTATTTAGGAACCCTAAACCTTAAACTAGTGAGAACTAGATGGAAATTCTTTGAGAGAACTTGTCCAATTCTTCAAAATAATAATAATAATAAAGAGAATCGATTTTCACAATCGGTTTTCGTTTATGTGAGAATTGGAGGTTAGTTCTTCATTCGATTTTCACAATCAACCATGTCAACTGATTTCCATTGTGAGAATCGGGTTGAAAACCGGGTCAAGATTCAAGAACTGCCCAACACTTGTTGAAACACAATATAATGAACCAAAAGTGTAGCTTTAGGTCATTGCTTGCTTTGGAATATTTTGAGAGTAATTTAGAAAAAATACTTTAAATTTTTTTTAAAAAAATCATTATATTGATATGTTAAGGTGTATATAAAATTTCAAAAATATATGTCATTTGAAAAAAGAATTCAAGTTCTTTAAGTAAAAGAAACATTGGTTACAACTACTTTCAAAATGTTTTGGGTTTTTTTTCAAAAATCATTAAATTAATTTCAAACTTATTCAAATGTTCATGATATATTATGAATGTTGCTATATAAGTAAATCCAAGAGTTCAACACCAAGTGTAAACTGCAAACTTTTTGTTTTTTGCTTATGCGAGCCCATATTCTTGCTAACATGAAATATTGAGATGTGATTACAACTACTTTGTTACATATTACCATGTTTGGACCTTGGATTGAGACCAAATAAAATGAAAAGGAAGAAGCCTTTAAGATGGTGATTGAATTCTTTTGCTCATCTTGATGGGGGTTTAGGGTAGCCCCAAGTCTAATGTAGCCCCTAAATCTTCATCTTTAGGGGCCATTCCAGAAGGTTTTGGAAGGATCAAAGGCAATTGAAGATAGTATTTGGAATCAAAGAAAGACAAGGGGAAGCTCAGCTCCAAGCAACTGAGTGAGATAATGAAAGAGTGATGCTCAGGTTAGAAGTTGACTCTTCAGTCCTAAACCCTACTCCTTGTAGATCCTAAACCCTAAACCCTAAACCCTACTCTTTGTAGATCCTAAACCCTAAACCTTACTCCTTGTTTTAGTGTCCTCAAATATGTCAATGCTGAAGAGCACTTGCTTTTGCACTAAACAGAAGAGAAATTGAGTGTGGAGACAGAGTTACAAAGCTATCTACATGGCATATTACCCATTGGTGTATGCCCTGCGAATGTGTTTCTCGGAGATACAAGGCCTTATCTAAGAGTATGAAAATCAAATCCAAGCTAAATTCCTAGATATGGTTGTTGGCCCAGCTAGTAGCTCTTGTTCGGGAATGAGAATCACACGATTGATTACTAGAGAGAGATCTATGGACATTTTGTGCATTGTTTGTTAAGCTTGATGCAATGGAAGAAACTTCATTTTGGATGGATGGATGGATGGATGATTCATTGTAAGAACAGGTCCAATAACTTATCCATATGACCAACCATTGGATGCCAAGAACTAAGAGCTTCATTGTTTGGTTTTGGCTTCCAGAATGAAGGAAGGCGAGATGTTGATAAGTAGCTGTTATATTTTCAAAGTGTGCAAGTATTTTTGTTTCTAGTAAGAAGGCTTTTTTTGTGGGTGGAGTTGAGGGATGTGAGAATTAGGTCTAGGGCAGCCTCTTTCAACACACACACCCCCATTTTGTGATATGTTTTTTGTTGTTAAGAGACTTACGAACTTCAACAACTCTTTTGTTTGTCATTTCTATTCACTATACATAAAAAAACATCATCACTTTTTTTTGCCTTTGTATTTTCAGGTCACTTCCAAGCTTGAATTTGTCTTGTTCGACTTTCTCTAATTTATTTCATATTTATCTAAAACTTCCTTTCATTTTATTAGATCTTTTGAAATTTGAAAGGTCTAGTACAACCTATGCCTTTCGGATTTCAAAAGATTCAATTTTATAATTAATCAATTCAAAAAACAAAGAAAAAAAATACTATTGCTTCACACAAGAGAAGGTCGTGTGCTAAGGGGGCTTTACAAATTTTCAACCTCCCTCGGCCTAGTGGCCTTGAGGATCTCAAATCCAGAAGGGCCCCCATAGTGGGACCATCTCCTATACATACATACACACACACACAAAAAACAAAAAAAAAAAAAAAAAAAAAAAAAAAAAAAAAAAAAAAAAAAAAAAAAAAAAAAACAACAATAATACAAAAAAAAAATGATAGAAAACGCAGGAAGGGTAATCTAGAA
>Ga0116231_10009038_pt1 | contig 17122 bp, 14 predicted proteins | sample S1TSphgellanicum_2_FD_89695 | JGI IMG/M metagenome (GOLD analysis project Ga0116231, IMG submission 89695) | Host-associated microbial communities from peat moss isolated from Minnesota, USA - S1T2_Fd - Sphagnum magellanicum MG | ecosystem: Host-associated > Plants > Peat moss > Unclassified...
AGGAAAAAAAAAAGAAAAAAAAGAAAAAAAAAAAAAAAAAAAAAAAAAAAAAAAAAAAGAACAAAAAAAAGGAGAAAAACAAGAACAAACAGAGTAGAAAAATAAAGACGCTGCAAGTTCAGGGAAGAATTTTTGATTGCTTTCAAGAGAAAGACAGACCTCGGCAGATTGATACCCACCTGGATTTGAAGGAAAAACGCGGCAGGGAGTATGCAAAGATCTCGAAAACATACACGAAGTTCTTGTGGGAATCCAGGAGCTTACAAACGGAGTATGAAGAAGCTCGGCTCTCAGTGCGAGAATACGTACGTATGAATAGAAAAGAGCGCGAATACGTACGTTTGAAGTGGAAAGAGCCGCGAAATATGTACGTACGAATTAAAAAAATCTGGAATACGTAAGTTTGAATTGGATAGAGAGCGAATACGGACGTACGAATAGAAATATTACATACGTATAAATAGTAAAAAGAGAGAACGAGAATACGTACATTTGGATGAAAATGAGTTTGTGATGGGAGCGCGCCAGCCGAGATATGTGGAGTTGCTCTTCAGAAGTGACATCTTTTGATTTCATCATAAGTAGTTCAAAAGACCTTCGTAGAAGGCTTTAAAGAAATTTTAGTGACAAAAATTTGGAACTGGTATATGGGGGATTTTTTCCGAATCCTTCGGATGGTCAGTCATCCATGGACCATTCCAAAGACAATTTCAGAAATAATTATCTCATTTTTATGCTTAATTATTTAATTTCTTTCTTAATAAAATGGAGGTAGTTATTAAAAAAGGTCGGAGATAGTTATTAAGAAAGTGCATAAGAAAAGGTTCATAGTACCTCAATTTTTGTCCCTATCCGCCAACATGGATATGGAAAAACAAATTAACATGCATCTTTTCATGTCCATGAAATGTATATCACTTTAAATTAAATTTGACATTGAGATAAGTAATGATGAATTATTGAAAACCATAAAAAAAATTAAACTAGTTGATCTCCACTGGGAGTGTGCAGCAGTGCAGAGCTCAAATAATTATATAGTTAATAAGACGATTCATACAACAGTTTACATAACTTAATTCATCATCCACGAAAATTTCATCCATCATTTTTTTCCATATATATTTAATTTAATTTATTTTGGTCCACTTTTCATCTACTCAATGAAAAAAATCAAAAAATTGACTGATGAAGTATTTGGATAGTGGGTCAAGCTAGCTCCATGGAACCTTTTCCTCCCTCCCCACAATTTTGGTGTAAACACATCTAGTGCAAACTGCAAACCATAGCTTCATTCTCAAACATGACCTTAAAACCTAACCTTGTTCATTCTCATGTCCATGATTCATGTTTTCTCATGTTATGGTAAGATTTTTTTTTGTGTACACATCAAGGTCTGGGGTGGCAGGTTACGTCATTTTCTTGACTGTGTTATATGACATACTCTTCCAGTGATGATCATACACTCACAATAGCCACTAAAATCTCTGTTGAACATGGTTTTATTTTTTTAATTGTTGAATCTGCCACCCCATACCTTAATGACATGAAATGGTCTCACCTTTGTCCACTATGTTGGGTGCACCACCTGGCTCACCATTACAGGCTCGTGTGGCAACTTATCTGACATAACACGCAGGGGCTCAACCATTCCAAGCCAAGAGGGTTGGAGAAAAGACAGTGACCAATTGGTACCTCCATCTTTTGATCGACAGCCTCTCATCCAGGCCATCACCTCTTTTAGTACTCTGTCAGGACTGTTGCACAGAACTGCATCAAAGAAGTGACATAGAAAACTTCTGTCTGAGGCATGTAACTTTTGGAGTGTATGGAGAGTTCACGCTTGCAAAAATCATTTTATTTGACAAATAGTTCAACACTAATGCCAATCAAAAGCCTGCACCACTTACAGTCTCACCTACTGTTGTACCAACAGAGGGGCCACCTGTGCGGTAGGCATACAAATGCTCAATGGCTACACCTGCAATCTTATGTGGTGTGATGCCCAATTCCAGAAATCCCATTGCTGCCCCCACAAAAGACACCATCCCACAAATATTGTGTGAAATTAGATCTGAAACTATTCATCCAAGCACAAAGGATATGAACATTCTAGACAAAGTCACATCCATCAACTCTGCAGGGGCAAGGTCATGGCCAGGAATCAGGACTTTCTAAAGGCTTGACCAAATGACAATCTGAAGCACATTCAAATTCAACCATGAGACAATTCAAAGGCTACCTTCTGGAGAAACAATGTGATCAACAGCCTGCTGGTCCAAGTAGTCTTTGTAAAATGTCATGGGAAAGGGAATAGGTATCCCCAACTTCATAGCCAACTCCCTTGGTATTGCTGCCAGCTGAAAATCAAAGCCCACCCCCAACAGCACATGTCAATCACTCCAGCAAGAAGAAACATTTCTCGTCACAATGGCAACTATAGAAATCAATGGCAGTGCATAGAAAGAATGACATATTGGAAGTTACCCTGGCAAGTGGCATTGGAATATGAAGTACTCTTGAGTTTTCTCGAATTGTCTCAAACATCAACTCCACCTTCAAGAATCAGATATATGCAATGAGTTTAAAAGTCTAAATGTGAGTAAATGCAATCAGCATACACCTCCAACTCAAATGACATCCAGCTGTGGCTTGCAGGAACAGTACATTGCTAAATATCCACATGCTCAGTCAGGATGGACTTAACAAGCACCAGAAATGTACATGCATATGTGTTAGAAAGGGAATTGTTGCAAAGAAATGTACAAGTTCATTAATAGTGAAGACGTCAGGTCCTCCAAGCTCAAATGTCTTGCCCATGCTGAAGCCCTGGTCTCGAATACATGCTGTGATCCCTGCTGCCACATCGACTACCAGCACTGGCTGCACCCTGTTATCCCCATCCTCAATCAAAACTGCTTCATCATTGCATGTATGCCAATGAATACACTAAACTCAAAATAAGCAAGACTCAAATGTCTCCCACAGCAAAGGATAGCTTGCAAGCTTTGGTGTTTAATACCACACAGATAAACCTGATGGTCTCATGACAGAATCCCGTACTTGGATTTGCCACCCCCAGGAAGAGGGACAAAGGGCAATTTCTTGGCTTGAGCGGCCCAACGGTTCAACAACCGATCTTCAGTACCCACCAGTGCTCCTGACCTAATTATAGTAGCCTGCAGTGTTTACAAAGTTGGTCAGAACCTGATGAAATGACCTCAAGTAAAAATCAGGGAGGGTTGGCCACATAGAGGAAGGGAGATGAGACCTCAGGAAAATTCTGGAGTGTCACTTCTTCAGCAGCAGCCTTTGTCCGTAACTGCTTGGAAGGAGAAGCAGATGATGCACCAAGGCATGATATTTGAATATACTTGGAGATGCCTCCATGGTCTTTAGCCAGCTGCAACACACAAACACACATACCACCATCCATGTAAAGACAGCAGTAGAATTGTTGTATTTGCCAGCAACTCCAAATTTTTAACAGCATTGCCGTTCGTATACACTGGTGACAAGTGAATCAAAGAATTTAACCTTAGGAATGCAATGGCCATCAGACTGCTCATGGGTCAACACGAGGTGGTGCACATTAATGTCTAAAGCAAAACCATATCAACCACATTGGAGTAAGTTTACAATATGCACCTGTGAAAGGCGATTGGAGATCTCATAGTTAACATCTTCAAACTTGAAGTTGCGGGTCTCATATTCCCTGCCTGCATTTCAGATTAATGTGTCAACAAACAACAACCACATAGCTCAACCACCAGAAAATTAACAACTTTAACTGTACTTTATGTGACTACCAAAAGCAATCACTTAACACAAACAAAACAGCTTAGACTTCATGATCAGGTTATATACAAGCTGCCTTTTGCAGGTGTAGCAAGGTTAAGATGATTTCTTACCAATGCAATTCACTATGATATTTGAACTAGCAATAGTTGTCCTGATGGATCCTTCATCTCTAACATCATACCTCATGGGCACAATCTGGCCTCCCATACCAAAAAGTAGAGATGAGATCCCCATGAGCACACAACACTTTCAAATTCAGTTTCACTACATGTGGAAAAAAAGAAAACAGATTAGAGACCACATGCTCAAGAAGACGACAAGAACTGATCAGAGCTTCCTGATGAAGAAAACCTCGCAATTGTCTATTAAGTATGCAAGTAACAAGGTTCAAACCTCCGTTTCAGACTTATAGACAGAAAGGAACAACACTAAAGATCACAGCACCTGCCCCAAGTCACCCATAAGCTTGAGGTGTCTCACTTCCTCATCCACACCTCTGTAGGGCACAATGACCTGTGACCCCATTTTTGCTGCCATTTCCATCCATATCAGCAACAGAACAAACAAGCCCCAGATTCTTTGTCCTCAGCAGAAGAGGCACAACTAGGTCTTTTCTTTCTTCCACACATGTAACAATAACTAGCCGCGTAACCAGTTCCACAGTTGCCTGATTGAAAATCAAAGAACTAGAGAAAAGAAATCTGAGAGTACCAAGCTGCTGAACCACATATCGTGCTAGAAAACCAGTTGCTCCAAACACAGTGGCAACCACCCCACTACACACAATACAGGCAACAGTCCCCACCACTTGCTAAGTGTTTGGATTGCAGTTAGCACAAATGCCTAGAGTACTTCAAGAGTTGGATCATGCAGCCTCAAATTGGTACCAACATCCAGAGAATCAAATGGCAATGAAAGGTAAACACAAAGGAAACCAAGAGGGAAAGCTACATTTGGATTCATGATCCAGAAGAAAATGGATCAACACAGTACTAATTCAAAAACCCAGTAGCTCTAAGGCAGTAGAAGAGTTTATAGTTTAGATACCAAAAACAACACTTGTGAGAAAGTTCACCTTACAGACGACCGGCCACCAGTGCCCCTTTTGCTAGGATGCACACTGCCTTTCACAGCCAATGATGAAGAAAAGCGCATACCCACAGTCCCAAGCTCTGCCAATAATACCTTACGAGTTAGGGTGTCACTGAGAACCCAAAATGACAGACAAGGGTAAATAACTGTTGTGGCAAACACTGTTGTAAGAATTACAGATTTCAGTAATTGACTATTTGTAGGACAATCATCCACACAAAGGACATGGTATTTGTGCTGTAATATGTAGTTTGAAAACCTAGCCTTCAGCTCTCCTAGCACCAGACACTATACCTAAAAGGATCCAGCAAAACTGATGATGGCTGGCTTTCCACTGTGGAAAAAAAATATGATGCATAAACTAACTTAATTTCTGCAGTTCTCAACAATTTTTGCAGATCTAACGGATGGTTTGCTAGATGTATTTTCTTGATCCATTTCATCAGGAAAACCCTAGTGTGCGCATTTGAGCCAAAAAACCAGTACAACAGCCCTCAGAGGTTGCAAAGCTCTCCACTGCTAAGCAAGATCGCTGTCCACGGTGAATCTACTCAAAGGACACATCTAGTTTCTCAATTCTCTTCCCATTTTTAGGTCAAAACGCAATCCAGAATCAGAATCAGAACCATCCAAAAGCAGAACACCATAGCATATATATCTACACACAGACAGAGAACGGAGAGAGAAAGAGAGACAGAGAGAGAAAGGGACAGAACATCTAGCTCACGACCTTCCGAGTTGCGAGTAAGCGACTGGACTAAATACGTGCAACACCGCAGATTTGCTTACCATGGTTGCAGGACAGATCTTGGCGGATACACGGCAGACTCTCTTGCTGCAATGCTACGATCCAGGTCCGTGTGCGCACTCCGGACCGTCCCAGTATCCCGGCCATGTCGTCCTCTTGCTCCTCGACCTCCTTTTGCCTCTTCTTTCCCCGAAAGACGCACACACAAGATGCGCACTCTCGGGACTTCCCCCAAAAACAAACGGGACACACACAAATACACTACACAGTACGCACGCAATGCGCATTGGTTCGCACGTTCCCAATGACGTGCTATTTCGAGGGCACGATGTTCGCTTCTGAAAATGAAACGGTAGGTATAGCCCAATAGTATGATGATTGTTCGTTTTACTAAGGGAACAGGGAACTAGTGCTGAAGGGTTTTCCCTGTTCCCTGTTCCCTGTTCCACCAGCAGCAAAACCGCAGTGGATGAATTTAGGGTCGTTCAATAGTTAACAATTTATCATTAACAGACTTTTCTCATTTGTAATCACAATGGTCGCTGGTAACCATGGTGGTTAGCTCAGTTGCCTTTTTTTGTCCCACCTACCTTCTAACAACTGACAAGCAGGTTGTTAGTAGGTAGGTAGTAAAAACAACCTTTACTTATGCATAAACCATCTCCTCACCTAGTAACTAATTTTCTTACCTATCTATTTCTATATGAGACCTATTTCTTACATGAAAATGTGTTATTTCTGAGTTTTGTGTCTTTTCTAAGTTTTAAAAAAATAAAATCATATTCACAAGAAAACTTTGAATACATTTTTCATTAGTTGTTTTTAAAAAATAAAATGGAATTTGAATTCAATTCAAATTTAATTCAAGTTGTATTGTAATGATGTTATGTCTTAATTTCATATAGGAACGAGTTAATGTTTTTTCATTTAAGAACATTTAAAATTTATTATTATTATTTTTTGGCTCCACAAAGATATTCGTTAATTTTTATTTATTTTGTGATGTTTTTAGTCTTGTTGTAAATAAGGAGGATTTATTGCATGTTTACACATTGTATTATATTCTCATTATTTTTTGGTTGAAATTCATTTATATCAAAGTTATTTCAACATTCAGATCATTGATGACGCATTCCTAACCTCTTCAAGAGATTCAAATGTGAGTCTAAAATGAAAACATTGAAAGAATAGGAAGTTAGGGCGCGCTCTTTGGCTCGCAACACTTCAGGGGTAGAGGGGTGTGCTGGAGTTCTAAGATGGGACTAAGAAGATTGACAAGCACTTCAATCACTCACATAGACTTACACAAACTAAACAATAAGTTGATTACTGCATAGCTGGAACACTTTTAATGTTAGGACGAGCCACAAGTAAACTGGAATTCACAAGACTCATCACGGCCCGGACTTGGGGCAAGCCACCACCTTCCCCCTTATAGTATACTCTGTGTCTTTCCATGAAGCCCACATCCAAATGACATTTTGTCCCGGGACTCCCAAATGGGAGTTTCGAAATTCCCAAAGTTAGGACTCTTACGACTTTGGGTCCTCATAACTTTGTGTGCAAACCTCTGATTGAAATGAGGTCTAAAGCAAAGTTATAGTCTTTATCGATAGCTTTTCAACGGTATGTGGCACACTACCTGCATGCAACAAAATCAGTCAATTCTCGACTTTTAGTGGTCGGGAATCAAACTGCCAATTTGATTCCCGACCTTTCTTTTGGCCATAACTTGTGTTTTAGATGCCCAAATGAGTCATGCGAGTTCATTTTAAACATTTACATTTCAATAGCTTTTAATGATATAAAGAACTCTTCAATCCAATGGGTTTTGACCCTTGTAATCGCCCTTTAAAAATTTAGGAGTCCATTGGGACTCTAGCTCCCAAAATGGGAGTTCACTTGGGACTATGAAGGTTCATTCCTTCACTCTTTTACACTTTCAGGAGCATCAGATGTGACCTTCGAGTTTCCCTCTTGACCCACAACCTTGCAAGCCTTTACTTTGGTCACGAGCCCAAGGTTAGGGTTGTGACAATTGACATATGAACATGTGTTGTTTAATTAAATTTTAGATGCATAAACTAACATTGTTTAAAAAATTATTAACAAAAAAACATCTGTCAATACAAAAGACAAAAATGAAAAAATGTCTTTTACATTTAGTATGTGAAAGCAACCTTGATGGAATCATTTTAATATTTATGCATGGTATTCAACTTCATATTTATTTCTTTTTTTTGTTTCATAGATCATAAATTGTATAAATTTGACTGATTCCTTACAATTATGTGAATATTATGTGGGAATTATATGCACAAATGGTAAGAGGGAATAAATGTAAAAGCACATTATGAGTTTAACAATGATTCAATGAAAATGTGTTTCAAACACAAAACAAGAATGAAGGTTGATCATAAAATTAAAAACATTATAATTGTGTAAAATTGTGTTTTTATTACATAGATTCTGATTTTTGATAAAACATTTTTTGTTAGGAATTTTTTGTGTTTGGGCATGCACATTTTTATCTTCTTTCATTGTGGTTTGTAGTCACTTAAAGTGCTACACAATCAGTAATGTTCACATCATTAAGTGTGCATTATGTGAAAAGAATTGGTCGAAAGAATTAATGGACCAAAAAAGGAAAGATGTATTATTCTCTTTAATGTTTTTCCTATGTATTCTTTTGGCTAAAACATTATTTTGATATGTGTTTTGATAATTTGATTAAATCTTATGCATCATGTCATATTATATAACACAAGTCATATGATATCAACCCATTTATGCCTTTACAAAAATATTTTAAATAATATGGATATTCATCTTTTAAAAGAAAAGAAAAATCAAAACATTTAAAACTTAAATATTTGTCAAATGATTTAACCAAGATTAAAAATAAATAAATAAAAGTCTTAAAAAGAAATAATATAACTACAATTGATCAATTAATGGTTGAAGAGGTATATTTGTGAATCATTGTGAAAATATAGTAAAATTAAATCTGAATTTTTTTTCTCGCTAGTCACTATATTATATTCTACTATAATTTCGTTGAGCCTGGTGTCACATTTAATTCATTGTTATTGTTTAGTATTTGCAGTCAAAATAACTTCCAACTAGTTGGGCACAAGTTCGCCATGTTAGTTCTTTCTCTCGCGTTCTCTTCCTCTCTTCTCTCTCCATCGCGGGACTCGAGGCGAAGCTGTTCTTCCGTCATCGTCGCCTGCTTGTCTCGCATCATCGTCGCCTGAATCAGAAGCTGCACCGTCATGGCTTCACAAGTGCCAGCAGGTGTGCCTGTGGACAGGGAACAGGTAGATTTCCTTTCTTCCTGCTCTTCTCTTCTTGTCTGTCATTTTTTCCCCCACTGTGTTGAAGATTGTTGTATAGAAGAAGAAGAAGAAGAAGAATCAGTTCTGACGCAATAACTGTGGTGGTGCTGGTATATGCTATGTATTACAGATATTTGGCATGGCGCAGCAGGAGATGGAGTATAGAGTCGACCTCTTCAATAAGTGAGCGTTTGTTTTCTGACCTGCTATAGCCAATTCTGCTTTGGTGTTCTTTGTTGGTCATCGATGTCTTTTTATTATATGTTTTTCTAGGGTTTTAGGTTGTTGAAAAGCATACTGTGCAGCAAGCAAGGAAACAAGCAAGCAAGCTCACATTTGAGCGAATATTTGTAGTTGACAAAAACAAAGGTTGCATTATTCCTCAGGCTTACCCAGACATGCTTTGACAAGTGCGTTGAAAGAAAGTGAGTGCTCGTATCATACCTGCTGCTCCCTGTGTGCAAGTGTTTTCATCATTTTCTTTATACTTCGTTGCATCCTTCTTGAAACTTGGTATTTTCTTCCCTCTCCAATGCAGTTCTAATTGTAGTTCTCTATATAACATCAATTTGATCAAGAAGGATATCAGATAGTATCTAAATATGATGATGGGGGCAAAAACTTAGTGGCTTTCCAATGTAGTGGTATGGAACCAAGGGATCCGATCACCAGGGGATGTGATCACCAGTGGTGCATATTTTTAGTGCAGAGCAAGGCCAAAGCTCTTGATTCTCCTCTCATTTAGCAACCTTTTCAAAACTGTTTCTTTCTCTGTTTCTCACTCTTGAATGATGATTTCTTTTTTTGTGTCTGTAGGTACAAGGAGGCAGATCTGAATGTGGGAGAAAACAGCTGCATTGATCGCTGTGTTGCCAAGTATTGGCAGGTACATCCTAGCCTATTTGTTACTTTGGGGGATGTTTTCTTGAATTAGGCATTTAGCTGTTGAGCAACATTGCATTGGCAAAACATTCTGTGAATGCAATTGGAAAGAAAGTGGACCTCCCATTGCAACCATGTCTCTGAGCTACGACTTGTGTTTACTGGCATCCCTTGTTGAGCATGCAATGCAAAATAGCTGGTGCATTTATGGGTGACTTTTAATCTGAGCCTCTGATGTACATTACCAAGTGTTTTAGGTCAAATGGGTTCCCTATCACCATTGAGTGCAGAAAAGTACCAAGAATGTCTGTGGAAAGCAAAGAGTGACATAAACCTTGCCCAATCTTGCTTGAAGTCTTTGACACAAGGACTTCAGGGTGACCTAAGGGCTGGTACTATAGCTAGTGGCCTTAAGATGAACATTTCTTTTCTTGCACCTGTCATAACATTGCTAGGGTGTCAAGTTTTGGAAGATAATAGCAGTGGGTGGATGACCCATGGGAAACCCTTTGCATCTGGTTCATTGCTGCAGGGTAAACTTGATGACTACACTGAGTGACCACACTGGCCAACACAGTCCCTGCCTCTGTTGACATATGTTTTCTTTTTTAGCCACTTTGAATTTTATTTTGCTGTCTCCAGTAGACTCAGTAAGAGCATTTCCTCATAGATTCTTGTAAAGGGAAGGACCTCAGGACAATGATATCCTCAGGACTTAGATACTCGTGGTGTGCAGTGGAGGTAATAAATTAGGTGAAGCATTTACTGTTTCCATGTTATAAGAGCTTCATTGTTGCTGTATATCAGCAGCAGTGTGAAAAGAAACCATTGATGTCTATTCTGTTTTGTATGACTTAGTATCTGATGCATTGGAGGACTTCACTATTTTTTAACCTTACGTTTCATGCTATAGTATGATCTCTGGAAAAGTCTGGTGTTGAGGGATAAATTGATGAAGAATTTGTAGGATATTTTGGACCTGCTTACACAATATATGATGTTTTTGATCATGGTAAGTATGATCTGATCGAACCTGTCATGGAAATGTTTTTGTGGTCTTTCTCTGCAGCTGTTGTGTTGTAATCCCTTTGTTTCTCTATTGACAAAGGTTTTTGAACAACACCATGTTTTAGCTGAAATGTTGCAAGTGCGTTGCTGTGAGTACATTCAACTCGTGAGTTCGACTGTACTCCTTTGATCCGTCTTCGCTTCTCATCCATGACCCCAGTGGTTGTTCTGTGCAGGTGACAGGCATCGTAGGACAGATGCTGGGATCAAATCGACCTCCTCTTGGGTAGTCTACCAGAAATGAGCAATCTTTCTTGCATTTGCAGCTCCAAGGTGAATGGCTTCCCTCAAATGTAGCATGGATGAGCTTATGAGTGGTCAAGGAAGTTAACTCCAAGTTTTCCTTTATACCAATTTGCAAGTATAAGAGTACATATCTGGTCAACTAGATTCAACATGGGTCCAGTGATTTTGCCTGGTTGTTTGCCTGGGCATTTTGTGATAACAGCAGAAGTTGCTTCACACTTAGAATTTACCATTATCCCAGCACTAGGAACCTGATTTGGTCTTTGTACTCCAGTTTCTTTACAACAGTTCCACTGTGCCTTCATTGGTGTTCTGGTGTGTAATTTGGTGCAGACCCTAGGGTTGAAATGCTCTCAGATTAGAGCAAACTGCTTATCTACACTGTAAGGAGGGGAGTATGTTTCTTGATTGATAGCCAAGGGCATGACTGAGTCTACTTGATGTTTCCAGCAATGTCATAGAAACTCTGGATGCAGATTTTTGTGAAGTTTTTGAGTGAAATCAGAGGTAGGCCATTATACACTCGTCTATAGCTATTGTTGGGAGCTGATGAAGTCAACGGGGAGTCATGGCAGGTAGTCACTACTCTTCATGGCGACAGTAATGGTCTGATACTTTTGTCAGTGAGACTCATAAGGTTATGAACAGGCTCATTCTTGTTGTGCTAGTTTTGGTTTGCTTGAACCTGACACAATGGTCACCTTTGAAGTATTTATTCTGGAGTTTTCTCTGCAATCTCATGGATATGGGAGGAGGAAGTCAGGCTTGAAACATATACATAATGCAATATTGTGCTTGGTCTGAAACCAGCTCCTCAGAAACATGTAAGGTAAGCTTCTCAGATCTGGCAACCACACTGCAGGAGGTAGTGTAGTGTCTGAAACCATGGGGGAGTGGTGGTGAAGGGAAGTCTGGACCACCTCCCAGCTCACGATCTGGGTGTTTTCTGGAAGTTTAAAAAAAAAATTTCAAAGAAAAAGTTTCAAACCTTGTTCTGGCTTTCTTAATCATGGAGGATGTGATCACAAGGATGGAGAGTTTTTGGTTGTCATGAGAGTTATTAAAGTTCCCTCTCATGAACCACCAAAAGCAACTTCACAGTTTTTGTTTATTCATTTATTCTGCCCCTTGAATGCCTCATGAATTCATTAAAAGGCATCATAATGTGGAGTGCTGCTTTTTTGGCACATTTGAAAAAAAATAAAAATAGTTATGTTGGCAACAAGCATCATAAAATTCAAATATGTATTTTCTTGGTACGGAAGTTTTTTGGGAACATGATCTGCACTTTTGGAATGGTGATTGGAACTAGTCTGTGAATCAAAGGCCCACAAAATGGTAGGCCACATCTACAGGATTTGCATGAAGCAGGATTTGCATGAAGCAGATAGAGTGCATGTTAAAATCTAATCAGTGCGATGGATGAATTGAACCCATAGGTTCACCTATAGGCGTCTATCTTTGAGAGAGCAACCAAGTGCTTTATTTTCTGAGTATCCTGAACTTGAGGATTTCAACCAGGGGGTAAGGTTGAATTTTCAGCATTCTTTAAAGTTGAAGGTTTAGTGAAATCCAAACCCTAAACCTTGAACCCTAAACCTCATTTTAACATCAGAAGATGTGAGGTGGTTGAGAATTTCAACCGTGGGTAAGGTTGAGTTTTCAACATTCTTTTAAGGCTGAACGTTTATTGAAATCCAAACCTTAAACCCTGGAGGGCATTTTCAGACGATAAGGGGGTTGAGTTTTCAACACTCTCAAAGGTTGAAGGTTTATTGAAATCTAAGTCTGGAGACCCTAAAAACCCCAGCTCCATTTAAATGTGGAACAATATTTGAATCTGGTCTGGCCCGGGGATCTTTGGGAGAGCGCGAGAGAGAGAGAGTACGGGATCCACACAGACAGGGTCTATAGTATTTTGAGTTGGCCTTTTGGGTCTGAACTCTGAGCATTTTAAGGGCGAACTGCATTCCTCACATTTCAGGCCTACAATCAAACTTCAAAGTACACTGCCTTCAAAGTTTTGTTTCAAGGTGCAAGTGTGTGTAATTTGTTCTGCCTGGTAATGAAGATGTCAGTTCCAGAAAGAAACAAAGTACACTCACTGGTAGCTGCTAAACTGACCAAACAGAGATTATCCCACTGGAATCAGGTAGGTGGCTTACTACAATGATCTGTCTTTGCCAGGGTTCTGAGTTCCAACTTCTAACTTCATTCAGTTACACATTGCCGCCTCCTCCTTCCCAGATGATAGATCGACGTGATACCCAATAATGCAAGGTAGTTCTTGAGGAACCGATTCTCACGTAAACTAGAAACGCTAGTTCTCAGCGAGAGAACTGACTTGAAAGTCAACCCCCTTCATGAGAATTGCCCAACATTGGTCTAAACAAATGTCGAGCAAAATGAACTGATCACAACGACTATGAGGGCATTACGATCATTAGGGCAGTTCTTCCCTGGAAAAGGCATGGTTATGAGTCCTTTGTAAGGATCATCAGCTCAAAGAACTAGTAGCTGCTAGAGAACTAAAGGACCTATAGATGCTAGATGCTAAGAGAATCAGAATAGGCACCAAGAGTGAAGCGACCTCGGCATTGTTGATATCAATGAAAAATTTGAAAAGAGAACCAATTTGGTAAGAACTGGCCTAAATAAGAGATTTGGAATTCTAGAACTGTCACTGCAATATTTCATATGCAAAGTGTCTTGCCCTAACGTCAGTTTCAAATGCAAAGTACCTTACCCTAAGGTCAGTTTCGTCGTTAAATAATCCTCAAAATAGTGAAACTAAATTTTGTGAAAATATGAAGTTGACATGTTGAAATCATCATAATTTATCATAGGCTACACTTATGAATAATTTCATTACTCATATTGCAATATTATAGTAGATGATGGAATAAATAATAATTTAAAAATTAAAATACGAATTCATTTTTTGAAAAAAAACAAAAATTCATTTTGTCAATGTGGAAACTGACCCTAGGCTATGGTAATCAAAGAAATGGATGTGGCTTTTCTTTGAACACTTAAAGAATCACTCAACACTAATCCAAACTCGGAAGGGATTAAAGCAGGCATTCTAACCAGTAATTTCCCTCCCAGACTTTTTGGTTCTTCATCTTGTCCTGCCAGTCCTCTCCCTCCTTCATCATGATATGCATTTTTCATCCAAAGTGGACTGGAATTTTTCATCCAAGGCTGACTGGCATGTGCCTTAAATTGGGTTAAAGCATTACAGCCACACTCATTGGCAAAAGATTTAGTGTGTAGTATGGCCCTTTGGTTTTGTTGGTGACCAGAGTACATAAGGGACCACCAGTGCAGCACAATGAATGGATGGAAGTAGGAGACTCAATGAGTTATCATCCACCACTTCAACACAATGGATGAATGAAGATAAGAAAGTCAATGAGTTATCATCCATCAGAGTACCACAATGGATGGGTGATGATAGGACAATAATGAGTTCTCATTGCTTTGAAAGTTATACCGTGCCCTGGTAGCTTTTGTCAAAAAGTAATGAAAGTAGTAAGTACCATCCCTGTGGTAGCAATGGTGCAGCAATGAAAGTGTTGTCCCACCCACCCAGAATAATGTGTTATTCACTATGAGCGTATTTCAATGAAGGGCCACCTAAGTCTACTGCAACCTACTTAAATGTGGTCCTACCAAGGGACTACCACACACTTGCATAGAGAACATTGGTATTCTACAATGTTTACCTCCTTCCAAAAATCATGTAAGTCCAAATTTCAAACCCTTAGCAAAATAGGCATTTTTAAGATTCTACAAACCCTTGCAATTGGAACTAATCCCAAAGTGTAGAATTGTATATGGCATTGTTCTCCTCAAACTTGCGAGTCCTTCCATTGAATGAAGTATTCAATGCCCACCATCCATTCTTCTCACTCCTTTACCCATGTCACATGTTAGTTTAGCTCTTTAGTTAAGTCCTTGTTAATTAAGAATAAATTGGGTTAGTTTAGTTATTTGGGTTTTATCATGAACTAGTTTAGGTGTGAACACGGGTCAAAATGTATTTGTTGATGGGATATAATCCCAAATTATGTGATCTCAAATCATTTTTGATGATTTGAAATTCTAAAACACATAGGTTATTGTTATTTTTTTTGTGTTTTTCAAAAAAATTTGGGTTTTTCTTTGTATTTTTTGGGTTTGGATTCCTAAGTGAATCATATTTTTTGAATCACCAAAATTTTGGTCTAGTTTTTTTTTGTGTTGTGTTGCAATTAAATTTAGTTTTGTTTAACACTTAATTTAGTTGTGTTTTGTATGGTAGTTGGGTGTGGTGGTTGTTGTGTTATTTTTGTTGTTTTTCAAGTTGTAGCAAATGTTTTGTAACAAGTTTTGTTTTCAACATCGCATGAAATGGGTTTGTTTTATTTTTGTTTGTTCTTGGTTTATGATGGGTAGGAATTGTAATTGTGAGGCGTTTTTGGTTTGATTTTGGCAAAAAGAAATCCTTTGGGAGTTGAATCAAATAAACTTGGACCTTGGAGGTTGTTATGTGAAGGATAGGAGACGAAAAAACCATTGAGGAAAAGGCCCCTATTTTTATCACAAAGGGCCCCATCCTTTATTTATTTCTTTCTATCTTTTTATCTTTCCTTTGTTTATTTCTTTTTTTTTTCATTATCTTTGTTAAAGCTAGCTCCACATGCCCAATAATAAGGTGATGACAATAGTAGCAACATGAGCAAAGGAGGGGGTTCACCAAGAGGAAGTTGTGATGAAAAGAGTTGACTTCCATCATCATTACTGTCATGTGTTGAAGAATTATGCATCATTTTAGGACCTCAAAGGTTCAATTCATTTCTAAAGTTTGAGTGTTTGAATTAGGCTTAAAATAAGAAGGTTTGGGGGTCTAATATGAACCTACATTTTTATTTTTCAATTTATTTTCTTTCTCAAACCTAGAGGTCAAGTTCATCCTACTTGTAGGTAAACAATGGTTTGGTGATTGAAAAAATAAAATTTAGACAAGTTGGTGCTTATGGCGCATTATTTCATGTTGTCATGACATTAGGTGATATATGTTATGTGAGAAAATGTCTTTAGATTATTTTTTGAAAAAAAACGATGGGATGAGATGTGACATCACACAATAGGATATGTGACATCACTTGACATGAAAATGAATTATTTTTTGGGAAATTCATAGCAATGCATATGGTGTTGATTTGACACAATTTTTGCACCATTAGGTTTTTTGAATGAAGGGTTACACAATTTTTTGAAACAAAACTTTTTGGAAGTTTGAGGTTGATTTTTTCCATTTTGGGAATTCACATTTCACCCATACAAAGGTACAATCATGAGTTGTTTGCATTAGTGAATTCACAAGAAGGAATACTACATGTTTGGGAGATTTCAAGTTGTTTGGTGATTGAAAAGTTTTAGAGGATTTTTCCAAGGCATGGGGTGGCGTTTGACCATTGTTTTTTGGCCAAATGTTTTTCGCAAATCAATTTTGTGTTGGCGAATCTCCATTATTGTACTTCATAGGTGGAGGAATGCCATGCCATCAATGAGCACATAGGATTTGAATTTTTGTCATGATTCATGTGAGGTTCACAAAAAAAAAGATTTGTGTTATATGATTTGTGCTTTTCCACTTGTTTTTGTTGGGTTGTGCGTGTTGCATGTCAATATTTTGGTTGGGTTGTCATATGATTTCATAGGGTAAGGGGATACAAAGGTGCGTGCCATTTGGTTATGACTTTAAAGTGAACACATTTTTTCAAGTTGACCTTTTGGTAGTTTGTGCTTACTATTTAATGTGAAACTTTAGGTGAAAAACCATGGTGGGCGGGGGGGCAGAGCGGGGGGGGGGGGGGAGCCATAACAAAAAAATTGAAAAACACACGCACAAAAAAAGGGAGGGCCTCTTTATCATAATATATTATTATATCTATATTAGAAG
>Ga0116231_10009039_pt1 | contig 17120 bp, 12 predicted proteins | sample S1TSphgellanicum_2_FD_89695 | JGI IMG/M metagenome (GOLD analysis project Ga0116231, IMG submission 89695) | Host-associated microbial communities from peat moss isolated from Minnesota, USA - S1T2_Fd - Sphagnum magellanicum MG | ecosystem: Host-associated > Plants > Peat moss > Unclassified...
TTGTTGTTGTTGTTAATTTCACTAAATTCAACATGTACCATGTTGACACATGTCATTACATAGGTCAGGTTTAAAAAACCCGTTTAGGTTGCTAGGTAGGCCACCTAATGTGCCTACTTAAGGTCACCTAATAGGCATTTCACCTATGTTGGCTATGTAGGTAGGGAATATTTGGTCAACATTTTAGTGTTGACCATAACCCATGCCATTTGTGAGGATTGATCTTTGACCCCAAAGATGGAGAGCAACTCTTTTACCACCAAGCCACCCTAGATGTTGTGGAAAAGAAGTAGCATGCATATTTAACCTATTTGATTTCAAACATTACACAAAACATCATCTTTGAACTTTGATATCTTATTACAATTTCATTCAAATGACAAGATTAAAATTTAAATTATAAAATTTTCCAATAATGTACACAAACGTTATTTTTTCCTTTTAAAAATATAAATCAATTTGAAAAGATAAATATTTGAATTATGTTATTCAATACAATTTCAAAGACCATTTCATGGAAAAAATAAATTCAATCACATGATTTATAAATGGATAACATAATAACAAATACATAAATAAATTTCATATCTTAAACCTTCATTTCGTTCTAAAAATTATATTATACAATTTTTCTTTTGATATATCATAATTTTACCAATAGAATTTAATTGAAATGTGTGATATATAATTTATTCACATATAATATTTATAAATGAATCATAAATAAATTATAATAGAAATATAATATATTTTATTTTATTAACTATATTTCTGATATAAAAGATTAATCTAGATAATCAATTTTAATTTTAAAATATTGATTAATGCCAGATAATCAATTGATTTTATGGAACTATACATTTTATTATGTTTACACATATAATATCTTAAGATTTATTTAAAATTATGATAAAAAAATTATGTAAATAAAAATTATATTTTTTCAAATCTCAAACATCTATTTGATTTAAAAAATTATATTATCTAATTCTTCTTATAATAGATCATAATTATACCAACAAAACGTAATTCAAATGTATGACATGAAATGGGTCATAAATTACTCTTATTACCTAGCATATTCAATAAATAAATTACATTGTCTACTTAATATAGTAATTAATTCAAAAAAATCACATATATCAACATGATAAAATATTTATTACTTAACCCACATGCATTTGACCTACTTGCTACTACCTATCCTATTTATATTTAATACATTAATTGCATAGCCTACCTATTTATTTAATTACACTTACTATTTAAACCCTAACCTACTTAATAAATAAATTACGTAGTTTAATTAATTAAATAATTAATACAAGAACATTATCACATATCAACAATATGATAAAATACCTACTACTTAGCCCTAATTCTACCATTAATTTCCATGGGTCCTTTCAAAATTTCACAAACCCACCAAACCCTATTACACATTTAATGGTTAATTCATCGAAAAAAGTTAAAGGAAAATAATTCAACCACTAAATCTAGCAATTTCATTGGCCAATTTCATTTTTTTTTTCCACATTTGATTACATGTGCATTTGCAACTAAAATTTATAGTTGCAAATCAAGTTGAAAAGAGCCACGTGGTATCCAATGTTCCTTGAACCACCTTCCAAGTCGCAAAAAAATTACATTTTCATCTATTTTGGGATGCCACTAAAAATGGATGATATATGTGTATTTTTCATTTTCATTTTCATTTAAATTGACATTAGTCGTAAGTATAAGTTGCATATGCAACTACAAACTACTTTGTAGTCATTTATGCAACTACCAATCATTTTTACCAAGTGCCACCAAGTGCCACAAAGGACAATCCTATCTAAAGTTGAAAAAATGGTTGATTTGGATAGAAATCGCAAACACATGGGTTGGAATGGACATGATTCTTTGTAATGATTGATTCTAAGGTTTTAAAGATGATTGCAAAATCATTTTTAAAAAAATAGAGAAGATTTTTTTTTTTTTTTAAATGGCAATCTTGCAATATTATATTAAGGAGCTTGAAAAATGGATGAAAAAATTGCATAACATGAATTCAATAGGGGATGAAAACTAAGTATGAATGAAAGAAGAGGGGAAAAATATTTCATTCAAAAATTATTTTTTATGAATTATATTTTTTTATGAAAAGACTATAATTCTTCAAGAAAAAATAAACACATTGGTTTTTAGAAACATGGTTTTACTCCTTTGATACTAGGGTAGCGATTACTCCTACATCCTTAACCATCCCACATGTTGGTTGTTTGCCATAGCCCAAATTAAAGGTAAAATATTCTTCCAAGTTTTTTTTTTCCTTCTTTAAAACCAAATAAATAAATAAATAAATAAACAAATGAGCAAACATTGGAACAATTTTTTTGAAACAACCCAAGTGGAGAAATGAAGAGAAGAAAGTGAAAATGCATTTCAAAAACTTTCAAAAGTTCAAAATTCTCATGTCTTTTGGAAAAACATATTACTTGCAGCACACACATTATAACACAAAAGCTTATCCCAATAGTGTCCCAAAAATGATAAACATGTCTTCCTAATTTTTAATTAAATTTCAAATGACCAAATTTGCCTTCTCCATTTTGCATAGAACATTATATTGCTTTGCAAAACAAAAATCTAGATTATCACAATTGATAGCAAAAGGGAGGAAGGTTGTTCCACGATGTTTTGAAGATGGCATTGGAGAAGGAGTCACTTGCACCATGTGGAAACTTTGGTGGTGGGGCATGAGACCTAGGGAAGGTGCCAAATAAAATTCAATGAGCAGTGTTTAACATCTTGCATATTGCAAGTTTGGAATAGATTATGAATGTCAAGTAACAAAAAGAAACAAGAGGTAATTCCCAACCTATTTAATTATCATTGTGTTCATTTGCAACAACCCTTGTCATAATTTTAAATCCAATGAACTACTCAAACAACAAATCAATGACTTCAACTCAATATTAACAATTGGACCTAACACTATTGAGTGTTCAAGGATCGCAACATTCTAGTCCCTATTTCATAAGCATCACTATCCTTTCATAAGCAATTTTACTATGGATTGAATAATACCCCGTCCCTAATGACCCCATCTTTTAATAGTGACAATGTGCCCAAATGAAACCATATAGAACACAACACACCGGATGGATATTCAACAAACAAACACAATTGCCTCCTTCATCTAGCTATAGTTTTACCCACAAACTCCAACAAGATACACTATTTGCAAAAATGACTAAGAAAGAAGACAAAGATAAAACATTGTTTCGATTTCCATGCCTAGAGATTCCTTAAGAATGAATTCTTTCAAACAAATTCTACCCTCAAAGATTCCATACAAAATGGGTACTTTTTCTCCCCAACAACCACATACACATCACATTGGACAACATAAATGTTTAAACAAAAGAACCTAACTTGCTTTAGGGATTGCTTGCGTAACCCCTAAAGCTTGTTATCACATCCTTGAATCCACCCTTATTTTCTATTGTTATATCTGCATTCCTACTGTTGAAACATGTGCGCAACGGAAGTTGCATGCTTCAAAAGTGAAAAACAAATCTACCATGAACTCTTCTTCCATTCTAATTTTACAATAAATTCTCCTACAAATATAAGGTCTCTACTTTCAAAAATCCACTACAACCAATTGAATTCAGAAACTTATCCCTTCAATAGAAGACTCCAACATCTCCTCCAAGAACACAACAATTCCATCACTCCATCACTTGCTTCCTCCAAAATTCAACTAACAACAATTTAGATGACTCCACAATGAAAAGCAACCAACCAACATTGAACACCATCAAGCCATCACTCCATAACCTGCACAAAACAAAAACACAAAAACAAAGAAAAAACCAACACAACTCCTTTCCCCATCACTATCAACTACTAATGCTTTGTCATATACTTAGTCCGAAAGTTGATGGTATTGTGTCATTGCATTAGGGTTTCATCCTTACCCCGTTTTTCATCATAGTCCAAACAATATACAATAAATTCATGTGCAAATTGGGCATTTTGAAATGTGTGTCACACAAATAAGTCATGTTTTAGTGTAACCAACTTAATGGAATCAAATTATGAGTGTACCATTATACATTTAGTTATCAAATGGGTTTTGGAACAAGAACTATTAAAAAATAGTTGGAAAATATGAATTACCTATGTGAAGTATTTTTCTTTTGTATTGCAATATTATCAAAAGTGTAACAAGGTCACAACTAATGATTGACCATATTTTAGAGTGGGCCAAACTTTGAATGCAAAGAAAGATCACTCATCAATTCAAATATTTTCAATTTTTTTCATTATAACAAACTTGATCACTTTTCATGGTTTCATTTCATTGAAAATAATTAAATGATATTTCACATGGCCACAATAGCGCATGCTCCATTACAGTGATCAAGTAAACATTAATATAGTAATTGAGATGTTGCATGTGAGTGAAATGTTTCATGTGTTCAATGTCAACTATTGTGCATCTATGAACTATGATCATGTGACTAAAATTCACATGTTTATATTTACAACATAAAATTATATAAGACATAGTTATGACAATATGGAATTCTTTATGGAAAAATGTTATGTATTATTGTCAAAATGAATCTTTGCAAATATATATATATATATATATATATATATAATCATTCCATATCATATAAATTTACCATTGTGAATAAAAGGATTAGGTTCAATAACCTCCTAATGTATCAATTGACAAAGCCACATATAACATGACTAGTTAAATCAAGTTGGATTTTAATGAAGACATTATAATTTAAATTGTAAGCCTTGGACAAATGTATTTTAGGTCTTCCCTGACTCAAATTGGAAAATTAATCAAAAACCTTTGTGCCTGCACTTAAGCTACTAGTGACTAATTTATTTTTCTTGCAATCAACACTAGTTGCCCAATTGAAGGAATGAGAATCTTCAGTGGTTTCTAGTCTGTATAGGAGGTTTCATAATGTAGGGTAGCTTTGGGTAATTATGAAAATTCTAGCAAATTCACAAAAGGTCAACCCTTCCACAAGTATCCTAATTGGAATGTAAAGACACTTAAGTTATCGTAGACATAGACATGGAGTTATACTCTTGATTATGTAATGTCCCACAACAACAGAATTCTATATTTTATAAATTATGACATATCCATTTACAAGACCAGATAGTATGCAATTCTCAAATGTTCAAGTTCATACTTGAGATCCCAAGAAGCACTTGGGTTCCTATTGAGACCAACTTGTTATATCCAGAGTCCCAATGTTTTTAACAAACTGATTTAAATTTGAGGAATCATTTTAGGTGTACCAAACTGATATACTGAAATCCACACACTAGAAAGGCCAGAGCAAAATTGGTATAAACCCAAGAAAAAAGAAGTGTCATTTTAGGTGAGGAAAGTACCATATGACTCATTGATGGATTTTGGAGAATGAACTTGCATAATTTGTTGATGAAATGCATGATTGCCATAGGAATGTTGACATGTTCAAGATTCACAAGTTTTCTTGGCAACTGTGTATGCATGGTTGTTGTAAAACAATAACCTAAAACACCTGCTTTACAATTATAAACACAACTTTTAAGACAAATAAGATTGAGTCAAAGCATTTTTTCATGTTATATTGTTAAGTGGAATATGTTATGTTTGTACATCAATTCTTGTCTCACTAACAAGATTTTGTAAATGATCAGTCACCATATTATAAAACTGAATAGTGGTACATTTTTATGTTATATAAATAGCTACATGAATCTCTACAACCTGAGGTTTTGTTGGCACCGACTTACAAATAACTACGGCCTGAATTGAAATATGACTCACATTTGATAATTTCTGTAAATAGGTGCAAGTTTATTAAATGAGGGCAAGGTTTCCCCTACAAACAGAGTTGATGGCTGCTAAAAATCAGATGGAGAGTTGGAGTTAACACACCCAAGTCATTCACAGTTCTTGGTTGTTGTGTTGCAAAAAGAATCTGAAAGCCAACAAATTCTCTGCTTCAAGTTCTAGGCAGAAAACATTTAGAATGAAAGAGAAAAGTACAGCACTCAAAACCTGAGAGCTACTGTTGGTCAAACCACCTTGGTTCCATTTTCACATCAAGTGAAGCCAAATAGCAAAGGAGATCAATTGTCAACTTACAGGTAGTGGGTAGTGTAGAATATATGCCAATCCCATTGGATCTACATATCAGTTTGCACAATAAAGTTCCATGTTCGTCTGTAGTCCTTCAACTATCTGAATAATAATTTGACAAAATTCAATGGGATCACATACGCCACCATCTCCAGGAAATTTGTTATCCTTTGCACTAGGCTTAATCTATGAGTATCCTGGGAGCCTCCTGAGCACCTGCAATGGAATCTACCATTCGCACTGCATCCTGATTGACACCACATTCCATAGTCCGGCAGTGGCCAGAACCAGAAAATCAACTCCCTCAGTTGTATCCTCCTGAATCTCATTCTCAGCCATGACAAATTGCTGCAACTGCCCAGCACCAAATGCAGGAGATAGTCCCAAAACACCTTCTACTAACCAGCATGTTGTGATAGTGTTGTTCCACTTGACAACACTTCCTGCATCCTCAATCCATTGCCATTCATCAGTTTGGTTTGGTGTGTGATCAGAAGATGTGTGGATTAGACACACTGATGTGATAAGATACACATCTTCTCATCGCATAATCTGCAGAGAGAAAGAGATGTGTGTATAAATTTTTGGATTTGGGCTGCATTGTGTAAAACCCTCATGGCTAACACCATGCCATTTGATGATTCTCATATTGCAGCCATTGGTTGTAACACTCAGTGAAGGTGAATCTAGAGCTGGAGTCAAGCAGAGGCTCAATATGACATCAGAGCCACTGGCGAAGAACCCATGTTCTTACCAGTTTCAGTGCTTTTTTCCTGGGGGATTGTTGCTGGCTGCATCATCAATTCCTCCTCTTTGAAAAAGAGATATGATGAGTTGAGTAAGTACTGTTCAAAACATCAATGACTTTGCCAATAGTCCTGCCACCATATACCCAATTCTTTGATTCATTTGACAAGTCCATCATGGTACCAGAGTAGCTATGAACTGCTGGTGCAGTCATTTTTCTATCATTCAGGAAAGTAGACTGATTACTGGTGGGTGGTGTACATGGTTGGGTGGCATCCCTGAAGAATGACCTGTTGTTACATAAACCTTACTGGGATCACTATCATACTGTCATTTCAGACAATCTGCTACAGATTCAACATGTAGGATCTATACAAAATCAGTGACAGATGCAGCAGGCAAAAGCTTTTGCCATAAAACACTTTGTATACATAATGGAATTGTTACATGAGCTGTAAGTAAAACAACTTTGTAAAGACTGGAAAGGACATGCTAATTTTCCTGTCCTTCATCAGGCTTTTCAGAATTTCTAGATAGCTTATCAAAACCTCCAGTTGATACTGTAAATCTCTCAGCCAAGTGTGACCAACCAATCAGCACTCCAAAAAAGAGCCTCAGTAGGAGGGCTCTATTTACAAACTTTTGCCTTTATTGATGATGAGCAACCTGCATTGAAATGGAATTGAAGGCTGCTGCCAAGATGGGTAGTTGTGACAGACTCTCAAGAAATTTACCTTCACAGCAATTGACAGTGCAGCATTTTGAAAGAGGCAGAGTACTGTCTACTACTTTGTTGTTTCAAGGCTCTGCACATCTGGCAATGTCAGATGCTTTTGCTTTGAGAAAGAGAGATGTTTTCATCTGGCAAGAAGTGCATTGGGTGCTGATGATGATGATGGCAAACAACCATGCACCTCTCCTCTGCCTCCAACTCCTCTTCCATTGTCATGACCTTTGGCAGACTGGAGACTCATCTAGCTTTTTGCACAAGTCAGTAATGACTTTCCCGTGTCCACACCTCAATGCCAAAAAAAGCATGCTGAGATGCTAAATGTATGTGTATACCTCGTTGGAAGAGTGCAGAGTTGAACTGTCCTTCATCTCTGCCCAGCTCTGATGAAAGCCTGAGTTTTGCTTTCTTCTCCATGCTATGACAAACTGCTACATGACAGATAAGATTTGTGACAGGATGATGCAACAGCAGCAACATGTTTTGGTGTTTGAGGTTTGCTCACAAGTGTGCCAGATCTTCTTTCAGGTTTTAGAGCAATTTTGTGTGCCTTCAGAGATTGAAAGTTGCCTGCAGCAGAATGTGATTTTGCACCCAGACTATATTGCGCCCCACACCTACTTTCAATAGGTGTGGAGGTTTTGGCATTTGCTACATTTCTCTTGGCAGTTGCAGTTTTCATGCTCAGCAATGGCACACTTGGAAACTGAGTTTATTCATTTCTGAAATCCACTAAGGCAGTTGTCATCATCTTGTTATCCTGGAGAGAGCCTGCAAAAACCTTCTGTGCAATCTGCTTTGCAAAGAGTTTGCAATGAGTTTATACTGCTGGGCGTCAATACTCCACAGCAAAAGTGGGTGCTTCCAGTGGTCACATTGAGGTCCTACAATTGACAGCAAATTGCATCCAGACACTGTAAACTGTACCGCAAAGATTATAGGAGTGGTCCAAGATATCTCCCAGTTACTTGCACCAAGATAGCAGCTCTACAGCCATTCTACTAATTCATCGCTATGTGACAGCCTACATGCAAGGAAGCCTAGATACAGAGAGAAGTGTTCAAACTCAAATAATACCATTTTAGTACTCTTTGAGTCCTGAGACAATCCTATTATTAATTTCTTGCTACTGTATGGGCTTTCTTTCCTTGCAGTTAAACAGTGAGACTAAGAGCATCTGCACATTGAGGTGCTTACAATGTAAGTCAAAAGGTTGTGCACTTGAAATTGACATACCAGTTTTGATTTGAAGTGGGAGGGATTTGGATGATGAAACACTCCACAATACCACACTCCAGCAATCACCTGCACAGACCCTCACATCAGGTCATTTTCATCAAGTCATTTGCCACCAAGTTTGAACCGGTTATCATCTATGACAGTGAATGTCACCATGAAAAAAATTGTCAGCTAAAACCCATATGACTTGACTTAACCTTTGACCTTACTTTCTAGAGATGGTCATCAAGTGTACAGCTTGGTCAATGGCCACAAAACTCCTCACTCCATGGAGTATTCAGTTCCATAAAACCTGCCTCATTTTTAACAGCACCAATGAGCTGATGTGAAGTGCATTGTCCCATTTATGACAAACTAATGAGCCTTTCTTTATGCTGTTATGGCTCATTCTCGTCAGGATTCAGACAAAATGAATTGTGAGGATGGCAAGTGATTGTGCAAATTTCTGAGGAGAAGCAGTTTCTAGTCATCAGTGTCAGCAAGCAACTGAGTTCATACAAGTGTGAAACTCAACAGAGGAGGTTGGAGCAGCAAGCAGTCTACAACAAAAGAAAATCATCAAGACCTTTGCTATATGGTAATCTATCTCCTAAAACAAAATTGCAGACAGATTTTTTACACCTTACAATACAGGTAAAGATGGTCACCAACCCCATGTTCCTTAACAATGAGAAAGAAAGCACTGACAAAGCATCACACATCTCCACTGCAATAAAGAACAATCCCCAGCTGTCAATTCATCCACAATTCCAGGTATCTCCTTGAATCACAACTGCCATCAATTTCAACACATTTTATTGTGCTTGATGAAAACCAACATGACTCTGTGCTTGCAAACTATGGTACAAAAAGGTTGTTGGGAAGATTAGCTTGCCTGGAAACACCGTCAATTTGCTAGGTCCAACCTCGTTGTTTGGACAATTCAGTGCCAGCAATGGTGTTGTAGACGAAGTGTTTCCTCTTAATTGCTTCCTCTTCAACCGTCATCTCAATCCGATGCTTCAGCCACTGAGCTCTATAAAAGAAAACAGAAATAGCACGATGCCACACGTCGTCGGTTTTGCCAAAAACTCCAGTTTGAGGAATCGAGCCGCCCTGGCAAGAGCTTGTGCAAACATGTGCAGACATGTTTTAAGAGCAAGTGTTGAACCTCATCCAATAACGCCAGGAGAGAGAGAAGGAGGTGTGCAGGAAAAGAACACCCATACAAATGTCCGAAGATTCAGCTTGCAAAAGCAACAAAAAATCGAGGGATGAAACCAACAACAGCGGAGAAAGCAAGAATCCCAAAATCAACATGTGTGGAAGATAGGTACCCACATCAAAAGCTTCCCAGCGGAATCAAATGTAGTAGTGAACACAAGACGAGGGTGGAACCCGATCCCCAGTTCTGTTGTTGTACCCACGAACAGACCTACCTATGAACTCTCGCAATTAAATTATTCCAGAAATCGAGAGACAAGCTTGAAAAACGCTCTGCCGAATCCCAAGAGCCAACAAAAGCAGCTGATTGCAGAAAATGGGAGACGGACACTGGCAACGGTGAACAGAAGAAACAGCAGATGAAGCCATCATCATCAAGCACATCAAGCACTAGAGTTGAGATCCCTCCTACTCTTGATTGATTTAGGTGTAATACCCCTCCCGAATACGAGGATCGAGAGGCAAAGAAGGGGAAGGGTTCTTTATGCCTAAGCATAAGCAATAGGTGGAAGATCCTTCCATTTTTCTAAAGGTGCAATCAGATATGGTGTTAGCAGCTGACCTACTAACAACAATACTGCCACTGACTTCATCTAACTTTAATATAACATTAACCCAAAATATTACCAAACATTCAGAAGTTTATTCACACTTGTGATGTTTACAACTAGTTTAGGGTTTTAAAGTTAGTAGGGTGTACCTTCTTGCCAGCATGGATACACTCCAAAATTTCATGATGGCAAGTTACCACTTACTCTTGGCTGTTTTTGCCTCATTTTTTTTCAAAGCATCTTTGCATCATTCCTTTCAGCATTCCTGATACTCAATTGAGACTCTTATTTTGCAAGCTCTATAAGCTTGATCTTTTCATCATTGCACTTATTCGTTCTCTTTGCAAGTTGAGTTGTTGCTTGTTCAACATTTTGTAAGTTTGGTCATTGTGCATTACACAAACTCGTTCGCTATTCATTATTTTGCAGGTCCGCTTGCTTGTTCTCATGCTTTGTGTTGGTTTTGGGATTATGTTTGGTCTTTTATTCTTTGTTCACTATTACTATCACCTCCATTGCAAGTTTTCTCTTTTTTTGTTCTTTGCTTTGTTTTTTTGGTTGTTTTTTGTTTTGTTGTGACCTCTATTGCAAGTTTGCTCTTTCCTTCGTCTTTGTTTTGTTTTTGGGATTGTTTTTTATTTTCCTTCGCTTTTCGATTTGTTGTTTGTGGTTTTTTGCTATTGCGAGTCACATGTTCCATTGTTGTGAGGTTGTTTTTTTCTTGGCTTTACATCTCAATCTATTGTTAATGAATTCATTACTACTATGACCTCCATTGCAAGTTTTCTCTTTTCTTGTTCTTTGATTGTCTTTGAGATTTTTTGTTTTCCTTCGCTTCTTAATCTATTATGTGTAGTTCTTTATTATTGCAAGTCACATGCTCTATTGTTGTTGGTTTACAACGTTCAAGTTTTTTTTTTTTTTGGTGTTTTGTTTTGCTTCTAAGTTTCTTTTTTGTTTTGTTTCCTTTGCATCTCGATCTATTATGTGTTATTGTTTGTTGTGTTGCAAATCACACATTCCATTGCCATGATTTGAGCTTGTTATTGTTACAACCTCCATCATTGTGTAGCAAAGAAGTTCAATTTTTCTTTGTTCTTTGCTTTGTTTTTGGGGTTTATTACTTCCGCAACATTGAGTTTCAAACTTTGAATAATCAATAGTTTCAAGCTTCAACACATTTGCAATTCACAAATTTTTTCACTCTCCATTTTCTATTGTTTCATGGATGATTTAAATAATAGAGTTCTATTCTTAACAAAGTGCATGTTATTATTTCAAATCATGGATTATGTTTTCAAATTTTTTTAATATCATCTTTGGATCCAAGCTTTTACAATTTCAACCTAACCTCTAAAATGAATATAAAATTTCTTCTCATTATAATTATGTTCCATTATTTTCAATTATACAATTGTTTTCTAGTCTTGTTTAGGTCATTAGGTGAAGTTGAGGAGCACCACATGGTTCTCCTAGTTTTTATTAATAGAATTCAATGAAGACAAATGGATAAATCATTTTAGAATGACAAAAACAACTTTGTTTAGGATTGCTAATCAATTGTGACCTCTATTGTTACAACATGACACTTGATATCAAAAAGTAATATTAGTCAAAATATGATTATTGTGCCCTATTTATAAGCTAGCCCATGGTGCTAATTTTTTGGTTTACCATGAGTTGTTTATAGTTGATATCTTAGCCAATTAGAATAGAATTGAATGATGTGATGGAAAATTTTCAAACAATGGTGTGGGTTACCAAATGTCAATGGTGTAATCAATGGCACCCATATTTTAATTTTAAAACCTCAAACCTTTTTTCTTGAAGATTATTATTACCATAAAATAAGTGACTATTCAATTATTCCACAAATTGTCATAGATTGCAATAAGAAATTTCTTGATTATTGTATTGGAATGTCAAGTAGAGTTAATGATTCTAAAGTTTTACGCAAGTTTACATTATATTGGCAAGTTCAATTTCATGGTTTGTTTGACATTAACAAAGGTGTAAACGGCTTTCCTCCATATTTGTTAAGTGACAAGACCTACCCATTAATATATTGGATAATGACGTGCTTCAAAAAGGAAGGACAATATTGAATCTTGGAACTATTTTATAATAGAAAACATATATTAGGAGGGAGGTTAATAATTTCAAGAATATTTTTGGTATTTTGAAAAAGAATTTTAAGGAATTGCAAAAGTTTGATTTACATGTACAACATTCCTACTTGATGTATGTATCTATTGTTGTTTGTTGAATAATCTTCTTAATTTTGAAGATGGAGTTAAAATTGTTAGACAATTTTGTATCATTGAACTAGAGGTGAATGTAGAAGACAAATAACAATATAAACAATAAAAAGTTACTAATGAAATAACGAATCAAATGCAAGTTGAGGGTTAGGAAAAATCTGGATAAAGGATATTAATTTTGTACCTCAATAGACAAAGGAATATTGCATGATTTAGTAAGTTTGACCTTTTTGTTGCCCATCAAAATTCAAATTGAATCAAGCCAAAATTGAAGTTTGTAAAAAGTTTTTGAAAGTTTGCAATATTTAGTTTTTGCATTTCAATTCCTTTCAAATTTCTGCCATAGATTCATGGTTATAATAACAATTGTTGAATTTGTGTGGTAGTTGTACTATGGTAATAAATTACATTAAGTACAACTCCTTTACATCTTGGCAACCATCTTTCATTCAATTCACACCATAGTCATAACATCAATGTCAAAACTTCCATTTCATATAGAAAATCACATTTATCTTCAACCAAAATCTTTGATTCAAGTTTAATTTTGAACGTCTTTAATCCTTGGCAACTTCTTCATTGTTTGTGATCTTTTCTTTAGGTGCAGTTGCATTTGATGTTTGTATGTCATTATTAACAACAACTCACATGAAAACTTGGGTCATCATTTGTGTTTGATTATTGAGGGCTTAAATCATGGCCATGCCCATGGCCATTTGCATGCAATTGGCAACTTCATATTTGATTTTGAAATACTTGATTTGCTTTTCAACAAGTTGGTTTTGGATTTTCGCTCATTTTTTTCCAATAATTATGGAATTGATTTGACCAATTGACTCCACCAAGATCTCATTCCTCTTTTTTTTTTTTTTCTTATGCCATGTTCTTATGAGCAAAAGAATATGTTCTCTTCACCCTTGTGCTTCCAATAGATCGAACATTTCATGTTTATGGAATGTTGAGATTTCTTTTAACTAAGATTGGTGTTGGGGGGTTAGTACTTGGAGTGGCCTCCATTCAAGTGGGCAACATGGTCCAATTGCATTTAGTTGAGTGGGTAGTGTTTTAGGTGTGGGTAATGTTACTACAATTACATTGAGTTGAACAAGATCCATAGAACCATCATTGATTTCCCATCAATTTTATAAGACTTGTTGCTATTCCAAATTGAGGGGGAAAACGCGTAATAGGTGGTGGTTCAAACATCTAAGCTTCATGGGTAAAAACACACTATAGTGGACTTTTTTGGAAGTCACAATGTTAGGTTTTTTTGGATGAGTCAAGTATTGTTGCATTGTATTCAAATCTATTTGAAAAATTTGGCAAAAGTGAGATGAAAAATTGAAACTCACATTCTAATCTTTCAAACCCTAAAAAGAATTTACCAAAAAGACAAATGTTTAATCCAAGGTGGATTTTACAAAAGATGGTACATTCAATGTCATAGTCCAAACTGCCCCCAAAAATTTATCATTATGCATTTTTTTCTTCTAGTGGAGTTGGAAACTAAGCCTATAACTTTTTACCACCACACATTGAAGTACCATAACACTTAAGATGAAAAAGTCAAGCGAAAAAAAATCTCTCAAAAGTTTTCAGATTGAAATGAAAATTTCAAATTCATAAAGTTCATTTTGATACCTAAATTGATTTTTTCAAGGCCCATAGTTTTAGAGGTTTTAAGAAAATTGTTTAAATTATGGTGGTATGAACTTGGAAATGGAAAAAATATGAACTTCAACATCATTTAAAAGTTGAAAAACCATTAGATTTTGATTTTTAAAATGGACTTTTATTTACCTTTTCTAGGTGAGTGTAATGTGTTTTTACCATCATTTACATCTGTACTTCCTTTTATGCTAAAATTTTGCATTTTTTTTGTTGCATTTGAATCATCATTCAAATTGATGGTGTCATTAAGTGTGAGGCTAAATGGCTTATAGACGCCATTTGCATCGTCAATCAAATCCCACATATATTGAGGTGGGTTGAAGATGGGTTGTGTGCCAAAAAACTTTGCAATCATTTTGTACAGTCCTCACCCAAAGTTCCTTAGCAATCCTTGTGTTTTTCCTCAAAGTTCATGGACTAGTAATCTAGGTTTTTTTTAGCTTATTTTGTAATCATAGATCTTTTTGAAATCTCTTGCAAGAGCAACCCATTTATCCTTATAGGTTACGCCATTATGTACTTGAGTCAAAGACCTTACATTCATCACTTCTATTGAAATCTTACATTCCATTTTGTAACAATGGTCTCAAACTTGTTTCTTGCTTCTATGGTATTAAGGCTTGCAACGCTTTCATATTTTTGGTTTTGACAAACACCAAAATTTGACCATGTTCCCAATTTGATTGACATGTTTCATGAATTTAAACTTGCACATTGGAATTTGTTTCTTGATTGGAAATTGATTTCTTACTTTTTGTTTTCTTTCATGCTAAAGCAATGGCCTCATTGAGGTAATTGCTTATGAATTTTTTTTCTATAGGTCTACATAGAATTCAAAAATGTGTTTGGTTTTGCTTTGTAAATATTTGCAATTTCAAAGTACAATTATACACCATTTGGTTTGTAACATGTGTTCATGTGTTTTTGTGTTGTGTAAATGTTGTTATTCAAAGGTTTGTTGATCAAGGTTTTTTTTGTCCAAGAACTATTTTTTCCAATATAAATAGAAGACTATATTATCACGTGTTGATGTTATTCAAGAATTGAAGAAAAAACTTGTTCTTTATTCATGGCAAGACACAATATAAACTAGAAAAAAAAGTTGCTTACCTTATGTGTTCTAATCATCATCTTGGTTAGAGAAACATGTCCTTGAAATCTCCATTGTGGTAGTGAGAAGTTGTTGCTACTTTGTAACAATCTTGAACAAAACAATTTTTTGTTCTTTTTTTTTCTTTGAACAAAGTGTAGCATGAAGAGAAGTAGAAGAACATAGGAAATAGGTAAAAGAAAGTGGCAAGGAGGGGGGAGATGAAAGTGGAGGGTGAATAGGGAGGGGAATGAAAGGAAAACTATGTAATGACATTTTGTAACTTAAATGAATTAAATACCCCTTTTCAGGGTTGTTAGCTAACATAGAAATGTTAGTGCAAAATTTATTATTTTTGAAAATTGTGTGTTAAGGAGACATTAACTTAACATTCCCTTAACATTGGGTGCCACCTAGGATGCCACATAGATTTTAATGTTAATTAACATTGTTGGTTTGAATTCAACAATGTTCTTGCTATCCCTATATCAACTTAGTAGTGATTTTCCATTAGGTGTGATTCCAGAGCATAAGAAAAATATTGATGGTTATAAGGTGCTTTCTAAACACACTAGGAAATTCATCAATTTCCTATGACCTAAATACAGGCCATAATGAACCAACACCCACTAGTGCACCATCCACTAGATGCATGTTATTATTCAGTTGTGGATGAACCTTGGTAACCAATTTTGGAGGAAATAGGTCTCATACATAGGTAGGCAAATAGGTAACTCCTAGGTAAGTAGATGGTTTTTACATATGTAAAGGTTTTTTTTTCTACCTACCTAATAACAACATGTTTGTGGGTTGTTAGGAGGTAGGTAGAAACAATTAAGTTAACCACCATGGTTCAAAAAGGAATTGGACCCTAGCAAAAAATTGTTTCCTAACAACTTTCATGGTGCGTTAATGGTTGTTGGTTCATAGTGGCCCTACTCAAACTTAAAAGGTCTAGAATCTAGATTAACTACTCAAAAATGTAGGACATTGATGAATTTTTACATTGGTATTTTGCATTATATAATGTCCTATAATTTTGTGGATTTTGTAGGACCTTCTATGATATGTCCTTTCATTTCCTCCTTATAATAATGTTTTGTTGCAAGCAATTGCCATAATTTTGTTCGTGTTATCTATTACACAAGAAAATTATCTTCCTTGTGAGATTTTAAATATACCTATGTCGTGAACCTTTGGTGAACCATGACATGATGCCCTTATGTTATTGATACACAAAATATGTAGAGATGCCATGTGTGAACATAACAACATTTACAATTAACCAGTTAGCATTTTATTCTATCATTGCACTTATGTCACATCCAATAAGTTAAATAATGGCATGAGTAACTTATATGCATGAATGATTAGACATAATTAGAAAAAAAAAAAAAAAAAAAAAAAAAAAGATAAAAAATTAATAAAATTAAAAAAAAAAAAAAAAAAAAAAAAAAAAATTAAAATAAAA
>Ga0116231_10009040_pt1 | contig 17117 bp, 17 predicted proteins | sample S1TSphgellanicum_2_FD_89695 | JGI IMG/M metagenome (GOLD analysis project Ga0116231, IMG submission 89695) | Host-associated microbial communities from peat moss isolated from Minnesota, USA - S1T2_Fd - Sphagnum magellanicum MG | ecosystem: Host-associated > Plants > Peat moss > Unclassified...
AAAAAAAAAACAACTCTTGTGGAGGTGAAAAGACAATTAAAGAAGCAAAGTTTCAAATGGGCAGAGGGGGCCACATGGAGTAACATGCAAAGCAGAAAAAAAGGAAATCATGATCCCTCCCGGTCTGTCTAAAAACGGGCAGCAGTAAAAATAATCAGTCCGAATATCCCACCTAGATCCGCCCCGGTCGGTTTGTAAATTTAGATTTACACCCGGCCCGGCCCGCGCGCGAAGATGGAGCCCGCGTTGACAGTAAGCCCTTCGTTCGTTCGTTCGTTCGTTCGTTCGTTGGTCATTTCATGCCACCCGTTTTTGTCCCAATCGGACGGCCCAAAATCCTCCCTCCCTCGAGGTGACGTCCAAAAAAGGACGATGAATGAATCGAGGTCCTGAGAAAAAAGATAGTGACACACCAGATCGGACGGCTGCAGGACTAGACTTGTGTTGGGGACCTGGTCTCGTCCACACGCTTCTCGAGATGCCGTTCTGATACGTAGGTACCCAAATGAAAATCCGTAGGTACCCAAATGACAATACGTAGGTACCCAAAAGCAAATCCGTAGGTACCCAAAAGAAAATTCGTAGGTACCCAAATTCTTCCGTAGGTGCCCAAATTCTTCCCCGCACCACCACCATTGCTGTCGCCGTTGGTGTAGGGTCAACGACGCAACTCCGCGCATGTTTCCGACGCGCATCTCAGCTTTTTCGCAACAATTGCGAAGTAAGAAAAACAAAGATCCAGACTTTCGCATCTTCTTCTTCTTCTTCTTCGTCGTCGTGGTTGTACAAATTCTCTACTAGCTAGGTACTCCGGACGTCTCGGATTCAACAGGGGATTTCCATCTTGTCAGCACTACCATCAATCTGTCTTTTTTGTTTTGTTTTGTTTGTATGGGCCCCGCTTTACTTGCAAGAAAAAAAAGTGACAATGGAGAGGCAGTTAGTGAATCTGTTTTGGATTCTTACTCAGAATAGCTGAATCAGAAGAAAACAGCACCTTCAAGAAGCAGAAGAAAAAAGAAAACCAGCTCGGGTGTACATACATACATACATGACCTGCCTAACTAACATTGATCAGTGATCTCTGAGGTGGTGGCGGGTTTTCATTTTGTCAACTTCCCACTAAAGATCAGCAGAGAAGGAACTATCAGCAGCAGCAGCTAGTTGATCAATACTATAGTCTCTAGCAAATATCTTTACTTTCCAGGCCTCGAAAGATAGATACTCGGTTCTTCTTCTTCTTCTTCTTCTTCTTCTTCTGCTTTGTTCGACTTATACACCTTACAGCTGATGATGAAGACCCTACCCAAGAGAATTAAACAACAAACACCCATCCGAAAGCAGGGGAAGGACCCATTGACCCATCTGAAAGGGGGATCGGGAGCTACAATAATTAAGAGAGCTGATCTGATCAGATCATTTCCTTAGAAAATTAGGCATCTGGATCATGACATGCAATGTTAAAAGAATATTGAGAATATGAATATTTTCATTTGTAAGATCCAATTGTTTGTTATATATTTGGATATTGAAGAAGGTGGTGGTGGTGGTGGTGGAATTTATAATTAGTAGAAGTTATATATGAGTGAATTCCTGATCTTTTGGGGGAACTAGAATTAGGCTAGAATTACTCATCTGCATCCTCTCCTTTCAAGCTTCCAGATTAGCATTTTGAAATTGTGCGCGGGGGGAATTTTCATTAATATCAGTCTAATTATATAATTTTTTTGGCTTTCTTATTATAATATGAACTGGAATTATTAGATCTGCAGAAGCTTCACAAATATTGTTTTAAACATATTAAGCATCTCTTGCAGATCAGTTGGGCCAGCAGCTGCTTGTTATAAGCTTTACTTCCTAGGGACCCCCCCATGTGATCTGCTAAAATTATATGCATTGAGAACCAAACTTGGTAGGGGGCAAAAAAACATGAAATGATGTGAAGATTGATGAGCATGTAAATTTGGTTTCCAACACAATTAGTTGGGTTTTTGACACCTCTAAAAAAGAAATCATTTCATGATGGAAGACTTGTTACTAGCTGCCTGATGATGCATATTGCACACCCAACATGGGTCAGATCATCACCAATCCACTATAATAATTTACAACAAGGGGTGTGTCACCACTATGGCTGGCCCTGGCCTTGCCATTTACATTAAAAAAGTATCTTAAGGCAAAAGAAGAATTGTGGAAACTCAAATATTTCACCATGCAAAAATATACCTAATCTTCAAAACATCCTCTAAAAGAAACCAAAATCCTTCAAGATATTATAACTCTGTAACTAATCCCAAGTTTCAACACAAGCCAAAATACCATCTTTCAAAAATCCTCATATAATAAAAATAGACCTATTATTGTTATTACCTAGGAGCCAAAATCCATTAAGCTACTATACTATATAATGAATCTAAACACAATATCCTTGCCTTGGTAGGCAAGGCCAATAACAACCGTGCTTTTGCCCACAACACTAGAAATAAACAAAAAAATGATAGGGCGTTTATAGGCACAAAAAAGGTTGGTTGCCTTCCACACTCCTTGACATGCACTCTATATAATGTTGTGAGCACTATGAATCTATATCATGAATTAACATTAATTGTCAAGCTTGACATGATTTGCAAAATTTCTAAAATCAAAGTAATCTCTTGAACCCTTGTTCTAGAAACAGTTTTTTGGACTAGAATAATCAAATTTTTGGTTACCTAGAGTCCAAAAACTCTAGTAACCCTCTAGAATAATTCAGCTCTGTGTGTGTGTGTGTGTGTATAGAGATTATTTCTGATAAATGGTGCACCCTCTTTATGATTAGCAGACATAACCCACCCCAAAGAAGAATGAGATGCCCTCTTTTCATCCACATTTAGAACTTTTTCATCCACATACACAACAATTTGTTACATTTTCATCCACACGAAGAGCAAAATTACAAGTTCATGGAGACAATGTCCGTAAGCTCTGCTAACCAGTAAGTTGGCTAATGAAATGTATGTCAAAGGTTATGGCTTCTTATAACTCATGACCCGGTAACCAACCAAAGCATCAAGCTTCTCCTTCGGTTTCTAGTTATGTCAGTTCGGCATACTACTACCATAGTACATTGGCAACTTGGTAGCTTTGACACATGTTTGTCAAATAATTAATAAATTAATTAATGAATTAACGAATTAATTAATTAATTAATTAATTTTGAGAACTTCATTTCAACAAATATAGATTATTCTTGAAGAGTCAATATTTTCATTAAAAAATTCTTGTTATTTGAAAAAAAAAACTCAATATTTTGAAAATAATATATAATTAGTGTTGAAGGTGCCATAGTAGTAATAGGGTAATAGGGATAGAAGATGCAAGGAAGCTTGAATTGCAGCTTCCATACCTATTACCATTGCAGTCAAATGGGGCTACTCAGGGTACCTAAATAGGTTTGGTGATGGCTGGTTTACTCCTACCTTCAGTGGGCAGTAAGTAGCTTGTGCCATTTTCTGGGTACCCTTTGGTTTTCAGATATTTGGCAATTGATTAAATACCTAAAGTTCAAACTTGCAAATGAAAAAAAAAGAAAAAGAAATTATATCTTTTTAAAATGCGTTGTTATTTCATAAGTACTTTTGAAACTTTTTGGGGGTCTCTTAAATTATTATAAAACTTACTTCCAAGCAGTGTTTCTTTTTTCTTTTTTTTCATACCAATTTTTTTGAGAAATTTAATGAAAAAAATTAGAAAAAATAGTCAAATTTACACTTTATTTTTTTCAAATTTCCCAATTTCATTTTGTCAATAAATGGCGAATCCGTGGTAAAAAAAAACACTGTTCCAAAGTAATAAATAGAGACCTATTTTTTTTTAACGGAATTTCATTTTTGTAAAAATGTAGTGACCATCCTTTGGAGCAGGGATTTAAAGTTGAAGCCTTCTTGTCCTGCAGAGGGGGGTTTTAATCCATTTGAAGTCATGGCTTAAGAAAATTTGTCCTTCAAACATCAAGGATCCTGCAATATATATGTAGTAATCTTCGCACACCATTCATGTTATATAGGACAAATATATATTATTCTCTGCCGCGCCACGTCTGTATTCCACTCTTTCTCTGCCCCATCGGAGTAAACAGATCATGATGGGACGGATGGATGATTGGATGGATGGACGGATGAATGACGAGACAGATGGATGAAATGATGCTTCACGACATCCTTTACCATATGTAATTCTGAGAGAACCTTACTCAGGGAGAGTTTTCCTAAGACACCAAGAGCACAACATGAAGCACCATGGTTTGGGAGATCTCAGCATGACAAAACAATACAAAACAAGGCATCACAAACACACTGGCCCTGCCAATAGATAAGATCTTGTACATCTACCTACTGTATCCAAACTCCGAACACCCAAAAAAATCCATTTCAATCTAAACAGTCTAAACACATTCACCAATAAAACCGGTTCTAATAAGGTAAAACTTTGGATGGAATGTGATAGTCTGGCCCAACAAAACAAGGGGTGTGTCACACATACTGTGGCCTTGCCATTTTCATGAAAAAGTATCTCTTTCAAATCAAAACAAAACAAAACAAAACTTTGGGTGCAACCCCCAACTGATTAATAGAAGCAGCAATAGGTACTCTCCTAATGAATAAGATGAATAGGTAACTCCCCTTTTTAGGAAGCGGTGGGTACCTTTGTACAAAGTCCATATCATTCAAAAATAATTATATCTTATGTTGAATTTGTGCTCACTTATGCAAAACAATGACTTATATAGGTGGGTTTCAAGGTAAGCCAAAAAAAAAAGTTACTCGGAAACATCTAACTAATAGCTACCTAGTCATCATAGAGGTTTTTTAAATACAAAAGAAAAGGACTTTTATGGATGTGATTTTTTAGCACTTTTCGATCCACTCAACCATGTGTAAGCCATTGAGATTAACATAAGTTCCAAAATATCACCTAGTCGTCGTATTCATTGACCTCCTCCATTTGTTGTTGGGAGAGAACTTGCATTTCCTTGTGATTAATCAAGGGAAGTAAAGAAACCCATTCAAGGGAGATGCAACAAATCTCATAGAAATGGGTGTTGCCATTTTTATTGTTCATTGAAATCCCACAAATTGTGGGATACATAAATTGAAACTAAGACATTTCTTTTTCATGCTATGATGGAGTTTAACAACTTGAAGTCAAGTAAACATAGAAATTGTATAAAATCAACAACATGAAGATGGTGTGGATTGGGAATCTCGGGAGTAGTATCATGGTACCTACAAGTAATAGTGTAAATATTCAACAAATAGACCTTTGCAACATTATTGTCAACAACCTTCCAAACATATAATGCTTGGGGGGTCACACATCAAAAGGGACAAAAAATCCAAAAGTGTTATAAAGAAAGGAAAAAATATAATATGGCAAAAAGAGGGCATGGTCAAGTTGTGGTTAGTTTATGTTAGTTTAGTTTTCTTGAAACTTGTACAAACACAAATAAATATTTTTATCGTATTACTCTATATATAGGAATTGTAAAACTTCCTTCACAAAGACATACATATGCCATGGGGGTCAAGTTGACTTGTTGGCACTAGCAAAAATTTCTCTACATGGATCCAAATCACACATAGTTTTCTCAATCTTCTTTCTTCCAAGGATAAATGCAATCGTGAAGAAGGTTTGGAGTTGCAAAGAAACAATCAACACAATCTTCCATGAATTCCACAAATGGGTTGCACAATTACATAATGATTTTAAGAAATAAGATAATTACATACATGTAGCAAACTTCGTAGTCCTATTATGGGTGCTTTTCAGGGTTTTCCCTAGGTGAAACAAGCAGCTGCTTGCAAGCTTCAATTTTTGTGATGCTATATAGTGTCCATTAGAATGTGAGTTGACGATTAACAATGCAACTGAAATGTGAATTAACAATGTGAGATTCAATCATACATTGGAAGGAGGCCCTTTGAAAAACCATTATCACCTAACAAAATGGCAACTTGCCCAACATGCCAAGCTCATTGTGTTCATGCTTGGAATGGGCCCTACCCAGCACATTCCTTTGTATTTCAACATTTTAGCTTTAACTTTCACCTTCCCTTTATGGACAAGAGAAAATGGGCCAACATATTGAAAAACAATAAGGTGAAAAAGAAATGTCACAATGATATTTGCATAGCCCATAGCAACTACCAACATGACAACCAATTACAATGTGGAAAAAAACTTGATTGGACTACAAAAATAAAAATCCCATTGTATATCAGAAATTTTAAACAACATATATATGTAACTTAGCATTGGAGAACTCCATGAATTTTTGGTAGTACCCAACTAGCATGTTCCCATACAAACATGAGTCAAACACGGGTACCATTATGGTGAAAAAACCAAGCATCTAGCTTTTATGTTCAATTATTCAAAACATATTGTAAGATGATCAATTGATTCTCAAATGCTTAAAGTTCATGACAATCAATTTGAAAATACGCATGCTTACAAGTAATCAATTTTACTAAAGTTTGAATTTTTTTATTATATTATACAAATTGTAAAACATTTGGACAATTTAAAGCAAAAACGTTAAATTCTCAATTTACACTATTACAAAATGTGAGTGTAATTCATTAGTCCTGGTTCAATGAATTCACTCAAAATTCATAACTCACACTATTACAAAATGTGAATATAGTTCATTAGTTCTTATTCAGTGAATTCACTCAAAATTCATAACTTACAATATCACAAAATGTGGGTGTAATTCTTTAGTCCATATTTACTAAATTCACTCAAAATCCAATGAAAGCACCTAACAAATAAGGATGCATTTAGTGAAAGCACTTGACAAACAAGGATACATTTTGTTATACATTTAGTAAGGTCACTTTCAAAAATGATTTTATTATTGATAATAATTTTTTTTAATTTAATTAAATTTTTATTAAAAATATTAAATTTATTGTTATTATAAATTATTAAAAAAACATGATTTCCCTAGTTTAATTAACAAGCAGCTAATTGTGGGATGACTATAAAACTCCCTTACTATATCTAGAACTTGTCATGTAGATGCATGCACTTTGAAGGGAAGTGGAACTAGGGCCAAATTAGGGGAGTAGTGAAGTGCGGAATCGTGGGGGTGATCAATTTTAACTAACTAAAATAAGTAGGTTAAGAAAAAGAAGGAGAGTGGGCGCTTTGGGGGGGGGGCGGGGACCAAGAGAGGGGAGTGTAAAAAGGTAGAAATTTCAGCAATGTAAAAGAAAGGAGCGTCTTTTTAGTCGCCTTGTTTTGGGGGTACCACGAGGTGCATCGTGCATCGAGGTGCCATCATCGTGCATCCAGGTGTCATAATCGTGCATCCAGGTGCCAGAGCAAAATAACCAAGTCACCTATGGCCATATGTAGGTTTATATATAGGTTGGGTACCTACCCTATTCATAGTAGCTAGGTAGGTACCACCTATGGCCGCACACATACATAGGTACCCTATTCATAGTAGCTAGGTAGGTACCTATGGCCGCACATATACATAGGTATCCTATTCATAGTAGCTAGGAACCCTATGGCCGCACAAATAGGCACCCTATTCAGAGTAGCCAACTCGAGTTAGAGACGCAAAACAAAACCAAACAACAGAAAAAGAAAAAGGAGAAAAGAAATAAGTACATGCTAACAAACCAATTGGGATTGAGATCCCAAAAAAGAAAGAAAAGAAAGAAAGAAGGAAAGACGGCATCTGACAGGAACCTCTCAAGGCTGCGTGCGTGTGTACGTACGCACGCAGAAGTAGACGGGGGCAAGTGCGTACCTACGTAGACGTAGATGGGGGAAGTACGTGCGTGCGTACGCAGAAATAGACGGGAATTTCGCATTCCGCGTCGCTCCACAGAATATTCTCGTCGTGCGGTTCCTCCTTAGCCCCGATTTTATTTTTCTGGCTAAATTTAGCAATTTGGCTAAAAAGAAATCTCAAAATGGCTAAATACATGTGGGGGTTTTCGAGTCGCCACATTTCAACAGTTTTCGAACAAATTATCACCAGATTTCTATTGGGTTCTAGCATGTAGCCTAAAATGTAAAGGAATCTTTAAAAGTTTTTAGTTTAATATGCTGTCTATAGCCACATTTGGCGAAACTCTGTTATGGTTCCCTGGATTCCTGCTTTTGCTTTTGCTTGCTTGCTGGCTGCTGCGGCTGCCGCACTTGCCACAGTCGTTGACGATAAAAAGGAGTGCTTTGACACCACCGTTGCGTAATTGCTTAGCTAGAGCAACCTAAGTGCAAGCAAAAAGTCAGCACACCTTGGACTTGTTGCTCAATCCTCTGGCTCACAGATCGAGCAAGCAGTACCAACTCGTGGGTCTTCTTCCAGCTGCAGCAGCAGCAGCAGTAGCAGCTCATGACACAGTTTGAAGCAAACAAAATTCAGTCCAGAGGAGGGAGAGAGAGAGAGAGAGAGAGACCACTGCACACATAGATATCCATATACACATCATAAGTCCATGTGTGTTTTGGTGTTTTGGTTGTGGTTACTACTGGAAATTTAGTTTCTGTTGTTCTATTGCTGCATTAGTTATACTTTGTGGAGTAAATTCTAAGCTCAGAGCATTTTTTTAGTGCAAGGATTTGCATCATCAGTATCAGGAATTTAGTCAACTACTCACTCGTTCAGAGGTTTCAAGTCTAGAGTCTAGAGTGAGAAGAAGAAGAAGAAAAACTTCTAGGAGATAATATAATTTGTCTGTTAGGAGGAGTTCACATTTTTTTTTGGGTTTATAGTGCAGCTCGTGGGCAACAAGTTCTGTAAAGTCTTGTAGGGCAGGCTGGAGATCAGGACCTGGTATCCACAGCAGCTGATTGTGTGTGTCAGCAGCAGCAGCAGAAGAAGAAGAAAAAGAAGAAGAAGAAGAAGCTGGCGGCAGTGAGCTTTATTGTTGTTGCAGGAGGGGAAATATTGATTTGTAGAACCAGGCTGCAGCTGGGACGTGCAGCGTAGTAGTTCACTTGGATGCTTTTTCATATCGTGTGGAATTTGATATTACTGATTCTTGAGGCCTGCGAGCCTGCAGAGAGATCTGCATCATAGTAGTGGTGTATGCTTGATTCCATGGCAGAGAGAGAAAGATGATTAATTGATGACGGTTTTCATGAACATTAAGTGAATCTGTGTATGTTTGGGATCATAACAGCCGAAGGAGCAGGGTTGAATCAGCCTTTCATCGACAAGCGTTGCTAGAAACTAGGCGCTGTGGGTCCTTGCTTGCAAGCTGGTCAGATCCAATCGAGTACTGTCCTAAGGCGCTGAGCAGTGCAAGAATGGCTGTGGTTCCTCCTCACATGAGCTCTTACAGCTTCGGCGACTCGCTATTCTCGCACCTGCAGCTTGGAGCGGCCTCGTTTCCCAGCCTTATGTCCACCAATTCACTGCCAGCAGCTCTGAACAACGAGACCTGTACAGGAGCTCCTGTAGGCGCCGCCCTGGGAGGAGGAGGAGGAGCAGGGGTTCCCGCGTCGTCAGTAGCCATGGCTGCAGCTCAATATCAATCGCTCTCGGCCTACAACAAGTGTAGCACTAGTAATAGTGCTGGCGTGGTGGATAACGCCGCTTTCGGTTCCTGGAACTTCGCGCCTTTCCTCTTGGATTACTACACGCTGGGCACCAACTTGCAGACGGTGGTGGATTCCATGTACCCTCCTGTGAATGATTATCTGTCGCAACTGCTCGTGAGCGACGACACGGAAGATTTCCTGAGCAACGGCTGTAGCACTAGCTGTGTGTCCATGCCCACGTCCAGCGGTTGCGCCACTCCCGTGATGCACCCTAACCTCGTGAGTACACTCAAAACCATGGTATCGCCGGCCTCGGACTTTGGAGGTCCTGCAGGAAGCTTGCATCTGTTCGAGGCTCAGCAGCCCATAAGCTTGAGCATTAGCGTCGACGACGCAGCTCATGTGCAGCAGCAATTCATTGCACGGGCAGCTACAGAGAATCCGTGCATCACCCAACAACACCCGCATGCCTTCGCACCGCCCACGATCAAACAGGTACACTGCCTGAAGGTTTTCAGCTCTTCGGGATGATCTCGTTTCGTAGTCTCTCTCAGATTGTACTCATGTTTGTGACGTACGTTCTCATGGAGAAGGTCTTTGTACAGTTGCTTCAAGGCTAGATTTTTTGCCTCTTGTGTGCGCAATATTGCGGATTGATCATGGGTTCTTCTCCAAAGACGTCTAAGGTTCTCAAGTTTGCGGCGATCCGCAACTAATTTTGTGCTGTTGATTGTGGATCAGGAAATGGAGAAGTCGGAGTCCAGTGGTGATGATAACATGATGGTCGAGGCAGCGGTGGTGTCAGTGGACTTGATCCATAACCGTCGTCCCTTCAAGTGCACTCATGATGGCTGCAACAAGACGTTCAAGAACCCGCAGACGATGAAGATGCATCACAAGACGCATTACGCGGAGCTGGGGAGTGCGGCGAGGAGCAGGGCCGCCGGCCTATCTGCTGCTGCTGCATCGTCATCATCCACTTCGCTCACAGCTTCCTCACTCAAGGCAGGTCACAACAAGAAGATTCCCTCGCGATGTCCCAAGTGCAAAAAGACGTTTGTGGGTCTGTACGAGCTTCGTCGTCATTACGGACGCAAGCACTCGGAAGGCGAGAAGGGATTCGGCTGCCGCAAGTGCGGCAAGAGATTCTACATCGAGGTAGATGTGCGAGACCATGAGAAACTTTGTGGGGAGCCGATCGAGTGCAAATGTGGGTTGAAATTCGCGTTCAAGTGCAATCTTGTTGCGCACAAAAAAGCGCACCCCGCATGCCAAGACAACAATAACAACCACAGCGCAGCAGCGGCCAATTCTGCTTCCGATGACTCTGCATCGGACCAAACTAGTCGGCCCGGCAACAACTCGCAGCTTGGCAGCATGGCCCTCAGCTTCAAGCCTGCTGGTTCAAGCGGATCAACAGGCTCCCTGGGATCCAGCAGAAGCGATCAGCACCAACATCATCATCAGCAGCAGCAGCATCTGCAGGAAGACGTAACCAGCCCGCATGTACAATCTCTCCTCCAGTCTCCAATTGATTTTGCGGAGAATTTCAAAGAGTCGACAAAGCCGGAGTGCAATCTCTCTGGCATGCAATTCCCCACAACCTCCTCATCTGCAGACACGAGTCTCTGGCCGCCAATGCAGTTTGTCACGGACTGCTGCAATTCGACACCTGCTGCAATGCAGCAGCAGCAATTTCAAAGCTTCTTCAACTTCGGTTATGGGAGCAACAGCAGCAGCAGCAGCTACCCCGTTTACTCCATTTCTGATTCCGGATATCCCCTGCAGCAGAACGACAAGATGTCCTCCTCGAAAAACTTTGGATCAACCTTGCTGGAAGATCTAGTGAACAGCAGCAGCAGCAGCAGCAGCCATGGTATGCAACTACGCACAGCGGCAAGTCTACCAACTTCAATGGGAAATTGTATCTCTACTACCACAGCATATTATAATTCCAGCTGCAGCTCTTTCTCTTAACTTACAAGCTCTCAAAGACGGAAGTCTACAGAAGTACATGTAAAAGACAGAGTCTAAAAAAGAACTCCTGGCTGAGTCCCTTCCCTGCCTCTTCGTCTGCAACAAAACAAGATTGGAATTCGGAGAGCTCAGAGAGAGAAGAAGAAGAAGAAGAAGAAGCGAGCTTCAGAGTCTCATCGCCTTCTTCCTTCGCCTCCGAATTGTCCTTACTTTCCATCAAGCAAAAACTTGCAACAACAATTCATCAATCCATCAGGACGACAAGAAGAACAACAGCAGCAACAACAGCAGCACGTACGTAAGTACGTCGTAACCCTAATTTCTCCCTTGGGCGTCGAGTTGAAGCTCGCTAAACCCTAAACCCCAAACCATGACACTCGGTTGGTTGGTGTACTCAGTCTGCTCCACGACGACGACGACGACGACGATGAATCACATCCAGGGGGAGAGAGATGGATGGATGGAAGGAAATAAAAGAGAGATGATCATCCATCCATCCATCCATCACGACCATCTCTGTGTTTTAATAATTCTTTGGTTATATGCAGCATTGTGGTGGAGTTGAGAATCTAACTCTAGATTCGACAAACCCACAAAATTTCATTAAAAAGAACAGATGGTGGGTTTTTTTCGCTGCAAATTCAGCATGACAGAAAACCCCATGTTTCAGACAGATTTCATGAAAGAGGAAGAAAATATAGGCTTGGAAAGTTGACAGGTAGCTAGCATTTAGGGTTTAGCCTTTAGCCAATTTTTTTGTGTTTAGGGTTTAGGGTTTTTGCGAGTTTGTGCAAAATTTCTCAACAGATCTGTGCAAAATAAAGTTATTTCCTTCTTCCCAGTATATTTGGGGGAAAAAAAAGTGGCTGAATTTCCCCCCAAAAAAAAATATTGAAAACTTTTCACCACATTTCGATTCAGATTTGGGTTTGGTAGCAAGTTTTTAAACAGTTTGATTTCGGTTAAGATTTTGGTTCTTGAGAAACATCTCACCTTTCACTCCTACTACATCCAGGAGAATATTGAAAGATATTCTACAATAGAGCTCTTGTAACAAACTCCTCTCTACATTAGAGTTTTCCCTAAAGTCGCCCTGTCTTCATCCTCTCTTTCGGCCTCCCTTCACTCCCTATCCCCTCTTTGAGTGATGTCCACAAAGAAAGGAAGTTTTATTTTGCAAATGCTGAAACTCAGCATTTAATGCACAAGCTTCGAGGTAATTATAATAGTTGTACAGGCATGTGCAGTGAAGATATATGCAGCAGCAGTGCCGGCGCTCAGAAAATAGGAAAGAGGGGATCAAAAACAGGATGAAACTCAGTTTACCACAAAAAATGGTTCATTTCCGAGTTTCACCCACCCCTTGAAGGCTAATGTACTCTTTTGCAGGTTTTCTTTTGAATCTCACCAGGTTTAGGACCAAACTCAGGTCTCTGGTGCTGTGTTTTCCTGACTTTTCAGAAAACTCTATTGTCCTAAGGAAGCTTGCAGCTGTTGTTCTGTCAGCTGCTTCTTCACTGTCCTACAAAGAAATTTGAGTCCTGCATGAGTGACTATATGTTGATAGATTTATTTGTGTCCAAAATGACATGCCTATCAATTGCTGTGGAGGAGCTTATTGCCTGGACATTTCATATAGCTTGGAATAGCTCGGGTAAGTTTCATATAATTTTGCATAGGGAGCAAAATGGTCATACATTGCTGTAATTTGATGATTCTTATGGAGAAAAGGGAGATTTATTGGGATTTTAATGTGGGTGACCGTAATCTCAATTTGATAATGCACCAAATGTAATGGTGGAACTTGGGCTTTTCCAAGGTCCTTGATGAGACAGCTCCAGCCAGCGCAGATACTAAACAAATTTCCCAACACCCTACTACAAAGGTACAAAAACTAAATCAAGACTAAAGCTTACAACTATCGTTTGATGGCCATGCTATCTGCAACAAGAGCTTCAGGACGTCGTTCAATGACTTCATCCACCAAACCAAAAGATTTGGCCTCTTCTGGTGACATAAAATGGTCTCGCTCCATACTTGACTCTGCAAAACACCAAACTTTTAGGAATCTGTAAAGACCTCCAAGTATTTCTAATAATTCTAAAAGACTTGACATGTGGCTGTATACTCAGAAAACTCTGAACCCTAGAAGAACTCTCACAAGACCTGTCAATAATAGACTTCAATATCCTGTGAGCAAGAAGCAAGACCACCATATTGACAAAACTACATAGATAAGATACAAACAAGCAGACCTTAACTTGATATGATATTGCAACTGATTTTAAAGCTGAGCCCCCATGTTATGCCTCAAAATCTCAGTTACATTGGGTCATTGAGTTCATAAGAAATGAGAGCTTCTTAGTTACTGTCAATTGAAGTCCACTCAATAGAAATCAAAGAGATAACCTAATGAAAGGTTAGAGAAATCTCTTATATGACATTAAGAGACCATCATAGCAAAGCCTCCTGGAAAACATATTCATGAGATTGCAGAGAAAAACTCCACAAGAGAACTTCAAAAGTCACTATTGCAGCATTTCTGGTACAGATGAAGACTGACTGACTGCATGCAGAACTATCAATTGTAAAATCAAGCCAGGCAGAATTAAATCTGAAGCTCCTGCAACTTTGAAGCTATGGAGAGACCCATAATGGCTTTAGACAAGGAGCATTGTCATATGGCAGCATTGAAAGAACTGTGAAGACTTCAAACAGCAGGACTATGGAAACTGTAAAATGCAGGCCAGTAGCTCCAGAGCTACTGATTACTGAAGACATACATACCAATTTTTTCATAGGTGTGTCCAGTGTGCTTGACATAGAGGCGATTGAGGCGGGCACGCATGTCAAGAATTTCACGGGCTTGGATGGCAATGTCACTGGCCTGACCGCTTGCACCGCCTGATGGCTGGTGAATCATCACCCGAGCATTAGGCAATGAGCGCCTCTCACCTGGAGCCCCTGCGGCTAACAAAAGGGAACCCATTGAGGCAGCCTGCCCAACGCAAAGAGTGCTGACCGGGCTCCGAATATACTGTAGTCAACCAAGTAAAGCCCAAAAACACATTCATGCTATGAGAATGCAGCTAGTGATCAATTATTCAGAGCTAATGACTTAAAACCCATCATCACAGCAACAAGGTGAGCATTTCAATTCACTTAAGTATGCAATCATGCTGAAGACTTGTGGCAATGAGTAGGTCCAACTCTATGCAAACTAGAGTTGCTGCCATGCACTATTGTTCACCCAGTTCTACAACTTGGTAACAGAAGGTAGACCCCACTACTGAAGATAGCAAAACAATCAACAATGATCCTGAGGGTGCCTCAATGGAAAACTCTCAACTCAACTCTCAACTGTCTCATTGGCTTAGTTTACATATGACAATGGGTTCAATGAATGCAATTAGTACACTGCTCTTCAGTGCATTCTCTGCATTAACCTCTTGGCTGAATAGGTGTGATTGCTTCAGTGCATGTCACCATGAATTCAATCTATTTTTTCTGCAAAGGATCTTCAGGCATTAAACACCTACAGGAAGTAAAAATAATAACAAGCAACCAACACTAACAGTTGGACATGAAGAATGGAAAAGTACCTGCATGGTGTCATAAATCGCAAGGCCTGCTGTGACAACACCGCCAGGGGAGTTTATGTACAAATGGATCTGGAAAAGAGCAAAACAGCTCAATAAGATTCATATCCCCTCTGCATTGTATGGTGCATCTATGAGCTCAGGATTGCATTGCAGGTACTCGAAGATAGAAAGAACATTCATTCCCTATATGTTGCATGGTGCACCTATGAGCTCAGATTCCACTGCAGGGACTCCAAGATAGAAACTGCAGAGATCATTAAAATAATACTTCCAGAACTCTTCAGCTCTGACAAAAATAGCAAACCCTGATGCTTTGGCATTAGGGTAAGGATCAGGGTTTCTAATGCCCAAATATCACAAAGAAAAGTGGAGAAAGAAGACGGGTAGAAGATACTAAACTGAGCAACTATGTACATAATCCAAGTTCTTTATTGACAGTGAGGAAATCTTAGTTCAGCAATTAGGTGTGCTTCCAAACCCTAATTATTAGCAGTATGACAAGTAACAAGATCTGAACTTTGCAGCATCCTTTCGGGCAAATTCTCCTACAATAGTTATCAAATAATCAGATGCAGATCAGATGGCTTTTTAAATGAAGATCTCTAATGTATTCATACACACTCTCTGCAATTTCTTCCCGTCCAAATGAAGGGAAAGATTCACAAGAAAACAAGAGATTATGACAGAATGTGACATGCATCTAGAGAGGGAGACGATAAGAAAACCCTGGAGACATAAGAAAGAGGAGAAGGGATTCTTCTCCGTCCGTGCAAATATGAGAGAAACGATGACAAATGTATTTTCTGAAAGAGAACAAACAAAATGCAGAAAAAAATTTGCCTACCGGTTTGTCTGGATTTTCCGACTCCAGGTATAACAGCTGCGCAACGACGAGAGATGCAGTATCATCCGAGATCGGACCATGGATGCACACGATACGCTCCTTCAGGAGCCTTGAGAAAATGTCATAGGCCCTCTCCCCACGCGATGTTTGCTCGATCACCATCGGCACCAGCCCATAAGCTCGCCGACCCGATGGAGCCGTACAAAGCTGTGGCAAAGGATAGGAGGAGTGACAGCAGAGTTGATGGAGAGAAGAAGCTCCAGCTATGGCTGCACGCCATAGCTTGTTGCCACCTCCTCCTGCTCTCATCGTTGCTAAACAAGTACCCCAATTTTCCACCGACACAACACGCACTACAACCCCAAACACAAGATCCCCCTCCAAAGCAAAGGAACAACAAAGGAACACAACAGTAAGCAGGTCATCAAACCCTAACCCTAATTTGTTGGGGAATCGTCCCCAGAAAAGAACAGGCTCCTTTGAGTTGTACTCAACAAACAGAGAATGAATCAAAACATTCAGCAAATCATCAAACCCTAACCCTAATTTGGTGGGGAGTACATTGGTCCTAAGAAGAAAACACTCTTTTAAATCTCTGCAAATGTGTGCAAAGGAGGATAATGAATAAAAACTTTCAACAAATCCTCAAACCCTAACCCTAATTTGGTGCAGAATTGTCCCAAGAACAAAAGAAAAGAGCAAGTGCTAAAGAGATAATAATTTAATGAATTAAAACATCTAACAAATCATCAAACCTTAACCCTAATTTGGTGAAGAATTGTCTCAAGAACAATTTTTTATTTTTATTTTTTGGGGACTGTATGTGAATTGAGATAATGAATTAAAACATTCAATAAATCAACAAACCTTAATCTCATAGACATTTGTCCCAAGGAAAAAAAAACATTATTTTGGGTGTGTGTGTAAAAGAGATAATGAATTCAAACACTTAGCAAATGGTTGAACCCTAACCTTAATTTGGTTGGAATTGGGAAAAAAAAATGTAATGAGTGTGTGCAAAAGAGATAATGAGTTAAAATATTTCACAAATCAATCAAACCCTAACCCTAATTTGGTCAAAATTGTCCCAAGAATGAAATGTTCCTTTGAATGTATGCAAAAAATTAATAATGAATTAAAACATTTAT